>Ga0209596_1002749_pt1 | contig 14356 bp, 8 predicted proteins | sample M_130807_MF_Meta_FD_187314 | JGI IMG/M metagenome (GOLD analysis project Ga0209596, IMG submission 187314) | Freshwater microbial communities from Lake Montjoie, Canada to study carbon cycling - M_130807_MF_MetaG (SPAdes) (version 2) | ecosystem: Environmental > Aquatic > Freshwater > Lake... | reverse complement strand
ACCATATTTACACAGGTTAAAAAAAATGTATGGGTGATGATGGGGTTGTTTTCAGAACAGATGATTAATCAACATAATTCTGTTTCAATAGAGAAGTTCTTGATAAGTAAAAGTGAAGATCAGGTTGGTGTTATGCAGTTTACTAAACGTGAATTAAGTGAACCGAAGTACTTTTCAAGTTTAGAAGCATTGCTTCGCGATATTAGCATACATGATTTTGGCTGCGATGAAGTACAGATTATTTTCTCTGGAAACAATGAGTATCCTTATTCTGCAAGGGAGCAGTGGACGGACTCCTGTAATTTACTTGCATTGAAAGAAGGCGTTGTGCTCTCTTATGATAGAAATGAAAAAACAAATGCCGCTTTTGAGCAGGCTGGCTTTTCATTGGTACGTGTTCAAGATTTAATTCAGGATTTAGAAATGGATAGAATTTCATTTGATGATATTAAAAACACTGTTATCCTTATGCCTTCTGCCGAACTATCAAGAGCAAGAGGTGGATTCCATTGTATGAGTATGCCATTGAATAGAAGTAAGATATAGGGTTAAATGATAATTATATGCATATGACTATATTCTCAGGTCCTACATCTTTATTAATGATTGAACCAACTTGTTTTGGCTTTAATGAAGAAACGGCAGTAAATAATTATTTCCAGCAGATGGTTAAGATTGAAGATGTTCAAGCCAAGGCATTGGCTGAGTTTACTGATTTTGTATCATTGTTAAGGTATTATGAGATAGTGGTTAATGTGATTCAAGACACTCCTTTCCCCCCAACACCTGATTCTATATTTCCCAATAATTGGATTTCGTTTCATGAAGGAGGTCGAATTGTTTTATATCCAATGTTTGCAAAGAACCGAAGAGCTGAAAGGAAGCACACTGTGTTAGCTAGCGTTGATGAATTGATTCGTGTTCGAGAAAAAATTGATTTTACCCATTTTGAGCAGGATAATAAATTTTTAGAAGGTACTGGAAGTATGGTTCTGGATAGAAATCATAAAATTGCATATGCGTGTTTATCGGAAAGAACACATGGTGAAGTACTTGAACTATGGTGTAAAGAGTTGGGGTATACTCCATGTTTATTTCATGCATTAGATAGAAATGATAAAGAGATTTATCATACGAATGTATTAATGTGTGTTGCTGATAAGTACGCTATTGTTTGCCTTGATGCTATTCAAGATGAAACTGAAAAAGAAAAATTGGTTAGTTTATTAGCAACTAACGGACAGGAAATCATTTCCATCAATTTTTATCAGATGGAACATTTTTGTGGTAATATGTTGCAAGTACATAATATAGAAAGTCAATTGTTTTTAGTGATGTCTACCCAGGCCTATGAAAACCTCACAAAAGAGCAGGTAAAAAAGATAGAGTCTTATAATCCTATCATACATAGTCCACTTTATACAATTGAAACAATTGGTGGTGGCAGTGCTCGATGCATGATGGCGGAGGTGTATTCTTGATTTTTTACTCCTAGTAGATTTACCCTCTTAATTAAATAGAGCAGTTATAAGTACGTTTAATAATTTTCTAAGCATGAGTTAGTGATTTATAGTATTTAAAATGTTACTTGTGCTTTAACATATTCAGCGAAAAGGTTTTCGTATTGTTAATATTCAATTAATCCTTAATGCTTAATTTGACGTAGTTTAACCACTATTATTCATTAACAAACAAGAAAACATGGGAAAGAAATTTTTTCAAGCCTCTGTATTGAAGCTTGATCTGGCATCGAAATGTTTACTGATAAGCATCTTTAGCTTATGCATTTCAGCCAGTTCATTTGCATTTGCTACTCGTCCAATCACGGGTAAAGTTACCAGTGATAAAGGAGAGGCGTTGTCTGGCGCAACTGTATTGATCAAAGGATCAAGTACAGCAACTACTACAACTGCTGATGGTAGTTATAGCATTAATGTAGATGATAATGCCAAAGCGTTGGTATTTTCATATGTTGGTTTTATTTCTCAAGAAATAAATATCACGAGTGCTTCTACGATCAATGTGTCATTAAAATCTGAAACAACTGGGATGAATGATATTGTTGTTGTAGGATATGGAACTGCTCGTAAGAAGGATGTTACTGGCGCTGTTTCTAGTGTATCATCAAAAGATTTTACACAAGGATTGGTTGCCACTCCAATGGAGCAAATACAAGGTAAGGTGCCGGGTTTGGTTATTACAAAAGTTGATGGTGATCCAAATGCTTCCATTATAATTCGTTTGCGTGGACAAACATCATTATCTGGTGGTCAAAGTCCTTTGATTGTATTGGATGGTGTTATTATGGATGATGTAAATCAAATTTCAAATATTCCTCCTGGAGATATTACTTCATATGATGTGTTGAAAGATGCATCGGCTACAGCTATTTATGGTTCAAGAGGTGCGAATGGGGTTATTATAATTAATACTAAGAAAGGTCGTAGCGGTCGTATGCTAGTTGATTATTCAGGATATCTTTCATCATCAACTGTTGCAAAGAAACCCGAATTGCTTACCACGCCTGAATTTTATGCAGAATCTCAAAAAATCGGTGTTGATCCATCTGCTTTTGATTCTTATAATAGTGGGTCTGGTGTAACGAATGATTGGGTGGGTGCAATTTTACGTACTGGTATAGCAAATAATCATTCAGTTGGCATTTCTGGCGGGACAGAAAATTTCAACTATCGTGGGTCATTAAATTATCTTGATCAAACGGGTATTGTAATTAATACAGGTAAGCAACAGGTTGGTTTACGTTTTAATGCTGAGCAAAAAGCATTGAACGGAAAACTTAATATTCAATTTGGTGTGGTGAATACGTCAACCAATAGAAAATTGGTGAACAGAAACATTTTTAACTGGGCAAATGTAATTCCACCGTATATCAGAATTAAGGCAGAGGATGGTTCAGATAATCCTGTATTCCAATATAACTATCAAAGTCCGGTTATTTACCAAAATATGGTTACAAACACAGCTAAGGAACATCTTACTCAAGAATATGCAACAGTTAATTATAAGTTGCTAAAAGATGTAACTGTAGGGGTTACTGGGTCACTTAGTAAGTTTAATGTTCAGGGTGATTATTATATGCCTGTTATTCCTGGCCAGGGTAATATTAACTCAGCTACTAAATCTTCTTATAATAGAGATTCTAAGAAAAGCGACATGCATATTAATTACCTAAAAAGCATAGGGAAGCATAATTTTAGTGCAACGGGTGTATACGAATACAATTATTATACATTTGATACATACAGTGCAACTGGTCAAGGTTTTGTTGTAGATGCTAATACCAATAACTCATTGCAGAACGGTAATTCAAGTTTGAATAAAATCAGTTCATTTAAGGAAGAGTTTAAGATTATTTCTTTCCTAGGTCGTGCAACATATAATTATGATTCAAGGTATTATTTGACAGCTTCTTTTAGAAAAGATGGTTCATCTAAGTTTGGTGCAAATCACAGATGGGGTAATTTTCCCTCCATATCTGCTGCATGGCGTTTGAAAAACGAAGCATTTTTACAAGATGTTAGCTGGATAGATGAATTGAAGATTAATGCAGGTTATGGCGTAGTGGGTAACCAAGATGCCATTGGAGCATATAACACATTGGTTACATTAGCTGCAGCAGGTAACACATATGATCCAACGAATAGTAATAATCTTTATCCTGTTGGCTTTGCACCAAATCAAAATCCAAATGCTGATTTACTTTGGGAAGAAAGACACGGTAAAAATATTGGAGCTGACTTCTCCCTTTTCAAAAATAGGGTTTCAGGTTCCATCAGTGCATTCAATGATTTGACAAAAAATTTATTGTTTACATATAGCGTTCAGGTTCCACCAAACTTCGTGCCGTATGTATTGGCTAACGTGGGATCTCTTACCAATAAAGGTGTTGAGATACAATTGAATACTGAAGTATATCGTGCGAAAGATTTTAGTGTATCAGTAGGTGGACAAATTACTACAATCAATACGAAAGTAACTAGTCTCTCTGGAACATGGAATGGTCAAAAATTAGCTACTGATAATATTGCAGTAGGTTCTGCTAGTGGTCGTGGTTTGAGTGCTAATCCAATTACGTGGTTAGCAGTAGGTAAATCACCGTATACTTTTTTACTTCCACATTATGTTGGGAAAACTGCTGATGGATTATCACAATTCACTAAAGAAGATGGTAGTTTAACAACAAATTATTTGGAAGCTAAAAATGAATATATAGATCCATATCCAAAATTCAATTATGGCTTCACTACAAATTTAGTTTATAAGAATTGGGCATTCAGTGCATTTATGCGTGGTGTTTCAGGAATTAAAATTTTCAACAATACCAACCTGAACTTAGCTAACTATAATAATTTGCCTTCTGTGAATACGTTGAAAGAAGCAGTAACTAGTGGCTTGAGAGACAACCCAACTCCATCTGATTATTGGTTGGAAAAAGCTTCTTTTCTTAGAATGGAAAGCATGACATTGTCATACAATGTTCCTAAAATTAAGGGTATTGAGAATATGCGTTTATACCTTTCTGGGAATAATCTTTTTGTTATCACTCCTTATAAAGGGTTGGATCCTGAAATTGCAACAGCAAACAATGAAGCAACTCCTGCCTTTATTGATTTGACATACAGCGGTTCTGGCGGATATTATCCTAAAGCACGTTCAATAACTGTTGGTGTTAATATATCTTTTAAATAAGGACAATTAGATTAAAAAGGATAAACGTAAAAAATTAAAATTATGAAACAAATACAATTCAAATTAATGCTGCTGGCTTTTGTAGCCTTAACCATTACTGGGGTGCAGTGTACTAAGCTTGACTCAAAGGTGTATAGCCAAATCGTTAATGAAAATTTTTGGCAAACTCCGGAACAAATATCTGCAGGTAAAGCACCAGCCTATTCTATTTTGCAATACTTCGGAGGTAACTCAGGAGTGTTTTGGGAAAACGAGATCGGTTCTGATGAAATGATTACCCCAACTCGTGGAGGTGACTGGGGAGATGGTGGATTTTGGGCAAATATTTGGTATCATTCTGAAGATAAAAATAGTGGAATGACTGATTGGGCTTGGGGTCATTTATATGATGGGATTGGGAAATGTAATTATATAATTTACACACTCCAGCATTTAGATCCTGCCCCAGCAACATTAAAAGCAGATGTAGCGGAAATGAGGGCATTAAGATCATATTATTATTATATGGCTTTGGATCTTTTTGGTAATATTCCTTATGTAACAAATTTTAAACAAGATCCTGCAACTGTTGCTACTACACCAAGGTCTCAAGTTTATGATTCATTAGTTACTGATCTACAGGCTGTAATTCCTGATCTTTCTGAAGATGTAAATGCTAAGACGTACGGCAAGTTCAATAAATATGTAGCTCATTTCATTTTGGCTAAATTGTATTTGAATTCCGAAATTTATTCTGGAACTCCAAGGTGGCAGGAATGTATAAATGAGTGTAATGCAGTTTCTGCAGGTGGTTACTCATTGATGAGTAACTATTATGACAATTTTAAAGATTTAGTTCAAGAAGCTTCAACAGAAAATATATTGGTTGCACCGTTGAAAGCGAATGTACTTCCTGCTGGCGGCGGTAATTATATCAATGTTGCTTCAATTCAATTTAACAATGCTCGACTTACATTCAATCAAAATGGGATGGGAAATAATGGTATGAGTACCACTCGACCATTCTATCAGTTTTATGATACTACTTCTGATTACTCAACAAGAGTTGTTGATGGCAACACCAATGTATACAGGACATTTCATGATCAACGTACTGGACAGTTTTTAGTTGGACAGCAATTTGTAAAAGGGATAACATATCCTCCGCATAGAGATATTCTTTACAGCAGTAGTAATAAAGCACCAGCAGGACTAGCTGCCTCAGATCCAACTGCCATTGAAATTCATGATGATCAGTCTCAACTTCCTCTTGCATATTATGACGACATGGTATTGTTCTCTGATCCAGCACCTTCTTTTAGGATGGCAGGATTAAGAAATATTAAATACTGGCCTGAACCTGGTGGGAATGTAGGTGATAACATAAGCAATGATGCTGTACTTTTCCGTTATGCGGATATCCTTCTCATGAAGGCTGAATGTGAAGTTCGTTTAGGTCAGGACTTAGGCGATGCATTGGATAATGTGAATGAAGTCCGTCGTCGTGCTTATTCAGGAAGTCATGATTTTGATTTTGTTTCAGGAGAGCTTACTTTGGATAATCTATATGCTGAAAGAGCTAGAGAGTTAGCGTGGGAAATGGTTCGTAGACAAGATATGATTCGTTTTGGTCATTTCTTGGAAAGCAGAACTTTCCCAGAAAAGCCTGCTGATGCAGGGGATAAACATACCTATATATTACCAATTCCAGTAAGGGTTATCCAGAATAATCCAAACATTCAACAAAATCCTGGATACAATTAGTAGTATTTTTTAATTGAATTTATACAGAGTAGCAACCATTTGGTTGCTACTTTTTTTTACTCTATATATAAAGCGTTAAATTGTACACACTTATTTTTGATATTCTTAACCATAATCAAGTGAACATATCGTTTAGAAGAAGTTTATATTTTAGTTTGTTTTTTTTATTAACTCTTGGGTCCTGTTCACCTGATACAAAAACACTATTTACAAAATTAGATGCTTCCCAAACAGGTATTGAATTTGTCAATGAGAATGTAGATACCGATACCTTGAGTATTATTGATTATCTCTATTATTATAATGGGGCAGGTGTGTCTGTTGGCGACATTAATAATGATGGCTTACCTGATATCTATTTTGCCTCGAATACGAAAGGCAACAAATTATTTTTAAATAAAGGAAATTTTAGATTTGAAGACATAACCACTAAGGCGGGTGTTGCAGCATTAACTGATTGGACAACCGGTATAACTATGGCTGATGTAAATGGAGACGGTTTTTTAGATATATATATATCCACCGTTTCTAATCATAATCCAAATGTTCAGCATGGAGAAAATCATATTTATTTTAAGAACTCCCGAAATCAATTATTAATCAATAATCATGATAATACCTTTACTGAGCAAGCTGCTGAGTGGGGGTTAGCTTTTCAGGGATATAATACTCAAGCCGTTTTTTTTGATTATGATAAAGATGGTGACTTAGATATGTTTCAATTACAACATTCAACACATCAAACTGCTTCATATGGAAATTCATCATTGCGTGATACCTACAGTGAAATAAGTGGAGGTAAATTATTTAAAAACGAGGGCAATCATTTTGTTGATGTTACAAAAGGGTCAGGTATTATAAGTAGTGCATTGGGGTATGGCTTAGGGGTAGGGGCTGCTGATATAAACCATGATGGGTTTGATGATTTATATGTGAGCAATGATTTTCATGAGAATGATTATTATTATGTAAATCAAGGAAATGGTACGTTTAAAGAAATGAGCAGTGTTGCATTTGGCCACGAATCGAAGTTTTCTATGGGTAATGATATCGCAGATATTAATAATGATGGCTGGCTGGATGTGATGACGGTAGATATGTTGCCAGCAGATGAAAAAGTATTGAAATCCTCGCTTGGTGATGATCCGTTGGATATATATAGTTTCTTGAGAAAATTTGGCTACGCTAATCAATATTCACGCAATTGTTTACAATTGAATATTGGACGTGGAATGAAATTTGCGGACATTGCATTGTATAGTGGTGTTGCTGCTACTGATTGGAGTTGGTCTCCATTGATAGCAGATTATAATCTTGATGGTAAAGCTGACTTATTTGTTTCCAACGGAATCAAGAATAGACCTAATGATTTAGATTATATAAAATTTATTTCAAATCTCTCTGCTAATAATCCAACTAGTGGTCCTAGGGAACATGATAAAGAAATTCTTGCCCATCTTCCTCGAGGAGATTGGCATAATTATATTTTTGAGGGAACTGATTCGCTAATCTTCAAAGATCAATCTACTGCTTGGGGCTTTGGTGATGCAACACTTTCTCAAGGAGCAGCCTATGCAGATCTAGATGGTGATGGTGATTTGGATTTAGTTACGAATAACATCAATGAGCCTGCAGGTATTTATAAGAATAATGCGCGTGAGTTAAATCCAGCTAATCATTATTTGAGCATTCAACTTATTGGAGAGCAGCCAAATAAATTTGCTATAGGGGCTAAGGTATTTTTATTTTCAAAAGAAGATGTTTATTTCAAGCAAGTCCAAACCACGCGAGGTTTTATGAGCAGTGGTGAGCCAGTTTTACATTTTGGTTTAGGTGGCAAAAAAATTATAGATAGTCTTTTGATAATCTGGCCGAATAATTATTATCAAGTGTTAAAAAATATTCATTGCGATAGTTTACTAACTATCCAGTATAAACAACCGAATAATCAATTGCTTATAAATCAACGTGATTTTGTTACCCATAGCTTACACTCAGTTGATAATCCTATATTATCGGATATTTCTGAAAAATTGGGGACTAATTTTAAGCATGAAGAGGATGATTTTTTTGATTTTAATGATCAATGGTTTATCCCGCATGAGCTCTCAACTCAAGGTCCTAAGCTTGCTGTAGGAGATGTTAATGGGGATGGGCTAGAAGATTTTTTTGTTTGTGGTGCAAAAAATCAGGCAGGTTCAATTTTTTTACAACAAAAGAATGGCGCATTTAAAACTTCTTCGGATAGTACTGTATTTGTACAAGATAAAAATAACGAAGATGTTGACGCACTTTTTCTTGATGCTGATCGAGATGGTGATTTGGACCTTTACATCGTTAGTGGAGGGAATGTATATTCAGGAATTACACCATTATTAAGTGATAGATTATACTTGAATGATGGTCACGCTCATTTTACACGAAGTAAGGGCTTGCCTGATATGTATGAAAATAAATCGGTCGTTCGATCAGCTGATGTTGATCATGATGGCGATCTTGATTTGTTTATTGGTGGAAGATCTATTTCAAAAAATTATAGTAAGACCCCAACTTCTTATTTATTACTGAATGATGGTAAAGGTAAATTCACCTTTTCAACACAAGCGATCAGTAATAGCTTGCAGAACCTAGGGATGGTAACTGATGCGAGCTGGGTTGATATAGATCATGACAATTGGCTTGATTTGGTTATTGTTGGCGAATGGATGAAGCCTACTCTATTTAAAAATAATCAGGGTAGGTTAGTTAAATCTACTTTGACGAATAACGACGAGGCATTGACTGGATGGTGGTCTTCTATGAAATCGGCCGATATTAATGGCGATGGATTTGACGATCTTTTATTGGGTAATTATGGGTTGAATAGTAAGCTGATTGCCAAAGAGAGATATCCACTTAAAATGTACAGTAAGGATATAAACCATATTGGGAAGGATGACCAAATTTTGGCTATCGCTAAGGGCACACAGTATTTCCCTTTTTTAAATAAAGAAGATATAGAACGACAACTTCCTTATATCAGAAAGAAATTTCTCGATTATGGCTCAATGGCTGGAAAAACCATTGAAGAAATTTTTGGAGAGAAGTTAGAAGGAGCTAAAGTATTTAGTGCTTCTACTCTCGCATCTACTCTTTTATTAAATGATGGTAAAGGACATTATATTCCAATGCCATTGCCTGCATCATTTCAATGGGCACCCATATTTTCGTTTGAAGTAGGTGACTTTAACGGTGATGGAGTAAAGGATATTCTTGCTGGAGGTAATTTTTTTGGAACTACACCGTTTGAAGGTCGTTATGATGGTATGGCGCTTACACTAGGTATAGGAAATAATAAAGGTAATTTTCAAGTGGTAATGCCATTACCTACTTCATTTGAGAAGTTAAATGGAGAAATCAGGGATATTAAATCTATAAAGTTGCCTAATAATAAATCAGGTTTGTTACTGGGTGTAAATAACCAGAAGCTTTTGTTGTTCGAGACGAAATAGTAAAATTGATCGTTAACTTTTTATATATTTTCAATGACTAGTATGAAAAACAGTGCACTCATTTTATTTTTATTCATTTCAACTGTTCATGCCCAATCTGTTTTACCCACTGACGCTCAACTGAAATGGGCTGATGCAGAAATTGGTGTATTGATTCATTTTGACATGCCTGTCTTTGAACCGTCATATGATTTTAGAAACGATTGGAGTTATCATCCTTCCCTTTCTGTTTTCAATCCAACTGAATTGAATACCGATCAATGGATTAAAGCGTCTAAAGCTGCAGGTGCTACCTATGCTATTCTTGTTGCCAAACACTGCAGTGGTTTTAGTCTTTGGCCTACTTCAGCACATGCTTACAGTGTAAAAAATACTCCATGGAGAAATGGTCAAGGCGATATCGTAAAAGATTTTATTGCTTCCTGTACTAAATATGGGTTAAGACCAGGTATATATGCGAGCACTACTGCGAATGGATATTTGCAAGTAGATAATCCTGGGAAAGTAGTTTCTGGGAATGAAGAGGAGCAACATAAATACAATGAGGTTGTACGTACTCAGTTGACTGAATTATGGTCAAATTATGGAAAGTTGTTTGAGGTATGGTTTGATGGAGGAGTGTTGCCTCCAGAAAAAGGTGGCTTTGATGTATTGTCTATGTTAAAGGATAAACAACCTGAGGCCATTGCATTTCAGGGGCCATATGGTCATGATCATAATATTCGTTGGGTAGGAAATGAAGAAGGTGTTGCCCCTTATCCATGTTGGTCTGTGGCAGATTCCACCACATCATCATCTGGGGTTGTAGAGATCAAAGGGTTAAATGGAAATCCGAAGGGACTATTTTGGTGTCCGGGCGAATCTGATTTTCCATTACGGTTAAATTCATCTTTTCAAGGTGGTTGGTTTTGGCATAAAAATGAAGATGATCAACTTCGCAGCATTGATGAACTCGTTGATAAGCATAGTAAAAGTGTTGGACGAAATACGAATATGTTATTGGGGGTTGTTGTTGATGATCGTGGATTGGTTCCTGATGTAGATGTAAAGAGACTTGAGGAATTTGGACACGAAATTTCAGCTAAATATGCCCATCCCATTGCAAAAAAGTTTAATCAAGGGAAATCAGTTAATATCACATTTGCTTTGCCTCAGCAGGTATCACGTATAGTACTGATGGAAGATATTTCTAAAGGAGAGCGGATAAGAGAATATACACTCTCAGGGAAAGTGAACGGAGTTTGGAAATTATTAAATAAAGGTACAAGCGTTGGTCATAAGCGAATTGAAGTTGTTGAGGGTGTATTTGAAGCTGTAAAATTGGACGTAATCAACTCTGATGGTAAAGTCTTTATCAAAGAACTCGCTTGCTTTCAATAAGGGGAGTATTAAAAATAAATTATTTAGTCTACTAATATTGCATACTATTATATTTAAGTATCTTTGTATAAATACGTATTGATGAAATTAGGTTTTAGACTTCTGCTCCTTTTTTGTTTTATCCTGTTAGCTCAACAGGAATTGAATGCACAAGTTTCTAAACGAGCCTACAAAAAGGAAATCGAATTGTGGGATGGTAAACGAATTGATGCACTAAAGGCTGCCAATGGATGGGTAAACCTTGCTGGGTTATTTTGGTTAAAAGAAGGCAACAATAATTTTGGCAGTGATTCTACAAATGATATCATATTTAGTCATTCAGATTTTCCAAAGCGTTTAGGAACATTTGTTGTTTCATCAAATAGAGTCGATTGGATAACTGCTGAAGGAAATGATGTGATGTTGAAGGATAAACATATTCAAAACTTAGCTGTATTTCATAGTGACTCTGCGACTAATCCATATTTGTCTTACAAATCATTCAAATGGAATATCATAAAAAGAGAAGATAAAATTGGGATTCGTTTTCGTAATTTAAATAGCCCAGCCTTAAATGCCTTAACTCATATCAATCGCTATAGTATCGATCCGAAATGGAATATCAACGCTTTTTTTGAACCTTCACTTTATTCTACAATTGCTATCACAAATGTACTCGGGCAAACGACTCAGCAGCAATCTCCTGGCAAACTTAGGTTTAGCATTAATAATGTATCGTTCAGCCTTGATGTATTAGATGAAGGACCGGGTGATTTGTTTGTTATTTTTGGGGACAATACAAATGGGTTAGAGACATACGAAACAGGTAGGTTTATGTATGTTCCTAGACCTGATCAAAATGGCAATACATACATAGATTTTAATAAAGCATTCAATCCTCCTTGCGCATTTACCACTTTTGCAACATGTCCTATACCTCCAAAGCAGAATATTCTTCCAATCGACATTAGCGCTGGAGAGAAAAGCGTTTCTCATTAATTGCTAAAGGTATTCTGAATTAAACCTTTGGATAAGGTAGAGATAATATATAAATTGAGTAATGTTTCAATTTCGTTATTGTATCATACTCTGTATAATTATTTTATATAATGGTTTGCTAGAAGCACAAATTCTTAATATTGATCGAGAGATTATACCAGATAGTACATCAAAAAAGTGGGAGCTGATAACTAGCTTATCATTATCTGCGAATAAGCAAAAGCAAAGTGTAGTTGAGACTAAGTCTGATGTTGAAGTCTACAGAAATTTTAAATCTAATTATACATTATTACTTGTCTTTAAGGATAATGCTATATTCAATGATCATGCTACAATTCAGAACCAAGGGATGTTGCATGTAAGATTTCGAGATAGAGACCATCGAAAATTAAGTCCTGAAGAATTTGTACAATACCAATGGAATGGTTCATGGGGTATGCAGTATCGTTATTTAACTGGAGCGAATATGAGGGTTAAATGGTTCGACTTACACAAAAATGATTTGTATTCTGGTATTGGTGTTTTTAGTGAGTGGGAGAAATGGGGTTGGTCAGGGGTTAAAGACGAATTGGTGCCTTTATTCCATCCAGAAATAACTAGGCAGTTATTTAGACTTAACACATATACTAAGGCTTCTTGGCAAATATCTTCAGTGGTTGATATTGTATCTTCCACTTATTTACAATTTCCATTGTCCGGACATTTTTTTCAACCTCGATGGTATTTTGAAACCAATCTATATCTCACTGCAAGCAAGCACCTGAATTTTATATTGCATTGGGATCAAATAAAAGATACAAAGCGTGTTGTACCCATAAACTCCTTTTCATATAATTATTCAACTGGTATTCAATTAAATTTTTGAAATCCATTCAACACTTGAAAACAGTTCAGTGATTTTATACATCCACTTCACTCAGTTTTACAATTCTATTTTCAAGCATTGATTTTTTTGCAGCCAAGGCGAGTAGCATTGATTTTAGTCCATCTTCACCTGTTATAGGCATTGGCTTGTTTTGCTGTAATGCTTCAATAAATGCTGTCATTTCCAATAAATAGGATTCTTCATACCTATCAATGAAAAAATCAAGATTACGTGATAACTGTACACCGTGTTTCCCGATAAATTGATTCGTTGTTTTGAGCGGGTTCTCTGCTTTCATCATTCCTTCAGAACCAAATACCTCGATTCGTTGGTCATAACCATAGCAAGCATTTCGACTGCTTTCGATAATTACAGTAACCTTATTTTTAAATGTTATCATAACATATCCTGTATCAATATCGCCTGCCTTTCCAATTTCTGGGTCTATTAAGTTAAATCCTCTTGCAAATACTTCTTCCACTTCGTTATCTACTAAATAGCCTGCCATATCAAAATTGTGTATGGTCATATCCATGAACAATCCGCCTGAAGCTTTGATATACGGTATGGGAGGAGGTGCGGGGTCTCTGCTAATAAAGTGTATGGATCGAAGTTTCCCAAGTTTTCCTTCAACAATAGTTTGTTTAAGTTCTTGGAAGTTAGGGTCCATGCGTTGATTGAAGGCAAGCATCAATGGAACGCCTGCTTCTTTTACGATGGATAATGTCTCCCGCACTTTCTGAAGAGAGAGGTCAAGTGGCTTTTCACAGAAAATTGCTTTTCCTGCTTTAGCACATTGAATGACATAATCTGCATGCACGTTGGTAGAAGTGCAAATCAGTATAGCATCAATGCTTGGATGGTTAATTACTGCGTCTGCATTTGACGTAATCAATGGCACATTGAATTTTTCAGCAAATTTTCTTCCTTCTTCAGATGGGTTCATGGCTGCAATTACCTCAACACCTTGAATTCTAGTACAGAGATTTTCGAGATGAAGTTTCCCGATTCTACCTAATCCGAGAATGCCAATTTTAACCATGAGTTGAGTTTGAAATTTTAGAAATGCTCTTGAAGTTAAATTTAGTGTGTTTTACTTTTCAATTTCAGTTATATATAAGTAAAATTTTCGCTAATTTAAATGAATTATTAGGTCAATTATGTCGGTTACTTGCATGAAAAATAAGTA
>Ga0209596_1002747_pt1 | contig 14358 bp, 10 predicted proteins | sample M_130807_MF_Meta_FD_187314 | JGI IMG/M metagenome (GOLD analysis project Ga0209596, IMG submission 187314) | Freshwater microbial communities from Lake Montjoie, Canada to study carbon cycling - M_130807_MF_MetaG (SPAdes) (version 2) | ecosystem: Environmental > Aquatic > Freshwater > Lake... | reverse complement strand
GATATTCACACCTTCCTCTTCGGTCATGTCGGTGGTATCACCTTCAACCGAGGAAATGGGAGCCCTGGAACCGATTATGGGATCAATATCGCCGATTATTTCAGCTTCGACACCTCGGCCTTCACGACCTCGGATAGCACCGGGATTGGTAGCAGCCAGTGGTCGATGTCTTACAACTCCGTCAGCGGCGATATCACGCTGACCGCGGTACCGGAGCCTTCGACCTACGGCTTCGCGATCGGTGCGCTGGCTTTGGCTGCCGCTGCAATCCGTCGCCGCAAGCAGAAGGAAAAGAAAGTTTAAGGCAGACGTTAGGATAAAAGAGAAGGGCGGCTCCGGCCGCCCTTTTTGTTTAGCTGAGAGTAGGGTCAGCACCGCGTGCTGCCCTAGTTGGTTCAAGAGGTAGGGACAGCACCACGTGCTGTCCTAGTTGGTTCTTAGGTAGGGTTGAGCGGCCTCGCTCAACCGCGGCTGACCAAGGGTGGTCAGCCCTACCCATTGCATCCCTTGTCAACATGCCCACTGGCCAACGAATCAACTAACGTTGTATCGTTCTGATCCCCGGCCCACTGGCCAACTGATCAACTTGCCTCCCCATTCTCAGGTCCCAGGTCTCGGCGATCGGGAGCCAGGTTCAGGTGATCAGGTACAGGTACGGGTTCGGGTCCCGAACCTGGTGCCCGAACCTGATAACCCGTACCCGAAACCTGAGGCCCGAGACCTGAGACCCGAAATATTTCCCCTGTCCCTTGTCTTTAAGGTAAGGTTGAGCGCCCTCGCTCAACCGCGGCTGACCAAGGGTGGTCAGCCCTACCCATTGCATCCCTTGTCAACATGCCCACTGGCCAACTGGTCAACTTGCCGCTGCTTGTTTCGGGTGGCGGGTGGCAGCCCCTGGGTGGCAGGTGTTGGAAACGATAAACTCAAAGGGAAACCGGAGACCGGACGATTGGCTCGGGTACATAAGGTAGGGGCACCCCTGCGTGGCGTCCGTGGGCGAACGGTCTTTGTAGGATCGGGATAGCTTGCCCGGCTCTGTAATGATCTCTCTGCGAACGGACGCGACGCAGTCGCGCCCCTACCCATTGCATCCCTTGTCAACATGCCAGCTGGTCAACGAATCAACTAACGTTGTATCGTTCTGAGCCTCCGGGCCTCTCGTTTGCCTCCCTTGTCAACATGCCAACTGGCCAACTGGTCAACTTGCCTCTGCTTGTTCTGGCCCACCTTCACGGCTTCCTAATTTTATAACTTTCCTCCTCAAGCGCGGAACTGCCGCTGGGCGCTTTTAATAAATTCCGCTCACTATCATACTCCAAATTCATATCATTGGCCGTCGGGTTAGCATAATAAGTAAATGTCAGGCCGGAATGTGAGAATTCAATGGGGCCCATGATTTTGGCATAATAAGCCGAAATTATTTTACCGCTCGGCTCCGCCAGCGTCCTCGAACGCGTAAAATACCCAATGTTTTCAGACCGTTCCACCGTACTAGCTCGACTGTCGACCGTGAATTCAAATTCGCCCTGATAACCGCTCAGCGGGGCCTGATGCGGTAACTTAAAGACGCAGTTCGCCCAGAAAGTTTGGGCGCGAACCATGCCGCAGTGCTTTTCCGGAAACCGTACCCGCAGTAGGGTCATCCAATGTCCGAAGTGTCGGGCGAACTTATCGGTGGAAAATTCTGCAAAATAAGGGTCCAGGCGTTTCTCGGCCAGGCTTGCGGCCGACTCATTCCAGCCGACCTGCTGGGGCGAGAGGCGAAATTCGATATCCGCAATAAGTCCATGGCCATAAGGGGGGAGGGCGGTACCGAGGGCAAAGTCGTAACCCAACCAGGCATCCGCCGGCAGGGTTTTATCGGCAAGATTCAAACCGACTCGTTTCGCCCGGAGCGGAATCGGGGCGATGACCCGCGGCAGGGTGATGGACCAAACATCACCTCCAGATACCTCCAGCGGATCGCGTGAGGGATTAGCATCGATGGGATAAAATCCGGCGGGGTTAATCTGGACGCGACTGAGCACCATGGCTTCGTCGGCTTTGAAGCGGAGTGCTCCGTCGGGGCCGGTCGCTTGGTCGATGGTTTGTTGGCTAGAATAGCGCGGATCGTCTCGTCGGCTGAGGGTGAGTCGGGCTGGAATCGCCGCCAGGGGAGTCTGCGTTTCGTCCGTGATTTGTAGGGTGAAGTCGCGGCCTTCGGCGATGAACGGAAGGACCAAGAGAAAAATAAAATCACGCATCGGGTTCAGCGCAAATCACCTTGGGTGATCATCGAAAGGTAGAAGGGGTGGACGAACGGGAGCGCGACATTTTTGCAATCGCTGTGTAGCCAATGCCCGGCGGTCGCCGCTTGGGTATGTCCTGCCGTGGGCCAACGACGGGTGGTCAGGCGGCCTTCGGTCTCGAGATTGAAATTTGTAATCCCCGTCTGGCCGGTCCGGAAATTACCCAGCTGTGGCATCGCTTCGGCCCCGGCGGCGTAAGAGAGCGAGGGGATGGCCCGGGCCAAAAGGTCATATTTTACGCGGGGGCCGCCGGCGGTAAGATCGCCGATAAACTTTTGCGTCGAGAGCAATTGAGCATTAAGGAATTTGGCGAAGAACGGATTAGGCAGCAGCTGCGCGGGTAAGAGCTGGGCCGCGATTTCTGGGGCGAGCTTTTCATAATACCCCCCGCGCCCATTGGATTGGTTGCCTGGCACATAATTGCCGCGCCACTGCGGATTGAATCCCCAGCCCGCTTGCGAACGTTCCATGGCGACGCTCGCGAGCGAACGTGCCCAGCCGACGCCTTTCAAGAGCTCCTGGGTTTTCCAAACCCCGTAGTCGATGCTCCGGCCGGCCCAAAGCGTCGAGAGTACGGAGGCGGTGGAGATTTCCGTTGGGCAGTTAGTAATATTTTCGCCGGACGAATAATAATTCAGCGCTGAAGTCCTTTGTTTCACGAGCGAGAAGGCGTTACGCCAAGTCACGCCGGCCCGCCGGTCAGGAGCGGTAAATGACTCGGACCAGGCGGCCGCCGTGAGTCGTAGCGGATAGGGGCGCCAGGCTCCCTCCGTCATCAGGGCGGTTTGCATGCTCGTGGAGTCTTCGGGCGAGATGGCTTCAATGGGGACGGCGGCGTTGATCATGAAGTAACGCGCGGGTACAAGTTTGCCGGATTGAATGGCCTGGCAGGCGACCATGTTGCCTAGGCTGTGGGCCGCTAAGATGGTCTTGCTGGGATCGATGAAGTATAACCGTGGGCCCAGTAGGTCACCGGTTTGGAAAGCGTGATAGACCGCTTTATGGTAATCCAGGCCAGTGTCGCCGTTCCAGGTCACGCCGACGAAGCGGGCATGACTTCCGAGCGCGTAGAGCCGTTTAAAAAACTCGGCCTGCCAACTCCGGGCTTTGTTACCATCGACATTATACCCATGCACCAGGACGAACCAGCGATCGTTGCAATCGCGGTCGGCTAGCCCTTCCGGATTCTTGCCCTCGGTCGGTCGGCCGAGGATCGGCGGCGCGACTGGGGTGCCGTCCATGTTTCGGGGCACTTGGGTCAGGTTAAGATGCCGATACATCGACTCGACGGGTCCGAGGGCCAACGGGAGCTGTAACTTGATTTCGACGACCCCGTCTTTTTCGACGACCAATTCCAAAGGCTCCTGGGTGGACATGCGCCCCTCGACCAGCACGACGCCGTAACCGCGCTCCGTCAGCGTGGTGAGAAAGGTGGGCGGGATCGTGATAAGATTATTAAGAGCCTCGGGCGCGAGCGTTTCCGCGCCGCGCAGGTCTTGGTTTCCGGTTGGACCGAAAACTTTCAAATCGGGGTCGCGATGGATTTCTCCGACGACCGAAGGGCGGAGCGAAGTCAGGACGACCTGGACCGCGGCATCACTATTCTTGATCTGATAATGGTAGCCGGCCTCGGGTCGATAAACGCGGAGCAGGTTGGCGATGTTTAGGTTAACGGGGAAGAAATCGACCAAGTCGCGCAGTCCGTTAATGCCTAGCTGGACGGCATTATTCTTGCTGGAGGATGGTTCAGGGAGGTCCGTCGTCTCGTCATATTCTTCGGCATCGGTGTCGTCGTTGATCCAATAACGGAATTTCTTCCCGCGTGGCGGGAACTCGCCCCGCTCGATGCGCCCGTCCCGGTCGTAATCTATTTCTAATCCGGCTTCCATGAGTCCGAAGCCGTAGAGATTATAACTACGCGTATCGTCTTCGATCGGCGTCAGCGTGAGGGTGAGCGAGGTACGGCAATCTGCGGCGGTCAGCGTCAGGGCGAGCGTAGCGGTCTTATATTCGGGCGTGACCGGTTGCGGGCTGATCCAGCGATGCAGGCATCGGCCGTGGGAGTTCTTAATTTCAATGGCATATTGATGCGGCAAGCCGCTCGCTCCGGTCAGGCCGGCTTGTTGCCAGATGAGCAAGTAGGACCCTGGTTTCGGCTCCGAGATTTCTTTAATAGCCATCACATGGTTATATTTTTTCGGGGCATACGGGTAGGTAAGGCCTCCGCTCACCCAGGGGTTGATGTCATCGTCACCGCCGCTGCTGCCAGAGCTAGTGCTACCGAAAACGGCCGTGGTGCCATTTGCTACGATGCCAGACGATGGCTTGACTGACTTGGGCGACAGAGGCCCGGTGGGCTGGGTTGGAGATGACGGGGCGGTGATGCTTGCCGGGTCATGGGCATCGGTGGGGTCGGTGCCGCGGATGATTTCAACAAGGTCGGAGAGGCCATCGCCATCGGTATCCGCGCGATGCGGATTGGTACCGGCGTGGATTTCCTCGGCCAAAGTGAGACCGTCGCCATCCTCGTCGGCCAAGCCATCGGTGGGGTCGAAGGGATTAAGGCCTAGGCGTAACTCTTCGGCGTCGGATAGCCCGTCGCCATCGGAATCGATTTCACCGTTAAAAGCGAATGGGATGGGCGAGGGGGTTGAAGTGGTGCCGCCGGCAAGGGCGACGATGACGATGAGACTGAGACCGCAGGCGAGGGAACTGAAGAGGCGAAGATTTTTCACCCCACTCAGCATAATTCATCGGTCGCGATAACAATACCAAGACACTGAGGTTCATCTCCTGAGAGGATTAGAATGGGAGAGGGTAGGGGCGCGATGGAATCGCGAGGGGACAAGTGGGCAAGGGGACATGGTGACATGAGAGAGGTAGGGGCAGCACCGCGTGCTGCCCTAGTTGAATCGAGGGTAGGGGTAGGGATGCGATGACATCGCATCTGCCTGGTTCAATAGGTAGGGGCGCCACTGCGTGGCGTCCGTAGGCGAATCGTCTTTGTTGAATCGGGATAATCTAGCCCGGCTCACCGATGATTGCTCTACGAATGGACGCGACGCAGTCGCGCCCCTACCCATTGCATTTCTTGTCAACTGGCCAACTGGTCAACTCATCAACTAACGTTGTATCGATCTGGCCCACTGGCCAACCAGTCAACGAATCAACTAACGCTGCATCTACTAATTCGTCTCTGGGTATTTCCCTGAGTTGAGGCGGCTGTGTCTATGAAAAGCCTATCACCATGTCCCCCGCTTGGGTTTCGGAGTCGACGGAGGAGTTCGCGCGTTCGTTTCGACGCTCTCGCAAGCGTCATGAGGCAAGCTGCGATGGCGCGTTAACCCGCTTGCAGCACTTTCAGGACCGATGGCTGAATAATCCGCAACTCGCTCCGGGCTTTCATTTGCCGGGCTGGGTTCATCCCGAAGGGAAGGGCGTCTTAGCGGTCGACCCAGGGACGAAAGGTAATTTAGCGGCCATCAGGCTTTATCTTTACCTCGATCATCCCTCCCGGCGCATCTGGCTCTTGCGGACGGGTGACAAGCAGAGTCAATATGCAGATATTGCATATTGCCATGCCTGGGTCGAGCGGTTCAAATCAGGACATGGCCATGCGCACGACTAAGTCCCGCCAGCACCGCGACGTCTTCACGCTCGCGGCTAGTCTTGGTTATACGCCGAAGGCGGTGGCTGGTTTGCGGCAAAAGGTCGCGGACACGGATTTCACAGCTCAGCTCGAGGCGCGGCGGCAGTCGGCCGGGCTTACTCAAGCGGAAGTGGCCCGGCGCATGGGGGTGACGCAGTCGACGGTCTCCCGCCTGGAGTCGGATCGTTGGCAAGATCTCCGGCTCGGCGAACTGGACGCTTATCTACGAGCTATTGCCAGCTAAGTTGCCCAATTATCCTTAACGAGAGGGCAGAATCGAGGACTATGAGGGGCAGCACCGCGTGCTGCCCTAGTGAAAGGGTGCAAACCGGCCTGTGGCCTGTGCAAAGGTGCAAAAGTGGATGCCGCGTTTCAGGTGGCGGGTGGCAGCCTCGGGTGGCCGGTGGCGGGATCGGTAATGCCTAAGCGCTAACCGCCAACCGCTTCCACCTCATATGGGTAGGGTCGGGACCGCGTCACGACATAGTTGCCTCTGGTGCGTTTGCGCTCCCTCGCTCAATCGCGGCTTCTCTCAAGCAGAGGGTGGCGGAGTCCCTTGCTTGATTGACGGTCTAGTTTTAACTTTATATTAAAATAGGACATGTTTTCCTCTGACAAGAAAAGCGTTATAACCATAGCCATTATTATCTTGGCTGTTTATTTTGGCGGCCGCTTAGCCCACGGTGGCTTTACGCATTCTGAAGCGCCGTCTCCAGATTTCGAATATACAAAAGACGCTTTATACAGTAATGCCTTCGGCGCACTTTCAGGTGCGCATATGAGTCAGGTTGAGGATCTTCGGAGGTTCCCGAAGCTGCCACCTCTCAGCATCCCTTCGGAATCGGAAGCTGCTCGCTACTGCAGTTTATATGGGCAAATCTTTCTAGAAGACGTTCATACATTTAAAGAGCGCCTACGGATAGAGAAGAAACTGATTGATGCTGAAAGAGCGAAGGTGGGGTTGATTCGCCCTTTGACGAGCTACGATTTCGAAAACTATTGGTCTGAATACAGGCCTGTGGTCTCCACTCACTATAGGTATAAGAAAGGTCGTCCGAAAATGCCTAGCCATCACGTTGGCGAGATTAGTCTAGATGTGCGAAAAAGGAATTACATTTGGGACCTTAGGTCAGCAAATGAAGCCTGGGAAAAGGCTGTTAGGGTTGAGCGACTAGAATCCTCATCGGCGCAAGCGATGTTTTACATGTGGCGTAACTCGCCGGATTCCGAACGCGTCACGCTCGTGGCAGACTTAGCCGTTCAGGGGGTTTTTGTCAGCGTGAGGTTTGGCGACCTCTCTCGGCAGGAGGTGTCATCTAGAATAGCCAGGCTCTTTGAGGTCAAGGGGTTGCTTGGTGGCAAGCCTGCCCCTAGGTCCCCAATTATCATTTGGCTGACCGGTGCTTTCGTGCCCATAAGCGACTGTTTTCATTTCATGCTCTTTCTAGCCTTTGCCTACCTTTCTCTCATGCGTTGGTCCTTGGAATAATGAATACTTCTACAGGTCACATTAAAGGCTGACTATCAACTTTTGTTGGACCTTGCTGAGTTGACCAACCTTGACGCTTATTTGTATAAGAAGACTATGAAATTCGTAGTCAAAGTATACACCGCCATTACTTTCTTTGGCCTATTAGCTTTGTCGCCAGCGGTGCTTCGCGCGGGTCTAACTTCAGAGGAGGTCAAGCTATTCGGAGACTACATGGTCAAGGCTGAGCAGGGAGACCCGAAGGCCCAGGTTAACGTAGCTAACAGTTACTATTTTGGGGCCGGAGTTGAGAAGAATCTAAGGCAGGCTTTGGCTTGGTATCGCAAGGCCGCCGAGCAGGGTTATGATTGGGGGCAAGTCCTTTTAGGCGCTGCCTACTATGGCGGTGAAGGCGTGCCGAAAGATTTCGCCCAGGCGATTTATTGGTATCGCAAGGCCGCCGATCAAGGGAACTTTAAGGCTCAATATCATCTAGCCATATGTTACGCTAATGGAGAAGGTGTGGCGAAAGACTTTGTACAGGCTGTTGCATGGTATCGCAAGGCCGCCGACCAAGGCGATAGCGGTGCCCAGTATGGATTGGGACGTAGCTATGCTATGGGGGAAGGCTTAGCCAAGGACGAGGTACAAGCTGTTGCATGGTATCGAAAGGCCGCGGGGCAGGGAGACGTAAAGGCTCAATGCGAGCTAGCGGTTTGCTACGCCTACGGAGTGGGTGTTGCTAAGGACGGCGCGCACGCAGTCGCGTGGTATCTCAAGGCCGCAGAGCAAGGGAACTCAAAGGCCCAATATTTTTTAGCGGTCTGCTACGCTAACGGAGATGGTGTTACTAAAGATGGAGCAGAGGCAGTCGTATGGTTTCGCAAAGCTGCTGACCAGGGGGATGCTATGGCCCAGTATAACTTGGGGTACTGCTATACTGCGGGAGTAGGCGCCGTTAAGAATCATGCGCAAGCGTTCGCGTGGTATCTCAAGTCCGCCGGTCAGGGTTATGAATTTGCCCAATTTGCATTGGGTATATGCTTTTCAAGCGGTGAGGGCGTGGAGAAGGACCTGACTCAGGCGGCGTTGTGGTATCGCAAGGCTGCCGACCAGGGGAATTCTTTTGCCCAAAGCCGTTTAGGTGTTTGTTACCAAAAGGGCGAAGGTGTCACGCAGGACTTTGCGCAGGCATGTAAATGGTATCATAAGGCGGCCGCGCAGGGGGATGCTCAGGCACAGAACAATCTTGGTAACTGCTACTTCGAAGGCCTTGGCGTCCCAAAAGATTTAGTTCAGGCGGCCTCCTGGTATCGAAAGGCAGCCGAATCAGGCAATGCTGACTCCCAGCATAATCTTGGTCACTGCTACTTTGAGGGGCATGGTTTACCAAAGGATCTCGTCCGGGCAGTTTTTTGGTATCAAAGGTCAGCGGAGCAGTTTGACCATGAATCAATGTGCCATCTTGGAGACTGCTTCGCCAAGGGCCAAGGTGTTCCTAAGGATGAGACGGAGGCGTATGCTTATTGGAATCTAGCGAGCGTTTCTTACGAGGAGGCGCGTAAGAGTCTTGAAAGTTTAGAAAAGAAGTTATCGAGGGAGGAGATTGCCGCTGGGCAAAAGCGCACGAAGGAGCTGCAGAAAGAGATCGAAGCGAAGACAGCGGCGAAGACGGCCGGGAAGTGACGGGCTCTTACACGGGCGCGACGCCGTCGCGCCCCTGCCTAAGGGCCGTAGCAAACATCCCGGTTTCCGGTCTCCCTTTGCATTTCCTGTCTCTGCTTCGCAGCCGTTCACCATGCCAGCGGATCCCCACGCGGCGAAGCGCCACGCGCTTCGCCCGCGAAGAACAGGAAGTGCTCGGGGCGGGGGTCGAACCCGCACACCTTGCGGCGCTAGAACCTAAATCTAGTGTGTCTGCCATTCCACCACCCGAGCAAACCTGTGCCGTTTAGATTTGCGGCGCCGACCCGATTGGCAAGCGCTTTGCGGAGGGGGCTTAAGCCAAGCGCCCAAGGGCCGACCCGACGCGCGCGTAAAGCTCGATGCCGCTCTCGCCCGCTTGGGTTAAGTCAGCTTCCAGGCGTATCCGCCCCGGCTCAAATAATGTGGCGACGTACGATCCGCCGAAACGGAAGTAACCTTTCTCGTCGCCCTTGGCCATCGGCTGTCCAGGCACGTAGGTTTCGATGATCGTGCCAACGTTGGTCGCGCCAACGGCGACGATGGTCACGAGGCCGAAAGCACCGGCGTCAATCGTGACGCGCTGTCTTTTATTTTTCCAAAGGTAGGCGGCGCAGCGGCGGAGCGCGATGGGGTTCACTGAATAGAGTAGGCCGCTAATGGGGACCGCGGCGTGCGGCGTGCCGGCCACCGGAAAGTGAAAGCGATGATAATCGACCGGGCAAAGCCGAGAGCAGACGACGGTGCCGCCCGCATAGCGCGCGCCGAGGGCGCGATCGCCGACGAGCTCGGGGATATCGAAAGTCTGCCCCTTAGCGTAGATGCCTTTTATTTTTGATACGTCTTGGAAGCCGAGATGCCGACCATCGGCGGGGAGCACGGCCATCTCGGCGCGCGGGTCGATCGGGCGGGCTTCCGCCTTGAGCTTGCGGTAGAAGAAGTCGTTGAAGGTCCGGTAAGCCTGCGGGTCCGCTTCGAGGAATTCGGCGGGGTTGAGACCAAAGTCGCGAATGAAGGGCGCGACGCGCCGAGCGCTCCCTGGCCGGTCCATGGCCCAGCCGTAAATCTTGGAAAAGAGGGCGCGTTTGACGACGGTATGTAAGGTCACCTTGCCGAGCGGGTTGCCGTAGATGCGCCGCAGCCACGCTTCGCCGTAAACCTGTTCGATTTCGGTGCCTCCCGTATGGCGATTATGCAGGGTAATGGGTGAATCGACGTCCATGGCGGAAGATTTGCGAAAAAATGACTTCAAGGGAACCATTTATCTGTCAAAACAGTGAATACCCTGATGTCTAACCTGGTTCTTGCTTTTCTCACTTTCGCCGCAGTGCTTTCGGCCCAGCAAGTTCCGACGCCTAAGGCTCCCGAAACCGTAAAAGCGGAAGTAGCGGCCGAAGTCATCCGCGCCCGCTTGGATCTGGCGGCCGCTAAACGTCGGCAGGATGGTTTACCTCTCACCTTGGAAATGCGGAAGCTCGACGCCGAAGCTACCTTGCGTGCTGCCCGGTCAGAAGCGCTGGCGGCTCCGGACGAAGCCGAGCGCGGTCGGCTTAACTTAGAAGCTTGGGTTTCTTCGGCCAAAGCGGCAGCCGCCTCGGCGGATAAGGATCGGGCCCGGGCTGACCTCGAGGCGGAAGCCCGTCTGGCTTCGGCGCAAGTGTCGGTTGAATACGCCAAGATTTCTTCTTTGGCGCAGATCGCCAAACTGCAGCAGAAGGTCGCCGACATCGCGACCCACGCCAAAGTTTCTTATCCGAAAGACCCCCTGGTCGACGGTGTCCTGCATATTTCCGATCGTCGCATTCCGTTTAACGGGCGCGTCACCGATGAATTGGCTCAGTTCGTCTGCGGTCGCATCGCCTTCTATAATGCGGTTGATGCCGACGCCCCGATCTTCCTCGTGATCGACCGCAACCCCGGCGGATCGGTGATGGCCGGCTACATGATTTTGCAGGCCATGGAGACGTCCAAGGCCCCGGTTTACGTGGTCGTGAAAGGGTATGCGGCCTCAATGGCGGCGATCATCACCACACTCGCGCAGCGCTCCTTCGTCTACCCTGAGACCATCGTCTTGCATCATCAAGCCGCGACGGGCCTCAGCGGTAATGTCACGCAGTTGAATGAACAGCTCAAATGGAGCAAGATCTGGTGCGAACGTATCTTCATTAAAGTCTCCACCAAAATCGGCCTCCCCCTCGACGAGTTCGTGGCCAAGATGTACCAGAACGTCTCCACGGGAGATTGGAAAGTCCATGGCGATGCGGCGGTGCGGATGAAGTGGGCGACGGATTTGGTGGAGCGCATGAACGAAGACGGCGTCAACACCTCCACGCCGGCCCCGGCGCCCGCGCCATTAGAACCTGATGTTTTCGGCAATGGCGCGCACCGCGCCCCCGACGGCCGGGTCAAACAATTACTGCCACCGCTCGGCCCTTGCGACCTCTGGTGGTTATACGATCCCACCGTCGATTTCGTCCTGCTCTAATTTAAAAAATAAAATATGAAAACACCTTCTTCTTATCCTGCCTGGCTCTTCGCCTGCCTCGCGTGCGCTTCCTTGAGCGCACAGAACGCGCCGTCCAAGCCGCCCGCAAACCCAGCGGTTTTACCTTCAGCCCCAGCCCAAGCCACGACGGTCGCTCCGGGCGCCCCCATCGCGAAGGAGGAGCTCACGCCTGAGCAGAAGGCGGCCATGAAGGAAGTGGAGCGGATGCGCGCTGAAAAGAGCCGCATCGACGCCGAGCTCGCCCTGGCGGATGCTAAGCGTACCGAGGAATTGGCGCCCTTGAATTCGGAGACCGCCAAGTTGCAGGCGGAACGCGCTTTGCGATTGGCGAAGGCGGCGGCCGAAGCAGCGGCCTTGGAAGATGAGCGCGCCAAGCTCGAACGCCAGGCGGCGTTGGAGGCGGCCCGCTCCGGCGCCCGTCTGTCCGAACGTAATAACAAAATTCGCGAACTCGAAGCCGAGGCCAAGCAGCTCCAGCTCGAGTCGGCGAACACCGTCTCGCGACTGAGCAATGAGATTTCCCGTTTTCAGAAAGAGGAAGAAGCCCGGAAGATTGCCACCAAGGCCAAGCCGATTTACCTGAAGGAGCCGCTCGTCAACGGCACGCTGATCATCAGCGACCGCCGCATCGCCTTGAACGGCGCCGTCACCGAACAGCTCGCCGATTACGTCTGCCAGCGGATTAATTTTTATAATAACCAATCAGCCGAGTTCCCGATTTTTATCGTCGTGGACAATAGCCCTGGCGGTTCGGTGGCCTCGGGTTACCTGATTCAGAAAGCCATGGCGGCTTCGAAGGCGCCGGTTTACGTCGTCGTCAAGGGCTTCGCCGCTTCCATGACAGCGGTCATCGCGACCTTGGCGGAGCGCTCGTTCTGCTACCCGAACACCATGATCTTGCATCACCAGGCTTCGAATAACTTGCGGGGGAATATGACGATGCTCAAGGAGCAGGTCGAATTCACCACCAAGTGGTTTGAACGTCTCGCGACTCCCGTGGCCAAGAAGATGGGCCTGACCTTGGATGATTTCGTGAAACAGATGTATGCCAATGACTCGACTGGAGATTGGCAGGCGTTCGGCGATAAAGCCAAAGAACTCAAATGGATCGACCAAGTAGTTGAGCGAATCGAAGAGACCGCGATTCTCGATTTATTGCCAGTCGCTCAGGTGCCGCCTCCGGCGATGCCAGTGCCAGTCAAGCCACCTCAGACCGAAGTATCGGGCGTGGTCGCTAAAGTAGACGACAAGGGACGTCCGTATTTCGAATTACCGTCGCTCTCTAATCCCTTCGACGCTTGGTGGGTTTATGATCCGCAGGGATTGTACCGCGTGCGTTGAGTATTCTAAGGTAGGGCTGACCACCCTTGGTCAGCCGCGGTTGAGCGAGAGCGCTCATCCCTACCTTATTAAAGACAAGGGACAGTGGCAGGGGCAGGGACAGCTTTCGATTCTTAGGGGCAGACACAGGAACAGACGCAGGAAATTTCACGAACCTGATTGCCGAAGCCGATGGCCGAAGGCTGGAACGCCGATACCCGAATGGCCGATGCCCAGTTGGCCGTCACCCGTCACCTGAGAATAAACAGAGGCAAGTTGATCCGTTGATCAGTTGGACGGTTGATAAGAAATGCTTTAACACAAGGGACAGGCTTTCGGGTGTCAGGTCCCGGGCCTCAGGTTTCGGGTACGGGTTATCAGGTTCGGGCGCCAGGTTCGGGACCCGTACCCGTACCTGTACCAGAATACCTGAACCTGGTTCCCGATCGCCGAGGGCTGGGACCTGAGAATAGATACAGCTAGGTCAGCACGCAGTGCTGACCCTACCCTTAAAGACAAGGGACAGCGGCAGGGGCAGGGTCAGCTTTCGATTCTTAGGAACAGACGCAGGAAATTTCACGAACCTGATTGCCGAAGCCGATGGCCGAAGGCTGGAACGCCGATACCCGAATGGCCGATACCCGAATGGCCGTCACCCGTCACCTGAGAATAAACAGAGGCAAGTTGATCCGTTGATCAGTTGGCCGGTTGATAAGAAATGCAATAACACAAGGGACAGGCTTTCGGGTGTCAGGCCCCGGGCCTCAGGTTTCGGGTACGGGTTATCAGGTTCGGGACCCGTACCTGTACCAGAATACCTGAACCTGGTTCCCGATCGCCGAGACCTGGGACCTGAGAATAGATACAGCTAGGTCAGCACGCAGTGCTGACCCTACCCTTAAAGACAAGGGACAGCGGCAGGGGCAGGGACAGCTTTCGATTCTTAGGGGCAGACGCAGGAACAGACGCAGGAAATTTCCCGTACCCGCCACCGGCCACCCAGGGCTGCCACCCGCAACCCGAAGCGATGCCTTTCACCTTTGCACTAGGGCAGCACGCGGTGCCGCCCTTACCTCAATCCTTGCCCCCCCTCGCCCGCCTCTCCACTCTGCCCGTATGTTCGCGTGGTTACGCAATCTCTTTACCGCCCAAGCCTCGAAGCCGGATCTTTCGCAAGCTCCCGATGAGCCCGTACCGACCGACCGTGTGCCCGAAACCCGTCCCGAAGATTATAAGCCTTGGGTCGGCGTCGACCTCGACGGCACCCTCGCCGCCGCCGTCCCTTGGAAAGGCATCGCCCACATCGGCCCGGCCGTCCCGCTAATGCTACGTCGCGTCAAAGCCTGGGTGGATAAAGGCGTGCGCGTCAAAATCATGACCGCCCGTGCCGGCGACCCCGAAGGCATCGCGGCGACCAAACTCTGGCTGGTCGCCCAGGGCTTAC
>Ga0209596_1002745_pt1 | contig 14366 bp, 23 predicted proteins | sample M_130807_MF_Meta_FD_187314 | JGI IMG/M metagenome (GOLD analysis project Ga0209596, IMG submission 187314) | Freshwater microbial communities from Lake Montjoie, Canada to study carbon cycling - M_130807_MF_MetaG (SPAdes) (version 2) | ecosystem: Environmental > Aquatic > Freshwater > Lake... | reverse complement strand
TAATGAGAGTGATAAAAAAATACCAAGAGTTCAAAGAATCTATATTTATAGACTTAGGAATGCTATCTGTTGATATATTAGAATCAATGAATATATGGCATGATGTACTACTTTCAGCTATATCAGCGGAAGAAAAAGATATGTTTGATACTCTTAAACTTACTAAAGATTTTTATAATGGAAGATTGTCTCTTGACTTCTTATCAGATAATATTGAGTTTATAAATTCTTTATCATCTATAGCACTTAAAAAATCTCAAATTCAAAACACGGATGATTTTCAAACATTTGTAAATAAACCTTGTAAATTTATGTTTATTTATAATAGTGAAAGTAATGAATTGGAGAATCCAGTTTTTATTTTATTTCAAACCTGGAATGAAACATTAAAAGAATGGGATGATGTTAAGTTATTTAAGATTAATGGAGATGTTAAGAAGTTCTATGATAAGTTGTCTAGTAAGGTAATTGAAGTTACTGATGGTGATGAAAACTATATCTATCAAACATCTAATGGTAATGATTGGGAACTTCAAAATCTAGACAAGGAAAATGATATTTATAAAAGATTCTTTAGAAAAGATGAATTACAAAAACTTCTTTCTGATAGAAAAGTTAGTGTTAGTATTATTTAACTATCTAATTGCATCTTTATATAAGATAAAACTATTTGTTCTTTTTCCTTTTCATTATCACTATGATACCATCGCCAAGTTAGTGTTGATTCCATAAATGATATTCTATTCTTCAAATTATTAATTTTATCAGTAATCATTTCATTGTCTCTATCATCAATCTCATAAGTTATACCTAACTCATCACAGATATAGTATATTCCAGTTATATCACTATTTTTATAGAATTTTGTTGATCTCAAATATAAATCATTTAGTTTTTCACTTGCAATTTTATCTGGATGTGTTAGTTTAGCTATATCTCTATAAAGTTTTCTCATTTTAATTTCTTTAGGATTAACCTCGTTAAAAACAACCTCTTCGTTGATAAACTCTTCTACAAGGATATCTTCTTCTACCTCTAATTCTACTTCTTTTTCTAAAGACTCTTTAATTTTTTCAGTAAATATTGATTCAGTTCTTTTATTATTCTTTTTATCAATAACATCTTTTAACATAGGATGTTTATCTAATAAATCATTAACACTTTTAATAAAATTGATATCTGCTTCAAAAACTATTTCATTTTTGTAATTGAAATCAGATTCTATGAAGTCAAGTTCTTTTAATAATTTTTTTACTTCTAGTTGTTTTAACTTACTCATTGAGATTTTCTAATTTTAATAAATTATATATAATCTAAACACGTATTTGTTCGTAAAAAATTATGAGTGAGGATAGAATAAAAAAATTTGGGGATTTTATGTCAAGTTCAAAAGTTAGAAGATTTATGGACCATATGGTTATTAAAGGAAGTCACAAGACTTGGATCCTTGGTAAATCAAAAGACTTTGAACTACATATTTATTATACACCTATGAAAAAAAGTATAATCGATATGAAAATATATCCGGATATGAATATAGATGAACTAAAGTTAACATTCAGAGTAGGTGATAAAATAGATTTAGTTAGAGATTGGGTAGAAAAGAATAAATATGAAATAACAGCTGAGATAAGCAGATTTAATTAATAATATATACAATATGAAAGAAATGTCACTATATCAATTATACTCTATAAGAGAGAAAATGGAACAAGAAAATGATTCCAATAGTAGAAACTATATTAAACTTTGTGAAGAGATATCTAACATAGAAAAAATAATGGAAGATACTTCAGCTACTGGTGGACCCGGTGGTTCAGTTGGTGGAATGGGAGCTGTTGTTTCAGCACAACCTTCAGGATTAGCTGGTCAAACAATTGGTACTAGTTGGGCATCAGGTGGTGGTACAGTTGGTTCAGGTGATATATCTGTTCCTTATAATCCAGGTGGTTCTAATAGAATGCAACAAAAGATTCCAGTAATGGGTTCTAATCACGGTCCAAGAACTGGTAAGAAATCAAGAGAAAAGAAATTAGATATAAAAGCACTTAAAGATGTTTTTGCTAGAAGACAGGATTTCACAGCGGGTCAAACTAGAAGTGGTGAAAAGAAAGTAATGAGTTTTGATAACTTCAAAAAAGATGATGTAAATAAAATTAAAAAAGAATCACTTAATGAGTCACTTAACGACATAGTTATGGTAGATGTTAATTTTGGAACTCCTATAATAGCTTTTCAAAAAGATGTTGATAATGATAAATTATCTTTAATGGATGGTTATTTTAGCGGAACTGCTATAATTGGAAGTGATAAGTCAGAAGACAGAGGTTCTGTGGATTTCAGTTCTCCATTTCACAAAGGTCAAGTTTTACACGATGATGAAGATGAAGAGGTTGAAGAATTAGATTTCAAATTTCATAATAATATATCAAAATCTATTGTTAGAGAATACTTAGATAAATATGTTAGTAAACACTACAACCCTGGGTTCAAAATAGTTAAAATTTATTATCACTAATGAAACATTTAAAGAAATTTAATGAGTCAGATTCAATTTTACCAGAATCACAAATTAAATCAATACCTGCTCAAAAAAGATATAGCCATATAAAATATGGGTATAAAGATAATGCTTTATTTATGTCATTTGATCCAAGTAGAAAAGTTATTTCATTTGAGACAGCGGATAATGGAGTTGATATATCTGACATATCAAAGATTGAAGATATAATTAATTTTCTAATGGATGAAAAAGATAAATTGATGTAATATGAAAAACTTAAAAACTTTTGAATCGTTCGGTATGCACCGAGATAAATGTGATAGATGTGGTGAATCAACCAACGGATCTACAACGATGTCTATTTTCAATGAAGATGTTATTTGCATGGATTGTAAAAAAGAGGAAAAGAATGATCCAGAATATGATGCAGCTGTTAAAGCTGAATATGAAGAAACTATGAAAGGTAATAGAAACTTCACAGGAGCAATTCCTAATTATACTCCAATTAAAAGAAAATAAACTTTTTAACAATTTCCTTTTATAATAAGAAAATATTATTATATTAAAAATGAATAAAGAAGAGTTTTTGAATTCTAGAGTTTTTGACCCCAATAAGAAAGAGAAACTTATTCTACTTGGTAAGTCCGGATCTGGTAAAGATTTTCTAATGAGGAAGCTTCTTGAAAAGAAACTGAGAGGATGTCTAAAGATGACTACTAGACCTCCAAGAAAGCATGAAATACAATGGGTAACATACGAGTTTGTAGCAGATTGGACCTTCAAAGAAAAGATTGACAATGATGAGTTTTTAGTTTATCAAACATTTGAAGTTACTCCAGAAGGAAAAGATCCAGAAACTTGGTATTATGGTATAACAAAAGAAGAGTTTGAAAAATCACAAGTTTTCATAATGACACCTGGTGAGTTTGAAAATATAACTCCAGAAGTAAGAAAAGGATGTTTTGTTGTTTATTTAGATATTGATAGAAGTATTAGAGAATCTAGATTATTTAAAAGACAAGATAAGAATGATTCTGTTACAAGAAGATTAGATGTTGATGAAGTTGATTTCAAAAACTTCAAAGATTATGATTTAAGAATTACTGATCCTGAGTTTACAGCAGATGATGTTTATGATTTAATTGATTAATATACCTTATATACGATTAAATATAAATGATCATAAGTATCAAAGTGTAATTCGTAATCAACATACATTTTATTAATCTCTTCTAAAAATTCTTTACTTAACGTTGATGTAGAATATATTTGAGATTTTATTTCAATTTTCTCAACATCTTCATGATTATCCGAATATCTTTCTGTATCAGAACCAATATATCCGTGTCTTATCTCATACTTATCAAATAAAGATTTAATCTCGGATTCTGATTCGCTTTTGAATGATTCTAAATCACTATTAAATGTTTGTCTAGATGATTTACCAGTTCCATCACAATCATCACACTCATATCTACCCATATCACCAAACATATTAATCTCTTTATCTACTTCACCGGTTCCGTTACAAGTAGTACAGACATTATCACTTTCGTAAATCTTATATGTTTTTAAGTGTTTCATTGTCTAAATTCTAAACTTAGTGAATAACAAACTTTATATCCGTTTGTTTTATCATCCCATCTTAAAGTCACTGCATTATTTTTACTAATACTTATTTTTAATTCACTATTTGTTTTCTCAGTAGGCCTTTCTTTAATAGATTCAATTTCTTTCTTATCATCTATACTTAATGAGTATCCTTCAGATCCTAAGTAATCAATTAATCTTTCAACTACTTCCATTATTTCATCTGGATATATGTAATCTACTTCACAATTGAATTTTTTATCATATTCACTTTTACCATAGATACAGATTCTAATAGAATTTCCTCTATCATCTTGAGACCACCAAGAAGATTCTACATGTGAATTATATCCTAAGTCAGTTATTTCTTGTAATATATCACCAAGATTGTTAGTATCAATCATTGATTTTCCTTCAAATATTCTTTTTAAGTGTTTCATAATCTTCTAATAAATTATACTTTCAATATACCCAACGACTTTAGATACTCACATATTTCAATTGCTATATTCTCAGCGTATGTTATTGCCTTCTCTTCCAGGTCACCATCTTGTAGATTAGTTCCGTTTATTTCTAATGATAGATGCATTGCCTCATGCATTATTAACAAAACATCTTTATAACTTCTTCCAATTCGGATATTGTTGATGAATAAAAAATGTTTTTCTGGATCATTAGGAAATTGATTACATAGACCAGCAATATAAGCACTATCAGGCCCATCATAACACTCTGACTTTTTAAGACCATGCATCTCTTCAACACCAAAGTAATCAAAGATATCAGAGCTTTTACCAACGATGAGTAAATAATCATCATATTGTTTACTTATGATATCTTCTGATATTGATTCATTATATTTTTTTAAGTGTTTCATTACGGTTCTATATGTGTTTTATCACCATCTGAAAATTTTAGACCTTTCAATGCTCCGTTAATAGAATTGCAAGTTGGTTCAGAATTAGAAATTGTATTTTCTAATACAGATAATAAGATATTAAGAATGGAATAAACTTTTAAGAAGTTATTTTCAGAATCATAAAATTGTGAATTACAAATACCTTCAATTAAATCAAATGTTAATGTGATAGTATCATTGTTTTTAGCTTTCATCTTATCAATAACAATTTTAGGAATACCAGCATCACTCATTTCTTTTTCATAGTCAAAAACTATTTGATTAATTAAATCCATTAAAGCTTTCCAAACTTTTGGATGATCCATTGATTGATAATCTTTACTTGTAACAAACTCTTGAATTTTTCTTTTATATGATTTTAAGTAAATTGTAAGATACTTTCTAAACACAGCTGTTCTATATTCAGTTGAGAATTGAATTGTTGGAACTTTAGAATAGGTCCAAAAATCTATATAATTAAATATATCATGATTTGTGATATCAGAGTCAGTTATCATCTTAACTGAGTTAGTATCTTTAGTTTTATTTCTCATAAATCTTTCAACAAACTTATCAGAGAATTTAGTAAGTAATCCACTAAACCAAGTACTTTTTAGTATGGTATACATAAAAAGAAGAATAACCATAAATATGGTACCCTTTATACCATACTTTTCAAATATTGACGCTAAATCGCTTAGTCCCATTTTTAAATAATATTTTTATTATGTTATATATTTAGTAATGAAAGCACAAAATTAAAATATGTCTAATTTATAGAAGTGGTAAAGATATTTTAATATATAAAATAAATTATTCGTAATAATGGATCTAAAATATAACATAAACAAAATTCATGGTGATTTAATATCACAATTTCACAAAGGTGAAGTTAAAATAGAAGAGAAATCAAATTTGAAATTTGGTAACTACATCGAAATATCTGTTATCAATGAAGGTAAAGAGGTTAAGATGATAATGACTAAAAAAGATTTAGGAAATTATAATTTCAATTGGTCTTATTTCGAAAATCCTCTTAATGAAAATTCATCTCTTGTTGAAAGAAATTCAACTATCGATGACTTATCATCAGATGTTAAAGAAATTTTTGAAAAAAACAGATTTAGTGAAGAATACTTAAATAATATTAAATAAAATAATCTAATATGGCTTTTAACTTTGTAGAAATAACGTATAGTAATATTAAGAACTCGGTTGAGTACTATCTTAGAAGTGAGCATAATAAAGGAAATTTATTATTTAGCCCAGCTTCTCCATATGGTCAGATATTATCTGTACTGGAGAACTTACATCAAATGTCTTTCCTATATTTGAAGAACTCAATAATGCAGTTTGACATCGGTGATCCTACTCAGAATAATGAGAGAGTTGTTAAAAATGCTGCTTTGTTAGCTGGTCACGTACCAGGTAGAGCTATAAGTTCAACAGGAACTCTTAAATTCACATTGAAAACTAATATAGATTTAGATAAAGAGGTACCAGGTGGTAGAATAACATTTACAAATAAAATTGGTATTAAAAATAATACAAATGGATTAGACTATGCTTTTAATTTAGGAGTGGAAACACAAACTCATAAGATAACACCAAATTATCAATTTTATGTACCTATTATTCAAGGTAAATGGTTAGCCGCTACTAGAACTGGAACAGGTCTTCCATTACAAACATATTCTGCACAAGGCCAAGGAAATTCTGATATAGAAAACTTTAATATCGAAGTTCTTGTAAATGGTGAGTATTGGAGTCTTAAAAAGCATATTTATGAAATGTTACCAGATGAAAAAGCATGTGTTGCTAGAACCGGTTTCAATGGTGGCTTAGATGTTATATTTGGTAATGGTGGGTTTGGAGCAATTCCAGAGATATCGTCAAGAATATCAATATATTATGTGCAAAGTGATGGATCTGAAGGTAATATTTATAGAAGAACCAGAGATGATTGGAAAATTATTGATGATGTTTTAGATGGTAATGGAGATACAATAGACTTAACTAAAGTATTCACAATAGATATCTATACAGATATTAATTTTGGAGCTGATAAAGAAGATATAAACTTCACAAAAAGTATACTACCTATCTCAAGTAATAATTTTGTATTAGGTTTACCTCAACAATACGCATATGAAATTAAAAAATTAGGTGTTTTCTCACATGTTAATGCTTATGAAAAGACTGGTACTATATTTATAGTTGCTACTCCTAATATAAAACTATTCAAAAATACTGATTCTAACTACTTCACAATTGATTTAAGAGCATTTAGCTTAGATGATTATGAGAAGTCAAAGATTGATAAATATTTAAGAATTGGTGGTAACTTACAACTAACAAGAAAATATAGAGTGGTTTCTCCTGTATTGTCATTTTATGTTATGAATGTTTATGTTATAACATATTCTGATGCGTCTGATGATTCAGTAAATGCTCAAATTTTAGATAAGATTTCAGATTACTTTCTTAACTTATCAAGAATTGACATCATACCTAAATTAGATTTAATAAGAACTTTATCTAGTCTTACAGATGTTCACTCTATTGATATTCAATTTATCGCTAAGAAAAATGAAGATTATCATAAAAAAGCTAAACAAGATGCTGAAAATAAAATGAATCAGTATAATACAAGCTTTCAAACAAATATATCAGTGACTGATATAATACCTGAATATGTTCCAACTGAGACTAAAGGAATTGATCCTTTTATGGGAGATATTCTTTTTGAACCAAATGAGATTCCTATTATTAGAGGTGGTTGGTATGATAGAAATGGTATTTATTACTCTGATGATATAGATGGTAGTGGATTAAAGTCGGTTAACATCATTAAAAAGGGAACGGTTGACTCAAAAAATAAAATTATATAATGTTATACGAAAGAAAAGATTTACCGGAAATACATCACATGAGACATTTACACGATGATATGGCTGATTTTGTTTCATATGAACAAATGATTTTAGATAAGACCCTTTCACCACATATGTATGAAAACGATGTAATGAATAATTGGTTAAAGCAAATGCAGCCTTTAGTAGCTATCTTATTCGACCAAATGAATATAATGAAAAATTTCAAAAACTATATAGTTGATAAGTATTACTATCAACAGAAATAAAATTATCAAAATCAAAAAACTAAATAAATTATTTAATATATAATAGACAAAACCTAATAAAATCAAATGGCAGAAAATAATAAAATAGTTGGATTTAAAAAGTTCACCGATATCAAATCGAAATCTAAAGTTGAGGAAGTGGATCCATCTATTAGTGCTCAGCCGATGACTGACTCTGATAGACCTATGAATCCAAATATGCCTGGTAAGTCTAATAAAATTGAGAAACCCGCATCAAGAAAAAACTTGATGCCAAAAGATCAAGATATTAATTTACCTTCTGATGAAGATGAGTTTGAAAATGATATTGATGGTGAGAAAACTCACGAAGGTAATGTAGAAACTTTTGGTAAAGTTGCTAAGTTTCCTAAGAATACTAAAGCGTCCAAAGCTTACAACTTCCTTGAGAATGTTAAAGTTTCTAAGAAGTCTATTTGGTACATTATGGTTGAGAAAATGGACAATGAACTTCAAATGGTTAAATACAATACTAAAGAAGGTGTTGATTTAGGAAAGTTTGTAAATGAATTAAAATCATATTATAAAAAGAAATATTCTAAAGAACCTAAAATTTGTAGTTTAATTGAATCTATAAAAGTTGATGGTAATGATAAATATTCAATGGTTCAAAATATTCCTTTGATATCAGTTGATGGTAAAAAGATGATTACAATAATCACTGAAGACTTAATTAAGTTACTAAGTAAATAATTAAAACCTCCACTTATAAATAAATTTATAAGCTCCCTCTATTCTCCGGTTTAGAGGGTTTTTTGTGCTTATAATTTTATATATACATTATGAAAAATATCCAAAACTGGGAAAAATTTAATGAGTCTTATAATCAAGAAATGATTAATGAAGGACTAATTGGTGATATAATCAAATTACCATTCAAAATACTCGGTTTCTTATTAAAACCATTAGTACCACTTTTATTAAAAGTAATTGGTAAAACTATTTCAATTGAGAATAAATGGAAGGTTGTTAAAGCTGTTTTAGATAATGTTGTTAAGTTAGCATTAGATATCGAAGAAGCTAAAAAGAAGTTAGATAAAGAAGGATCTGATTTAACTCCAAATGAGAGAAGAGAGTTAGAAAAGAAAGTTGAAAAGTTCAAAAAAGAATATCCTAATGGATTCAAGTTCAGTGTTGAGAAAAAGAAATTAATTGAAAGTGTTGAGAAAAACTTTGCTAAAGCAACTGATGAAAAGAAGAAAGAGGATTTAGAGTGGATATTGAAAAAGATATCTGACTATAAAGCTTCTAAACCAATTGGTCAATATAACATAGAAATGTTAGATGATTTAATTGTTGAGTCTATAAAAAATAATTTAAAAAAATGAAACACTTAAAAAATTTCAATGAGTTAAATGAAGGTAAAACAGCTAAAGCTGCTAAAAAACCTTTCGAAAAAGAAGTTTGGGATGTTGATAAAAAAGAAACATTCAGAACAACTATTAAAGATTTCTTAAAAGGGAAAGATTGTAAAGTTAAACAAGTTGGTGATGACTTTGAAGTTCATTGTGATGATAAACATGTTGCTCAAGTAATGTTTAGAAAAGATTTAGTTACGGTTAAAAAAGTAGGAACTAAATTTGGTAAAGACTTCAAATATACCGAACTTGGTAAAATTAAAGCTGAGATTTCTTCTATTATAAAATCAGGTAAATAATAATGAAATATCTTAAAAAATTTCACCAGGTATTTGAATCTGGTATTCCATCAAGAGAAACAAAAGAACTTGAGATAGCTATTAAAGATATAATATCAAGTCTTAATTATAAACCACATATTAGAAATACGAAAGGTTTGTATCCAGACTCAATTCGAAAAGTTTATAACACTCCTTTTTCGGATAATGATTACTATTTAGAAACTGAAGAAGGAGTTCGTGAGTTTTTCATTGGAGTATCTGGTAATCAATCAAAATATGGTTTAGTTGTTGAAGTTTCTTTTTCACTAGACTACCCAGTTGGTTATGATGAAATTAATGCAGAATTTAAACAAGGAACTCTTGTGTTAGAAATAAGTGATTCAATATCACAAATAATGAATAAAAGTGTAACATTATATGGATTTGATTTCTTTGGTAGTAAAGTAATGGGTCAGAAAGATGGAAGAACTTTGCAAGTTGAAGATGTTCTTCCTAAGTTTGATGAAGTAGTAGAACAACTTGATTCTACAGATAAAATATCTGATACTAATCAACCTATTAAATTTTGGTTTTTGGTAAAATAATAGAACCCCTCTTGGGATAGAATCCCTTGACTGACCCATTCAGAAATGAATGGGTTTCTTATTTTAAAATAGTTTTGATTATATGATTAACACGATCTTTCATATGTACATTTGTTAAATCTTGATGAGTGATATTCTCCATCTCTAAGTAAGACTTTATCCATCTCCCTAACTTCTGTATCTCATCGCCCTGATGAAATCTTATACCATCATTAGTATCTGTATCAATCGGTGGTACAAAGAACACCATATCAATTGTATTGATATGTTTTAGAATTTCTTTTTGAATGTGGTTGATTGAGGCAATGTCTTTATTAGATAATTCTGTACCAAATAAAGATCTAAAATAAAAGTAATTAAGAATAGAACTAGAGTCACAGATAATATAATCTTTTGACTCTAAGAACATTTTCTCTCTATTCAACTGTTTATAGAAAATGACCATCTGGTCTTGTGGACAATTTGGTACCCCATATTCAGCAATATAATCCGTAGCACACTCAACTACAAAAGCAGAGTTAATACCTTTCTTTTTTAGTTCTGTATGAACTTCAGCAGCCAATGTTGACTTACCACTAGCAGGTGGACCCATCACCATAATTAATTTACCTTTCTTAGAACTCATATCTATCATATTCTATAAATGAATAGTTGTATTCGTTTTTATCATCAGCATCAAAATCGCTACAAGATGTTTTAATCCAATCTTTATCTAACTCAGGAAATGTTGTATCTCCCTCAAATTCTTTATGAACTAGGGTTAGATAGATTCTATCAGATATCTTTAATGATTGTTTATAGATTTCACCACCACCAATAATAAAACAATCACTACCTGTTAAAAGTAAAGCCTCTTCCAAAGAAGAAACAATCTCACAATCATCAACTTCATATTCTAAGTTTCTTGTTATGATTATGTTTCTTCTATTAGGAAGGGGTCTACCAATTGATTCATAAGTCTTTCTACCCATAACAACTGGGTTATTTGTAGTTAACTCTTTGAATCGTTTAAGATCAGATGATAGTTTCCATATCAATTCATTATTGTTACCAATAACTCTATTTTCAGACATTGCAACTATTATCTTAATCATTTTCTAACTAATATTCCTAAGCCATGTGAGTGTGGGTAGTTATGAAATTCTAAATTATGTATCATAGCTAAATTTTCACAAACTCTTTTAATTTCTGGAAATGATAAAGTGTCATGAAAAATAACAATATCTGAATGGTTAACAGACCACTCTCCACACTCAAATGTTTCGTTATATGTGTGAACAATATCAATATGTATCATATCAAATCTCTCACTATTATCTTTTATATAATCTCTGTAATCAGATTTAACAAGTTCTATATTCGGCCAACTTGACAAACTATTCTTTGTTTTCTCATAATGGTCATCATGGAATCCAGCGTGAAAATCACCGGTGAAGATATCAACTCCAATTACTTTATCAAAGTAGTTAGATAATGCTGATGTTGAATATCCAAACTCTGTTCCAAATTCTAAAGCTTTTTCAGTCTTTACATCAAACCTTTTAATAATATCTTTAATTATTGTAGGTATATCACCCCAAGCTGAATTTCCTAATACTCTTGGTGTGTCTCTCTCTAATGGTATGTATTCTATCATATTTTATTTATTATTGTTTATTGAAGAATTGTCCGTTCATCTCAATCTTTTTCAAATCCTCTGGTGTGAAGTATTGACCTTGAGTTTTTGATAGGTTTAATATTTCATTGAATGTTGCTCTTGCTTCATCCATTCTTCCTGTATAGAAACAAGCGGCTGCATGAGCTTCGGCGAATTTCCAAACATAAAGAGCTTCATCAACAAAAAGTAATCTTGTTGGATAAGGATTCTTACCGTGAAAGTTTACTTTTGCAAACTTAGTATATAAGTAAGCCATATTCCACTCACCAACTTGTAAGTAATAGTCAATAATTATTTTAATTGATTCACCTCTCATTGGATCCATGTTATAAGCTTTCAAACATTCTTGATGTGTTAAGTTCCAAGGTTCTTCAAGAGTTCTCATTATTGTACCAATTCTATATTGAGAGTAATAAATCTCTTCAGCATATCCATCTGGTCTACCAACTCTTTCTCTGTAATATTTCAGAGCTCTTCTTAGTCTTTCTTCGTTTTCTTCCTTATTATCAGGAATTGAAGCAGAGTCATTGTAAGACTGAGCAGTATAGAAAATCCAACGAGGGTCTTGTCTATTAGCATCGATATACTTTTCTAATACAAAAGCGTGACTTTTGTATTTAGTTGGAATATCACCTTGCCAAGAAGCTCCTGTCATTTTAACATCTACGTGAATATTCTCAGCTAATCCTGATGAGATATTTTGCTCATCACAAACAATGAACTCGTGAATTGGACCATACCATCTAAATGGTTTAGAAACTTTGAAGAAAGTATTACGAGTATATTTCATCTGACCAATATAAGTGTTAATCATATAAAGGTCATTTTTGAATTGTGACTTATCAAATTTAGGATCGATAATTAAAGTTTCATCACAATCAAACCAAAATCCGTGAACTTTAGTTGGATCCCAACCTAACTCACCAACAACGTCACGAAGTTTTTGCATTGCGTGATTTCTACTTTTTTCAAAGTCATCGAATGCTCTTTCAAAAACATAAGTTGGTATGTTATTATCAGCTCCGAATTTTTTAATTATATCTTGTGTACCATCTGTTGATCCTGTATCATTTACTACTATTAAGTCAGCTACATTTTTAGCAGACTCAAGCATTTTACCAATTACGTGTGATTCATCTTTACAGATGAAGTTTAAGGCAAGTTTTCCCATTTATTATTTTCTTTTCTTTTTATTTATATTAGATTTGTTAAATTTGTTTCTTCTAATATTGAATTTAGTTTAATATCTCTTAGTGTATTTTTATTCATCATATATGTTTTATGAACTCTTATAGGAGCTAACCAACCTACTCCATCTGTTGAGTGTTTAGCCACGAATAAAGAATCAGAATCTATATTTCGAATAAAGTATTCTTCATTATCTTTTAAGGCCCTAGGGTGTCCATTTTTCTTTCTACGGAAAACATAAACAGAATCATCTTTTTGAAAAGAAATGATTCCTCTTTTTATCATATCAATTAATTTCCACTCAATAGTTTCTGTCATTATTTGTGGCATTTTTTATGATGTCGAAAATCCTTAATACCTATATAGAGAGTTATCAATCCAATAACAGCCCAAATAATAGATAAAATTGGACTATGTAAAACAGCATCTAATCCAGTATGGTTATCTTCCTTCAATGAAGAACTAACCAACAGAACAGATTGAACAAATTGTAAGATATGTAAAATACCGTGAATCAAATTTAATGATCCTAATCCAATTAAAATAGTTGATCTTTTCATTTTATTTTTATTCATATGAATCTTTTTTTATATCTCTATTTACTTTACTACAAAGAGGTTGTAGGTTAGTGTAATGATTTAGTTTAATTATCTCCTCTTCAGATTCTGCTGATGATAGAGGTATAATATGGTCAACATCCCATCCATAATTTAGTTCTCCATTGTATAAACCATAATTTTCCCAAAACATCCAGTTTTCAAATTTAGATTCTAAATAAATTTTAAATTCCTCAAAAGAACATCCTAATATTATTTCTGATTTTGAACCTTTTTTATAATTTTTTCTATTTAATGATTTCCATATAATACCACGAACCATAAATTTTATTTTATATAGGTTGTCATTTTTATATCTTTCTCTATGCCTTTCATTTATTTTGTCATTATTATTTTTGCTGTATTCTTTTCTTTTTAGTTTGTAGTTTTCGTTGTTTTTGTTGTTTTCTAAATGATAACTTTTTAGCCTTTCTTTAACTTCAGGTTTTTCTCTATACTTTTTAGATATTTCTTTATATTTATCTTTATTTTCATTTTGCCAGATTTTGGTTCTTTCTATAACATCATTTTTATTATTTAGATAGTATTTT
>Ga0209596_1002744_pt1 | contig 14376 bp, 10 predicted proteins | sample M_130807_MF_Meta_FD_187314 | JGI IMG/M metagenome (GOLD analysis project Ga0209596, IMG submission 187314) | Freshwater microbial communities from Lake Montjoie, Canada to study carbon cycling - M_130807_MF_MetaG (SPAdes) (version 2) | ecosystem: Environmental > Aquatic > Freshwater > Lake... | reverse complement strand
TTCTTGCCTGTTCGCACCGCAGCGGCCTGTAGCGTGCGTTCGGTCATAGGTGTATCTACATAATCAGGGCAGAGCGCATTAACGGTTATTCCGTAGCGGGAGATTTCACTTGCCGCGGCTCGGACTAAGCCCACAACACCGTGCTTTGCCGCAGTATATGCAGTGACATTTGCTTCGCCAACTAATCCTGCCTTACTAGCAATTACAATTATTTGTCCTTTTTTATTGAGCTTCATATGTGGCAATACAGCTCTCATAAATTTAAATGGAGCGCTTAAATTCAGATTGAGCATTCGCTCCCAAATCTCATCAGTGGTCTTATCCAGCGGGGCACTGACGCCATCACCAGCATTGAGAATTAGAACATCTATTCCGCCCCATGCACTAATTACTTTATCAATTACTGACTCTGCGGAATTAGCTGAAGTGACATCAGCGGGAATAATTAAAGTTTTATTGCTACGCCCATCGATTAAGAGTTCGAGATCGGTTTGGGTTCGCGAACACAGTGCGAGACTATGACCTAAATCCAGTAATTGAATTGAAATGGATCGACCAATTCCTCTGCCGGCTCCAACTACTAAAACCCTCAGTGGGATTGCCATAAAAGTGGCTACTCCATCTCTGTGGGATATTTCTAAGGATAATAAGGTCATTATAGGTGGTGCGTTTTTCTAACGATAGGCAATAATACGCGATATGACAACTCCTGAGGCCTTCATAGTCAGCGCGGTTCGAACGCCCTTTGGCAAATATCTTGGGGGTTTATCAACTACTCGTCCAGATGATCTTCTCGGTTTTACCTTACGAACACTCATGGAGCGAACTCCACAAATTGATGCAGCACAAATAGATGATGTCATCATGGGTGATACCAATGGAGCAGGGGAAGATAATCGAAATGTTGCCCGAATGGGTGCATTACTTGCAGGCTTTCCAAATACAGTTCCCGGAGTAACCCTGAATAGATTATGCGGCTCTGGTGCCGAAGCTATTATTCAAGGAGCTAGAGCAGTTAAGTCTGGCGATGCTAATTTTATAATCTCTGGTGGCGTTGAAAGCATGAGTCGAGCACCATGGATTGTGCAACGCGAGGGAAAACAAGAGCCAACTAACCCTGTTTATCATCAGAGCACTGTCGGTTGGAGACTGATAAATCCACTGATGCAAGAGAGTTGGATTCAAAACCTTGGTCGATGCTCAGAAATTGTCGCCGAAAACCTCGGAATCTCACGCACCGAACAGGATGAATGGGCTTTGAGATCCCATCACTTAGCTAATGAGGCATGGAATAAAGCTTTACATGATGGTTGGGTTATCCCATTTGGCACCGTTATCCGTGATGAATCTATTCGCCCAGATTCAACCTTAGAGATATTAGGGAGCCTTGCATCTGCATTTTCATCCAATGGTGCCGGTACTGCCGGTAACTCATCACCATTAAATGATGGCTGTGTCACCACTTTGATTACCAACGCAACTCTTATGGATGAGTTTGGTCTAGAACCAATTGGAAAAATTATTGCTTCACAGGTCACTGCAACAGATCCTGCTCAATTTTCACTGGCTCCTGTATCGGCAATTCACAAAGTCTTAAAAAAGATTGACCGCAAGGTTTCAGATATCGCCCTTTGGGAGATTAATGAGGCCTTCGCATCAATGGTTCTAACTGTTCTGCATGAGATTCCACAGATCGATCGTGATCGTGTGAATGTCAATGGTGGGGCGATCGCTATTGGTCATCCAGTTGGTGCCTCTGCATCTCGCATTATTGTTGAGTGCGCGCGTGAGTTAAAGCGACGCGGTGGGGGCATTGGGATTGCCGCAGCTTGTATTGGGGTTGGCTTAGGGGTTGCAGTTGCCATCGAGGTTTCGGCTTAATTAATGGTTCAGGGATAAGGTGTAGCAATGATTTCAGTAGAGCAGCTAACAGATACAACCTACGTCATTAACCAAGGCGTTGCAGTCATCACCATTAATCGCCCAGAGCGCTACAACGCACTGCGTGGACGTACCGTCGATGAACTACTCAGCTCATTTAAGCGAGCTTGGGTCGATACGGCAGTTGGTGCAGTAATTCTTACAGGCGCAGGTGAAAAAGCTTTCTGTACTGGTGGAGATCAAAAAGAGCGTGCTGAGACTGGTGGGTATGGCGAGACTGAAACTGGAATGTTTGAAATTGAGGCGCTACACAAAATGATTCGGGCAGTACCAAAGCCTGTAATTGCAGCTGTTAATGGTTTTGCAATAGGTGGTGGGCACGTACTGCACGTACTAGCAGATCTCTCTATCGCATCTACGACCGCCAAGTTTGGTCAAGTGGGCCCACGTGTTGGCTCCTTCGATGCCGGCTTTGGAAGTGCTTACTTGGCACGAGTTGTAGGGGAAAAACGTGCACGTGAGATTTGGTTCCTATGTGAACAATATGATGCGACAACTGCCGAGCGCTGGGGGTTGGTCAATAAAGTAGTTGAGCCTAATCAACTTATGGATGCAGCTATGGAGTGGGCTTTAAAAATCTGCGCACTTTCACCAACTGCAATTAAAGCGCTGAAGCACTCTTTCAACGCCGATACCGACCATATAGCCGGAATCGCTGCGCTCTCCTTTGATGTCTTGGATCTCTATATAAAGACAGATGAGGCGAAAGAGGGTGGTAAAGCTTTTACTGAGAAGCGATCTCCTGATTTTAAACCCTTTAGATAAAATAAAAATTAAATAAAAAGAGCGGGTGTAGAGAAATCTCTACACCCGCTCTTTTTTTACTTAAGCTTTACTTAAGCTTCTTTACGCGAGTATCCCAAGGAACAAACTTTGCGATAGTGGTCTTATCGAAGAATACCGCTGGAGTTTGAATGGTCTTGTTCCACTTTGACTTGGCTTCTCCGTTGAGGATTGACAGAGTCAATGTTGCCAATGAAACTCCAGATGCAACGGGATTGAAGTCCCATGATCCATTGATTTCACCGGATTTAATTGAATTAACTGCTTCAGGCTGCATTTGTAGACCAATTACCTTGATCTTGCCAGTCTTGCCAGCAGCCTTGACTGCTGAATAAGCACCGAGTGCAGTTGGATCGTTGTAGGCAACGATCGCATCAATCTTTGGATACTTGATCAGTGCATCATCGACAGCCTTGCGGCCACCCTCTGAGTCATCTGACATATTATCCACACGGCCGAGGTAGTTCCATGAAGTGTCCTGATCTACTTCTTCCTTGAAGAGAGCGGCATGCTTCTCAAGTGCTGCTACAGGAAAACCAAGTCCAACATAAAGAATGTTTCCGCCCATTGGCAGTACTTTCTTTAGCCAGGCTACACGTGCAGTTGCAAGACTACGTTGTGGAAAGCCATCTTGTACCTGGGCAAGTGATGGAGCAGGTGGAGCTTTGACTGAATCATCAACACTGTAGTTCATAGTAATAACTTTGATTCCGGCAGCAGCTGCCTTAGCAAGAACTGGCTTCATACCGTTTGAGTCAAGAGGATAAATAATCATCGCCTTAACCTTCTTAGTAATCATTGCCTCTACATCTGAGATCTGCTTATTACCGTCAAGTTGGGCATCGATTGGCAACATTGTGTAGCCACCCTTCTTGAGCGTTGATTCGGCCGCTAAGCCGATAGCTTTCAAATAAGTATTAGCTTCAATTGGATAGCTGAAGCCAACTAGACCCTTTGATGCAGCTGCATGAGAGGCACTCGTGCCTGATGCAAGCAGTGCCGCAACTGCTAATAATGGAATAAATATTGCCTTTTTATTCTTTAGTGACATTACTTTCCTCTCCTCGTTTGCTTCGGCCAGAATACTCTATGCGTATTCGATCGAAAAGAACTGCTGCTCCCAATAAGACACCTGTTACAACTTGTTGCCAGTATGAGGAGACCCCCTGAATTGTCAGGGAATTAGATACAGTTTGTAGGAAGAGCAGGCCAATTACTGTGCCTGTAATGCTTCCTACGCCACCGCTAAGGCGCGTTCCGCCGAGAAGAACTCCAGCTACGACTGTGAGCTCTAGCCCGGCACCGATTGTTGGTGATGCCGCTTGTAAACGTCCAACCTGCATAACGCCGGCCAATGCCGCCAATGTTGCAGATATAAAGTAAACAGACATCTTCACTCGACTTGTGTAGATACCCGCTAATTTTGAGGCAAACTCATTTCCTCCAACGGCATAAACGTCACGTCCAAAGTACGTTGATTTCAAAACATAGATTGAAATTGCGGCAATAACGATTACAACGAGGAAAGGCCCTGGAACAGGACCAATATTTCCATCGCCCAAAGTATTAATCAGTGGACCTGTATCAATAGTTCGGGTTGTTCCATTTGTTACGAGGTAAGAGATTCCACGAAAAATTCCAAGTGCACCGAGTGTCACTACGAAGCTATTGAGTCCTAACTTGCCTATTAGTAAACCATTTAATCCACCGACAATAATTGCTACAAGTACGATCGTCACAAAGACTGCCGCAAAGCGGGGCATGTGAGTTATCAACCCTGAGAGCAGGATTCCTGTAAAAGCCAATACGCTGCCGACGCTTAAATCTATTCCAGCGGTCAAGATAGTAAATGTCATTCCAATTCCCAAAATAATTGGCACGGCTGAAGAGCGAATAATGTTGCTCAAATTAGATCCAGAGAAGAAAACCGGCTGCAATATCGCCATTGCAATCAATAACATGACCTCAAGAACGAGAATTCCAAACCAGGCAGGCAAAGAACTTACAGTTGGTAATTTGAATCTGCTTTTCATACTAGGACTCCTGTCGCTGCCGATACAACATCTGACTCATTAATAGTGCTTCTATCCAGATCTGCCGTTAGCCCACCTGCATGCATGACGAGTACGCGATCTGAAATTTCAAATATCTCAGTCATCTCTGAAGAGACAACCAGTATTGCAAGACCTTCACGTGCAAGTCCCCTTAAAATCTCGTAAATCTCGGCCTTTGCTCCTAAATCGATTCCACGTGTGGCTTCATCCAGAATAAGAATTTTTGGCTTAGTGACCAAGCATCTGGCAATAACAACTTTCTGTTGATTACCACCAGAGAGTGAGCTAATTGGAGCATCTAAATTCTTAACTTTAATACTGAACTTCTCAACCCACGTCTTAACTAACTTCTCTTCCTTTTTACGAGAACGATTTTTGGCAGGGCGCCCATGAACTGCAAGTAGGAGATTATCTCGCACTGACATCTCGTGAATAGTTGATTTCAATCGACGATCATCTGGAACTAGAGCGATTCCTGAGTTCATAGTTGAACGAGTGTTATGGCCAATCTTCTTTTCGTTAATGAAGACATCCCCTGAACGGCGAGAGTGCGCACCCACAATCGCCTCAACTAACTCGGTTCGACCCGCTCCTGCTAGCCCCGCTAAGCCAACTATTTCACCGGCGTGGATTTTAAATGAAATATTCTCAAATGCCCCTGCAAAGTCAGAGAGTGCCTTCACTTCCATCACAACTTTTTGTGGCTCCGTCGACTTTACTTTTTTAGTTGCAGCCTTTGGCCTATTGAGAACCATGCGGTCGATAAGCCAGTTTTCATCGACGCCATTTCGCGTGCTGGAATCTATTAAATTACTATCGCGCAAAACGGTAAATCGATCACTTATTGTGAGCATCTCTGACATGCGGTGAGAGATCATGACGATAGAAACGCCATCATCTCGAAGCTGTCGAACTACGTTAAATAATGCATCTACTTCAGCAGGGGCTAGGGATGAAGTCGGCTCATCTAAAAGAAGCACCCGAGTTTGAGAGGCCAGGGCCCGTGCGATCTCAACTAACTGCTGTTGATGCTGTGGTAGCGAGGAGACCTCTGCCTTAGGATTAACTGAGAGATTCAGACGCTTAAGGATTTCAAGGGAGCGCTTCTCAGTATCTTTCCAGTCAATACCAAATGCATTACGGGTTTGATTGTGACCAAGGAATACATTTTCAGCAACACCCAAGTGCGGAACCAGACTTAACTCTTGACTCACCATAGTTACACCGTGGCTCATCGCCGCTCTAATATCTGCAAACTCAATGGGCGCGCCATCAATCTTAATCACACCAGCATCAGGCTTAATTACGCCAGCCAAAATCTTAAGTAAGGTTGATTTGCCTGAACCATTTTCACCGGCAATTGTATGAACCTCACCGGGATACAAGTTTAGGTCAACTCCGCTCAGAGCATGGACTGCATCAAAGCGTTTACTGATCCCGCTCATGGATACGCGTGTTGTCATTTCTATGAGGCTTTGCTTTCATATTCAACGAGTTCAAGTTGATTGCCCCATGGATCTAATACATAAATAATTCTCTGCCCCGCTGCTGGTCCTTCGTTAATCTCAATTGGGCCGGCTAAGAATTTTAAAGACAAAGTTTCTGCGATAGCAAGCACAGCATCTAAATCCGAAACTTTAAATGCAATGTGATGTCCACCTAAATCACTATTGCGAGGTGGGGCACTTGGACGATCTGTTGGTCGGTCATACTGGAAAAGTTCAAGGCGACTTGATTTGGCATACTCAAGCATTGCCAAAGTAAAACGACCATCAGCGACATTAACGTGTGCCAGAGCCCAGTCTTTCCCATCGACTAGATCAAAATCGCGTGCATCGAAGGGACCCAAGCGAAAAATTTCACGTGCCCCTAATAGCGTGCAATAAAAAGCAACTGCCTCATCAAGATCGGGCACGGTAATTCCAACGTGATCCATGCCTTCAAGGCCTGGAAGTTTGTTTGTCTTAAAAGGCATGTATTCCTCCAGTTCAAAATTTCCTACAATAGGGGCAGTTTCCGAAGGTTATTATCACGCGTATTTATGGCGTACGTCAACGTTTTGACATGTTATTTCTAGGAATTAACAGGATATTCAGCCATTGGGGGTTTTATTACAAAAAGTGATAATGCCTTAGCTAGGCATGAAGCGGCCACCATTAACATCCAAAACTGCACCCGTTATGTATGAAGATTCCTGGCTAGCCAAAAAGAGAACTGGATCTACGCACTCGCGAAGTTCGGGCATTCGGCCAAGTGGTATTCCGCTGAGTACTTCATTGCGCTCAGTTGCTGATAAATTCTCAAACATTCCAGTTAGGCGATCAGTTAGGAAAAGTCCTGGAGCAATTGCATTGACTCGAATATTATCCAAGCCAACTTCTTTTGCTAAACGCCGAGTGAGTCCAAGAATTGCAGCCTTTGCAGTTGCATAAGGAACCCCAGTTACTGGACTGGCGCTGCGCCCACCAATAGATGAAAAAGTGATAATTGATCCTCCACCTTTTTTCTTCATGTGAGGTACCACTGCTCTTGCACAGTAATAGGTCCCCTTAACATTGACATCTAAAACTAAATCAAGATCTTCATCTGAAATATCATCCATATCTCGCGGGGTTCCAAGAGAGCCACCGGCAGCTGTGATCAAAATATCTACTCCCGATAATAGATCTGATAGTTCACCAATTGCTTGAGTCACCGCACTGCCATTTCTGACATCAACTGCACGACCCTCTGCTGAGATTCCACGTGAACGCAGTTGTACAACGAGTGCTTCGATGGCATCACTATTTGTATCAAGGATGGCAATTGCCCCGCCTTGCAACCCGGCCTCTTGGGCGATAGCTGCTCCCAGGCCGCCGGCCCCACCTGTGATTACGAAAACCTTGCCCGCAAATCGATTTTGTACCATTAGATTTTCTCCCGTTGTCGGAGTCGCGAGGTGGCCTCCTTTGCGCTAGCGTACCTCAAGGTCAATGTCGTATCCTTGACGGAAGTCAAAAATTCGGCATACCAAATGAGTGTATTTTAAAGGGGTAGTTAATGAAGATTCTTTCTATCGGTGGTGGTGCAGCCGGACTTTACTTTGGAATTCTCATGAAGAAACTCGACCCCAGCAATGAGATCACTATCTTGGAGCGCAATCGCCCCTATGACACTTTTGGATGGGGTGTCGTTTTCTCTGACCAGACTTTGAGCAACTTTGTGCGCGCAGATGAGCCAACGGCTCGTACGATATTGCAGTCTTTTAATCACTGGGATGACATTGATGTTCGAATCAACAGCACCAGCATTATTTCTGGTGGACATGGCTTCTGCGGAATTGGCAGAAAACGACTTCTTAATATCCTTCAGGAGCGTGCCGAGGGCTTAGGCGTTAAATTAGTCTTTGAAGCCGATATTAAAGATGATCAAGAGGCTGCACGCCAGTACGGCGCCGATTTAGTAATTGCCGCCGATGGTTTAAATAGCGCGATCCGAACTCGCTATGCGAGCACCTTTAAACCCGATATCGATACACGCAAGTGCCGCTTTGTTTGGCTAGGAACAAAAAAACTCTTTAAAGACTTCACTTTTATCTTTGAAAATACTGAGTTCGGTTGGTTTCAGGCACACATCTATCAATTCGATGGAGACACATCCACTTTCATTGTTGAAACTCCAGAAGATGTGTGGCAGCGCGCAGGAATAGATGAGATGTCACAAGAAGAGTCGATTGCATTTTGCGAGAAATTATTTGCAAAGCACTTAGATGGCGCCGAACTTATGAGCAACGCAGCCCACTTACGTGGCTCAGCTAACTGGATTAAATTTCCGCGTGTGATTTGTGAAAACTGGGTTCAGTGGAACTCAATTGATGGCAAGGAAGTTCCAGTTGTGTTGATGGGCGATGCCGCTCATACCGCGCACTTTTCAATTGGTTCAGGCACAAAATTGGCCATGGAAGATGCGATTGAACTTGCTAACTCGATTGCTGCAAGCACTACTGGAGATATGCATGAAATCCTGGCTTCATACCAAGAGACCCGTGCAATTGAGGTACTCAAGATTCAAAATGCCGCACGCAATGCGATGGAGTGGTTTGAAGAGACTGGGCGCTATACCAATATGCCGCCAGAGCAGTTTAATTTCTCACTTCTAACTCGTAGCCAGAGAATTTCACATGATAATTTGCGCGTCCGTGATGCCGACTACATCGCCACATACGACAAGTGGTTTGCAACTAAAGCCTTTGCCGACGCTGGCCTAGAGCTCCCAACTAACGTTGAGAATATTCCACCTATGTTTACACCTTTTAAACTCCGCGATGTAGTTTTGAAAAACCGTGTTGTAGTTTCACCGATGGCTCAGTATTCATCCGAAGATGGACTAGCCGACGATTACCACCTTGTTCACTTAGGAGCCCGTGCTATGGGTGGAGCTGGAATGGTCTTTACTGAGATGACATGCGTGAGCGCTGATGCACGTATTACTCCAGGATGCCCAGGACTCTATAAGCCAGAGCACACCATCGGTTGGAAGCGCATCGTTGATTTCGTGCATTCAAATAGCGATGCAAAGATCGCAGTTCAAATTGGCCATGCAGGTGCAAAGGGTGCAACCAAACTTGCTTGGGATGGAATCGATAAGCCGGTGGAAACCGATTCATGGCCTCTCATTTCCGCCTCTCCAGAACAATACTTGGCTGGAGTTTCACAGACATCACGCGAGATGACACGCGGCGATATGGATCGAGTTAAGCAAGATTTTATTAACTCAACAAAGGCTGCAGAAGTTGCGGGCTTTGATTGGTTAGAGCTTCACGCAGCTCATGGATATTTGCTCTCATCATTTATCTCTCCCATCACAAATCGTCGTAGCGATGAGTACGGTGGCTCTCTTGAGAACCGAATGAAATATCCGCTAGAGATTTTTGCAGCAGTGCGAGAGGTCTGGCCAGTAGGCAAACCAATTAGCGTACGTATCTCGGCCCACGATTGGACTGAGGGTGGAATCACACCTCTGGATGCCGTTGAAATCGCAAAGGCATTTAAAGCAGCTGGCGCCGATCTCATTGACTGTTCCTCTGGTCAAGTAACTAAGAAAGAAAAGCCAGTCTTTGGTCGCATGTTCCAGACACCATTTGCCGATCAAATCCGCAATGAGGCAGGTATTGCGACAATTGCAGTTGGTGCGATTTTTGAAGCCGACAATGTAAATACGATCATCGCAGCTGGTCGCGCCGACTTATGTGCAGTAGCCCGTATGCACTTAGTCAACCCGGCCTGGACACTCTTAGAGGCGGCCAAGATTGGCTATAAGAATGTCACATGGCCTAAGCAGTACATCTCTGCAAAGGTTCAAATCGAGCGAAACATTGAGCGCGAAAAGCAGATGATTGCAACTGCAAAGAGTTCACTCTCTTACGAGCAAATCACTGCAGCATTCGAAGGATAAGTAATGTAGGTATTAAGCCAAGATGGCGCGAAGTTTTGTGCCATCTTCATCGGCTAAAGCTGCTTTACGTAGCTCGCTTATCCGCCCCGCAACTCCACTTTCATTGCGCAAGGATTGCACTTGCTCCATAACAAGTAAGAAGTTGCGCCAACCATTTGCATGGGTATCACCATAGCCCTTGATTAAATTAGCGCACTCGGCGATTTCATGGGCCAAAGCGTAATTGCTCTCAATCTCTCTATTCATTGAAATAATCCACTGATCCATACGCTCTTGCTCTAAATTAAAACGCAGTGAACGTCGACGTATAGGCTTAAGGCGGGCGATGAAATAAAGCATGATGTAGCCATGTATTGAAGTAGTTTGTAAAATTATTCCATTTTTAGTGAGTTTTTCAATAATATTAGTCACTGGTTTGGTTCGTAGTAGCCAGCGCCCGACTGCAGTCGGCAAAGTATCTGCAAACTCCTCAGAGCGAGGGTGCAAAAACTCACGAATCTGCAAAATTTGATCGTTTTGAACTTGAGCTTCATCGCCAACACGGTTAAAACGAGTTCTGCGAATCTTTAAATCTGCGACTCGGATCGTATCTTCATAGGTCATCCAGAGCGCTGTATAACGAGCGGCCTCTAAAAGCACACGGGAGGTTCCATCACCGAACTTAGCTTCAGCATCTCGCACACTTAGAAGTCGGTTTAAATATTGAGTTGCATAAGCCACATCCTGATAATCGGCGCAACGCTTAATACCATTTACTAACATCACTGTAACCGGCTCTGGGAACTCCGACTTAATGCGCCCGGCAAGTCCTTGTAATCTAGCTCCGACTGCGCCGTTAGGGTTATTAATAATCTCTAACTCCTCTTCAGGGCTTAGCTTCTGTGCTCCTGTAGAGGCCTCTTTTGGTTTTACTCCAATTGAAATATCAACGCTAACGCTCTTAGGTGTTGGAGAGATGCATTGGGTGGCAATCTCGTAGCTGCTCTCAAAGGCTTTAATTGAGCTGGCTACTCCAACACCACCGCGCTCGATCGAGGCGATGAAATCCTGCTTCTCAAAGGGAAGTGCGCCACTTCCAGCCAATGCCCCATAGAGAGCGGCTGAAATTAAACTCTTTGTATTTTCGGCAACTTTTGCAAAATCTCCAGAAATAAATAGCTTTGCCGCATTTCTTGATGAATCCATTAATACATCGGAGTCAACTCGACCGTCTCCAAGTGCGATCTTTTCAGTCATTGAATAGACACGGTGGGTTGAAGTAATGAGGGTAGTTTTATCTTTTGAAATAAATCCGCGCTGTACTGCACGTCCAGATTCCATGAGCTCTGATGCAACTACGATATCGACTTCTCCAGGGGCGGCCATTGTGCTAAAGACTGGCTCTTTAATCTCACCGCTTAGCTTTGGAAAGAATTCAAGGTAATAAACAGTTGTACCTGTGCGCTGTGCAACACCTGGCACCGAGGTTGTTTGAGCAAAAAAGCCGCAGTGCTCGGCCATATCAACGGCCCAGTCAGCTAGCACTCCGCCACCTTCGCCACCCATAGCTAAAATCGCCATAGTGATTGGTCTGGAGTTTTTAGTAAACTCTTTAACCTTAGGCATCGATGCCCTTTAAGCGACGTTCGATTCCATTTTGTAAAAAGCTAATCATCACATTACGCATACCGAGCTTTGCTTTATCCCACACATTTGGATTACTAATAATCTCTGAGCGATAGAACGATGGGCACAAAACTGCCGCTTGGGCCGCCTCACCGCATAGTCCACAGCCCACACAGGAGTGCAGAATAGTTGCAACGGGATCTTTGCGCATCGGATCTGGGTTAGGCGCAATTGTTAATGAGGGACAGCCGTTAATACGAATACATGAGTGATCACCCGTGCAGGTATCTGGATCGATTCCAAAGCGCTCTTTAACCACACGCTTACCGGCCTTAATGCGGGCTGCAATTTCAGGTCGTACTCGACGCTGCTTATTAAGCGTGCACTCACTTTGAGCGATGATTACTTTAGGTCCACGAGTTTTACCTGTGAGCGCCTCCGTCATTAAATCGCGCATCTCGCTCACGCGATAGGTATTTTGAACGGTCTTGACCCACTTCACACCAATGCCTCTAACCGCATTTTCGATTGGGTGCTTGGTAGAGCGAATCGTGTTCTCTGCAGTTGATGAGAGAAGATCCTGACCACCTGTTGCTGCGCTATAGGCGTTATCAACGACGATCATCACGCCATCGCTCTCATTAAAGACTGCGTTACCAACACCACTTGTAAGTCCGTTATGCCAAAAGCCACCATCACCCATAAAACTTATTGTTCTCTTATCACTTGTCGGATCACTGAGCGCTGATGCACCTGCGGCGCCAAGGCCATAGCCCATCGTTGTTGCACCGATATTAAATGGCGGCAAGATTGAGAATAAATGGCAGCCGATATCGGCGCTGATGTGGTGACTACCAGTTTCACGCTCTGCCAATTTAAGTGCTGTAAATATTGGTCGCTCTGGACAGCCGGTACAAAATGATGGCGGTCTAGCATGAACTACCTCTGCTGGAATCACTGCCGAGATTGAATTAGGTTTATCACCATCTGGTCTAACTAAAGCTGGCAGATTTTCATTATCAATAAGTGTTGGGCCATATTTCTTTAAGAACTCTAAAATTCCTTTGACTACCGCAGCTGGTGTGTATTCACCGGCCGGCAATAGGAAGTCTTTGCCATGAAGCTTTGTAGGTATATCTCCTCGTCGCAGAACTGCGTGAATATTCTGCTCGATGTAATCGGGCTGACCCTCTTCAACGAGCAAGATAGCCTTCTTGCTCTTTGCAAACTCAATTACCTCATCATCAATAATCGGATAGGTAACGTTGAGAATATAGAGAGGAATATTTGTATTTCCATAAACATCAGATAATCCCAGCAACTGCAGCGCACGAATAACGGTGTTATAGAGACCGCCTTGCATAACGATTCCAAAATCTTGAGTTCCATCGAAGAAGACCTCGTTGAGTTTGTTCTCTTTGATGAACTTAACCGCCGCGGGCCAGCGCTTCGTTAACTTCTCCTGCTCATGCAAGAAACTGGCTGGAGGTAAAACAATACGGCTAGTGTCTCTGCGTGGTTTTTCCATCGCCTCTTTTAATGTAAATGGGGAGCGAACATTATCTTTAGCAATAAAGCGTCCATGTAAATGGCAAGAGCGAAGACGCAGTTGCAGCATCACTGGCGAATTTGAGGCCTCGGAGAGTTGGAATCCATCTTCAACTGCATCGACAATAGCCGTTAAATTTGGCCGTGGATCTAATAACCAAATCTGTGATTTCATTGCAAAGGCATGCGAGCGCTCTTGCATAATCGATGAGCCTTCGCCGTAATCCTCGCCCACAATAATGAGTGCGCCACCAGTAACACCACCTGATGAGAGATTAGCTAAAGCATCGGATGCAACGTTTGTTCCAACAGTGGACTTAAAAGTTATCGCACCGCGCAGTGGGTAGTGAACGGATGCTGCAAGTGATGCCGCCGCTGTCGCCTCAGATGCGCTATTTTCAAAGTGGACTCCAAGTTCATCCAGAATCTCTTTGGCATCGCCCAGCACATCCATGAGGTGAGAGATGGGCGCGCCTTGGTATCCACCAACGTAGGCCACACCTGATTGCAAGAGCGCCTTCGTTACAGCGAGAATTCCCTCACCAAGAAACTCTTCACCTTCGCCAACTCGAAGTTTTTTAACTTCGGCGGCAAACGAGCGCTCGGCCATGGCTCTCCATCCATAAAGGCATAAGGGCCCACAAAGGGCCTCACGTTGAATTATTGTGCCAGTTGCCTTGCATGGTGTCCACACGATTCTGACGGCCGTCAGATCCCGAGGGGACTAGTCGCTAACCCAAAAGCGCGCTAACCTCGCCCAGATGCTCAATAACGTAGTGTTTACGACGACCACTAATAAGGAGAAATAAATGGCCAACCTATCGGCTCTTGCACAAGAGCTCGCATCTGGCGCAGTCCAGGTAATTGATTTAACCTCTCCACTGCATTCGGAGACACCAATCCTTACTCTTCCACCTGAGTTTGGTCAGACTGCAAAATTCAAATTAGAACAAATCTCAAATTACGATGAAAAAGGTCCGGCTTGGTACTGGAATAATTTTCACACCGGCGA
>Ga0209596_1002743_pt1 | contig 14378 bp, 14 predicted proteins | sample M_130807_MF_Meta_FD_187314 | JGI IMG/M metagenome (GOLD analysis project Ga0209596, IMG submission 187314) | Freshwater microbial communities from Lake Montjoie, Canada to study carbon cycling - M_130807_MF_MetaG (SPAdes) (version 2) | ecosystem: Environmental > Aquatic > Freshwater > Lake... | reverse complement strand
CTCCGCCGTCACCACGATGGTCAAGGGTTTCAGTCGCCCGACGTATTCCGTGCGGTTGCGCGCGTGGACTTCGTAACTTTCGGGCCAGCTCTGCTGCTTGTAGGTCTGCGCAATTTTGTAGTCTGGCTTCTTCACCACCTTGTCCTCGATGGCCTGCTTGAGTCCGTAGCGGAAAACGACATCGGGGAAGTATTCGTTCCCGAGGTAAGCAGTGCCCGTCACGTTCACGATGAACCGGAACCCGAATTCCTCGTTCATCAGAAATTGCAGCCACTTTGTATTGGCCGCCGCTTGTCCGGTGGGATTGCTGAAAACGTGATGCGCCTCGTCGTTCAGCACCAGCGTCCGCCCGCCGCGTTCCCGGAAGCTGTCGCGGATGGAGGAACCCGTCGCCTCATACACCGCATGGACGTTCTCCACGCAGATGTCGCCGGGCTCGATGGTCTCGTTGCCACGCTTGACGCCGGGGATTGCCACCGCCGCACCCAACTCGCGCATAATCGCCGCCAGCTCCGCGTTGCCCGCAAACGCCGTGAATTTTTCCAGCAGCCCCTCCTCGATGGTCAGCGAAGGGCAAAGCACCAGCACGCGATCCACCAGCCCCTCGGCCAGCGCGATTGCCGCCAGCGCATACATCACAAAGCTCTTGCCCGTGCCCGTCGCGAGGTCGAGCGAGGCCGCTTTCTTTGCGCGCAGCGGCAGCTTGTCGAGAAAACGGGCCACGTCGTTTTCATGGCGCGCTTGGATCATCGCGTTCGCATTCCAATTCTCGCGGGCCAGTCGTTCGAGGCTGGGATATTTGTCCGAGACAAGGAAGCGCCATACCGTCCGGACTGCCTCCCGCTGGAAGACGTATCGCCCGTCGCACAGCAGATTGAGAAACGCGTCGTATTTGTGGACGACCGCCTCCGTCGCGTCGCGTGCGTCATCCACCTTCAGCACTTGTTCACTCACTCGGAATTGCAGGCTCATTTCTTCCTCCCCGGTTTCGACGTGATCTTCTTGATCGCTTTCGGTGCGGCAAAATCCGCCGCGCTCAAGACCAGCTTCTTCTCGTTCCCGTAGCGGTCGCAGAGAATCACCATCATCTTCTTCCCCGTGAAATCCTGCTCGGGAATCCGCAGTGCGAGTTGCGTGGCCTTCTCCACTCCGCCCGCGGATTTCAGCAGTTCCTCCGCCCAGAAAACGCGGCTCAGCCGGAAGACCGCGCGCTCGTCCTCCGCATCGCTGCCCTCGTAATCGAGATCCACCATCGCCATCGAGAAGGTCTCGAAATTCGCAAAATCCTCCGGTTCCGTCGCGAGCGTCTTCGCGCGGAATTCCGTCAGCTCCACCACATACTCGGACAGCAGCCCGTCCTTCACCTTGCACGCCTGCCACTGCACCACCGGCTGCGTGATGAAATCGAAGCCGACCGCATCAATCACCTCGTTCACATTCTCCTCTGTCGCTGGCTGCTTGAGTGTCGGCGCCTTCGGGTCGCCCTTGCGCTCCAGCAGCCGTTGCAGCACCGAGAGCGGCACTTTGTGAAAGATGTAGGTCGCCCCGCCGCGGACGATTTCATCCTCGGCAAAGTCCATCGCCACCACCGGCGCGATGATGAAAAACTTCTCCCCCTTGTCGCCGCGCAGCGTCTTGTGCAGGTCGTCCACGTAGCCGTAGTCCAGCGTCAGCGCCGGGTGCGCGGGGTAGTTCCAGATCAGCGCCGAGTGCGTGGCGATGTAGCCATCCAGCGCCATCCCGTAGCGTTCGTGCCGATGCTCGCGCACGCCGAAGAGCTTCAGCGCAAACGGGTGGTAATCGTCCCACGCCATCGCAAAGAACTGCTTCATGTCGTAAAGCCCGGCGCGGTAGAGCGCGAATTCCTTGGCAGGCAGCGGCTGTTCCTTCTCCGTCTTATCCCTCGGCGCGATGAAGGAGAGGCGGAACTCCACACCTCCGCGCGTGATCTGCTTCTCGCCCGGCCCGCTCTCGGCATCCGCGTCTTTGAACAGCGCCTCTTCGATGAACAGCTTCTCGCGCGGGCAGACGATGGAAAGCGTCGTGCCGTTCTTCACGAGATCATGCTTCTTTGCGAGCGCCGCGAGATCGTCGAGCAGCTCCAGCGTCACCTCGCACTCACCACGCCGCGCCTTTTCCGTGATGAGCAGCATGCCCGGCGCGCCCTTGAGATGATCCGCGAAATCCTCCACGCGCTCCGGTTCCGCACGCTCGTCCTTCTTCGCCGCGCCGATGTTCGTCGTCAGCGAAAACAGCCGCTTCTGCGTCGTGTAAATCGCCAGCTTGCCGCAATCCATCGCGATCCATCGCCGTCCGAGCTTTTCCGCCACAGCGGCGGTCGTGCCGCTCCCGCCAAAACAGTCAAGGACGATGTCGTGTTCGTTCGACGACGCACGCATGATGCGTTCGAGGAGCTGCTCGGGCTTTTGCGTCGGATAAAGCGTCCGTTCGTCTGAGGTATTGCCGATGCGGTCAATATCCGTCCAATTCGTTGTGACTGGGCTGCCGCCTTTCGTGTCGTCGAGATAGATTTTCAACCCGTCGAGTCGCGGGGAGCCATCCTGCTTTTTTAGGATCAGGCCTTCACTCCACCACTTTTCTAGATCTTCGAGCGCCGCTCCCCACGAGCGATTTGGCGGCGGCTTCGATCCACGCCATGTGAATTGCCGCGCCTTGTTCGCGCCAGAGAAGGTTAGGTTCTCGCCTTTGTAGAGCCGACCGTTTTCATCGCGTTTGTAGCGCGCGAGTTGCACCGCGCTGTAATTCACGAATTGCTCGTTGAAAATGAAACGCTCGTCCTTTCGATAGAACAACAGCGTATCGTTGGATCGCACCCACCCTTTGGTCCTCATGTTGTGCGCGGTGGATCGCTGCCACGTAATCTCATTGATGAAGTTCTCCTCCCCAAAAACCTCATCCAACACCGCCTTGATGTAGTGCCCCTTCTTCATGTCGAGATGCACGTAGATGCTCCCGTCGGAAGCGAGGAGTTCGCGCAGGAGGATGAGGCGGCGGCGGAGAAACTCGATGAACTGCGCGCCGAGCACCTTGTCGCGGTAAGCCTTCTCCTTGTCCTTCATGAAGTCCTGCTTCGTCGCGAAGGGCGGGTCTATGTAGATGAGCTTGATCTTGCCGCGTGTGCCGAACCGGTTCGCCCCGCGCTGGTCGGCGAGCAGTTCGCGCAGGGCCATGAGATTGTCGCCCCACACGAGCAGATTGCGCCAGCCGCCCGCGTGCGGCCGCTCCGTGCAAAAGCGCCGGACAAGCTGCCACGGAGCCGCCGGCGTATCCGCCAGCACCTGCTCGCGCTTCATCTTCCCCTCGTATTCGAGCCGGTATTCCTTCCCGATTTCAATCGTGCGGCCCTGCCCAGAACGAACGGCGGCAGCAATCTCCGCCCGCAGATGCGGGTCAGGGATTTGTCCGATCAGTTCCTCAAGTTTGGCCATCGACGGGTGGGAATCATTGTTCGCAAGGCCGGATATAACCTGCCTGCAAAGGCGGGGTATAGCCTGCCTACAGAAAATGCCGCAAGTCCCAAGATGAACCGGTGTCCGCAAAGACCGAACCAGCTCACGTCATTGTTGGCCGTAACATCAGCCGACTGCGCTACGAGCGCGAAATCACGCAGGGAAAAGTCTGCGATTTAGCGGACGTTGATCGTGCCTATTTTCAGCTCGTCGAGGCGGGAAAACAGAACATGAGCATCGACTACCTCGATCGCATTCGGAAGGCGCTGGGCTGCCGGTGGGCGGATCTATTTCGGGGGCTGGACAAGGAATAAACCGGCGCGCTCAGGGAGTTCCCCATTGCCGGTGGCGCGCGGTTCGTGCATGCTTTTGCCCATGAGCACGCTTGCCGAAATCGAAGCCGCCGCCGACTCGCTTCCCAGCGCGGAGAAGGAAGAGCTGCTCCGCTTCCTCGCCATGCGGCTGAGGAAGGAGCGCGCGATGCCGGAACCGCGCATCTATTCCGACGCAGAACTCGTGACCATGCTCGCCGAGGATGAGGCCGGTGGGGAACGCTTCCGGCTAGGGCGTTGAACATCTTCCTCGATAGCAGCGTCGCGGTCGCTGCGAGCCTGTCGGTCACCGGCGCATCACGCGAAGTCTTCAACCACGCCGCCCGCCAGGGCTGGCACCTTTTCGTTTCCCCTTGGGTGCTCCGCGAAGTGCACGACAACCTCGCCAACAAACCGCCCGAGGCCGCGCGTGCGTGGGTATCGCTTCGCGCCAAGACCACAGTCGAGAACGACGAACTGACCTTCGACTGGCCGATTGTCTTTGAGGCATCCAAGGACAAGCCCGTCCTTTTCAGCGCCCTCGCCTGTGCCGACGTGCTGCTCACGCTCGACCGCCGCGATTTCCGCGACCTGCTCGGCCAGACCATCTACGGTCTCCGCGTGCTCACACCGGGCGAGTTTCTCCGCCTCGAACGCGAAAATGGAAAGCTGCGCTGAGCGAGCCTCCTACCACGCCCGCTCGATGGAGCGGCGCTTCCACAGGAACTCGAACATGTTCCCCTCGTGCGGCTGGTCCCATGAGATCGCCATTGTCGAGATCGGGCCGATGTTCAGGCGATCGATCTCACCGAAGGCTTCGAGTTCGCCGATGAATTTTGCGTCCTTCGTGATCGCCGACACCGCGAGCGAGTAGCCGATTTTGCTGAGCATTTCGGACTGCGGGCATTGCACGACGCTCGCGTAGGGGCAGAGGAATTCCTTGTTCGACAGCGGGTGCGCGAAGCTCTCGCAATGCACGATCGTCGGGCGCAGATAGACGCCGCCCTCGAACTCCACCTTGCGCGGGCCGCCGCGGTATTTCGCCGTCGCGTCCGTCGCACCGGGCGTCTTCAGGCCGTCGTCGATTTGCGCGTCGATGAAGTCGGCCATCTTCACATTCGCGAAGCCGGAGAGGCGGGCGTTTGCGTCGTCGTTCTTCGTCGGCTGGATGGGGCCGAGCTTTTGCGCGAGTGCGTCGGCGATCTCGGCGGCGTATTTCGGCACGACGATGGCGCTGGCATTGATGCACGAGCGGCCGCCGTTGTCGCTGATCGCACCGGCGATCACGTCAATGTATTCGCGCCAGTTCTCGATGCAGTCGTCGCCGATGAGGATTTTGCTCCAACCCGGCCCGTGCAACTGGATCGCAGGGTTGTTCGCATACTGCGCCATCGTGTTCTTGTCGCCGAAGATGAGCGCGCGTCCGCACGACTTCAGAATCTCGCCCGCGCCCTCGTGATCCGTCGGGTAAAAGCCGAACGCCTCGCTTGGCACGCCCGCCGCGATGAACGCCTGGATGAGCCGGAACGGCGTCCATGGCTCGTCGCGACCGGGCTTGATGACCACCGGCGTCTTCAGCGCGATGGCCGGCAGCCAGAGCGAATTCACCGCGGGCGAATTGCTCGGCATCACGAGACCGAGCGCCTCGCACGTCGGGAAAAACGAGAGCTTCGTGCCGAACTGCTCGCCGAAGCCGCGGTCAATGATCGTCATGTCGAGCCCGCGCGAGAGGCCGTTCAGGATCACGTCGAGATGCGTGAGCGCGTAGTGAATCTTCGTCATGTTGCGGCGCACCATCACGTGCGGCAGACCGCTCGTGCTGCTGAGCGTCGCGACGTATTCGTCCGCCGACTGCGTGTGCCCCTTGTCGCCGAGCGGCAGCGTGCCGTTCAGGAAAAATTCGCCCGCCTTTGCCGACATCGCGACGAGTTGCGCCACGGTAAATTTTTTCAGCGCCGCGCGCGCATCGCCGAGCTTGCGGAAATCCTTGCGCAAAATGCCCGCATTGATCGAGGACACGACCGCCTTCACCTCGCCGGTGCGGTGGTCCTTGATTTCGAGTTTGTCGAGGCTCTCGTAGCTGCGGCCGAGACGGAGGACGGGAAGATGCGGGACGTTGCTCATGGCGATGGGTGTGCGTGGAAGACGGGAGCGCGTTTGATACGTGAGCGTAATAACCGTGGCAAAGGTTTTTCTCAGCCGGCGACGGGAGGGAGAGTGCTCAGTGCACGGTTCTCAGTGCTCAGCCCGAACGCCGCGGTTGAGGGCCGAAGGCCCGCCGCCATACCAGCCTTGGGCAACGCCCAAGGAATGCTTTCCCAGACGGAGAAAGGGCTGAAAGCCCGGCACCAATCGTGCACAAGTCCGTCAACAAATGGATCGGGCCTTCAGCCCTCACGCCGTCTTTGGCTCCAGACCTGGGCCGACGCTCGTGCCCGCGTAAAAGGGCCTTACAGCCCTCACGCGGCCAGCTCGCTTTGGCCCAGGCTGATATGATGCCGGGCCTTCGGCCCTCAGCCGCGGCATCGGTGCGCAACGCGTTTCTGAGCACTGTGAACTGAGCACTGAGCACTCCCGCTTTTCCCCTCGCCGAGCGCATGCAAATCGCGACACTGCGCGGCGCATGAAATCCCTCCTCGCCCTCGCCAGCCTCGCACTTTTCACCATGAGCACCATCGCCGCAGACGGTCCCGTCTTCCACATCGTCCATTTCAAATTCAAGGCCGAGGCCACGCCGGCGCAGATCACGCAGGTGGAAAAGGATTTCGCCGCACTGAAAGGGAAGATGGACATCGTGCAGTCGCTCGACTGGGGCACGGACATCTCGCCCGAGAAGCTCGGTGACGGCTTCACGCATTGCTGGGTGCTCACTTTCAAAAACGAAAAGGATCGCGACGCCTATCTCGTCCATCCGGCGCACAAGGCGTTTGTGACGACCCTGAAGGACGTGCTGGAAAAGCCGCTCGTCGTGGACTTCATCCCGAAGAAGTAGCGCGCGTCTTTCTTACCCGCAGACAAACCCGAAGAACACGTGTGACTGGTGAATGGTGACTGATCACCAGTCGCCCACACCAGTCACCAGTCACCAGTCACAGCCCCGTTTCCCGCTGACCACCGCCATGAAAGTCCTCTTCACCCACCCCGACTTCACACGCGTCGGGCATTGCCAGGCGATTTTGGAGGAAGCGGGCATTGCGTGCTTCATCCGCAACGAAAGCACGCAGAACCTGCTCGCGGGCCTGCCCGACACCGCCGCACAGCCCGTGCTGTGCGTGACCGAGGACGCCGACGCGCCGCGGGCGATGGAACTGCTGCGCGACTTCACCGCCACCGAGAAGCAGATCGAGTCGGAGGAAAATTCCGCCGAATGGAAATGCCAGCAGTGCGGCGAGACCGTGCCGGGGAATTTCGGCTCGTGCTGGAAGTGTGACGCGCTGCGGCCCGCGCAACCGTAGCCGCCGACGGAAGGAGGCGGGCACTTTGCACCGCTCGCGGGACTCGCGAGCGAAACAGTGGAGAGAAATTCAGCCCGCCTCCTTCCGTCGGCGGCTACTGTTTTACGCGCCAGTTGCGGCGCGATACGCGGCGGCGTCCATGAGCGCGTCGCGTTCGGCTGGGCTGCTGAGTTCGAGCTTGAACATCCAGCCTTCGCCGTACGGCTCGGTGTTCACGAGCGCGGGATTTCCGCCGAGGGCGGCATTCGTCGCGATGACTTTTCCGGATGCGGGCGCGTAAATGTCGCTCGCGGCCTTCACGCTCTCGACGACGCATATGACTTCGCCGGCCTTCACGACCTTGCCGACTGCGGGCAGATCCACGAAGACCACATCCGTCAGCTCATGCTGCGCGTGGTCGGTGATGCCGACAGTGCCGTCGGCGCGGAGCCATTCGTGAGATTTTGCGTAGCGGAGATCGTCGGGGACTTGCATGGGAGTTGAGAGGTGAGAGTTGGGTGTTGAGAGGCAGCAGGCGTGATCTGGACGGTGCTCGGTTGTGGAAAAGGTGCGGTGTGTTTGGAAAAGAATGGGCCGGAGGTCGAGAGCCGAGTCTCAACGCTCAACTTTCAACTCTCAACCGGCTTGCGCCAGAGCGGTTTCTTTTCCACCTGCGCGGGGAAGCGCCGGCCGCGGACATCAATCTCGATCGCGGTGCCGGGCTTTGCGAATTCCGCGGGCAGGTACGCGAGGCCGATGCCGCAGCCGAGCGACGGCGAGAGGCCACCGCTGCACGTCTCGCCGATTTGCGCGCCGTCCTTCCACACGGCGTAATGGCTGCGCGGCGGCGGCGTTGCACCGATCATTTTGAATGCCGCAAGGCGTTGCTTTGCGCCTGCGGCCTTCTGCTCCGCGAGCACGCTGCGGCCGGTGAAATCGCCTTTTTCCAAATCTACAAAAAATCCGAGCCCGGCCTCGATGGGTGTGCGCTCGGGCGAGAGGTCGTTTCCATTCAGCGGATAGCACATCTCCATGCGCAGCGTGTCGCGCGCGCCGAGGCCACAGGGCTTGATGCCGAATTCCGCACCCGCCGCGAGCACCGCGCCGAGCACGCTCACCGCATCCGCCGCGGGGCCGAAGACCTCGAAGCCGTCCTCGCCCGTGTAGCCCGTGCGGCAGATGAAAAGCTGCGAGCCTGCGGCCTCGATCTGCACCACACCGTTGCGCGCAGGTGCGGCTTTTCCGTCGGAGAATTTTGCAAACCACTCCGCCGCGCTCGGCCCCTGCACGGCGAGGCCGAAAAATTCTTCGCTGCGGTTTTCGAGCGTCACGCCTGCGGGCACGCGCGGATTCAGCCATGCGAAGTCCTCGGTGATTTTCGCGGCGTTCACCACGAGCAGCCATTCGGCGTCGGCGATGCGGTAGATGATGAGATCGTCAATCACGCCGCCACGTTCGTTCAGCATCAGCGTGTACTGGCCCTGGCCGGGTGCGAGCTTGTTCACGTTGTTCGTGAGCATCGAATTCAGCCACGCCGCCGCACCTGTGCCGCGGGCGAAAAATTGCCCCATGTGCGAGATGTCGAAGACACCGAGCGCACGACGCACCGCGTGGTGTTCGTCCATGATTCCCGTGTAATGCACCGGCATGTCCCATCCGCCGAAGCCGATCATTTTTCCACCGAGGCGGACGTGCTCGGCGTGGAGTGGAGTGCGTTTCAGATCAGCGGCGTCAGACATGGGGCGCGCAGATTAGGAGGCGGCTCCGGTGTGTCAACGCCGTGCGGGACAGGCGGCAGGCGCTCAGATTTGGCGTTTGGAGTTTGATGTTTTGCGTTTGGAGTTTAGCCCCGCGCAGTGGCGCAACGAATTTTCGATGCAGTCCAAAATGCGGACGGGGCCTGCGGCGGACTCAACGCCAAACTCCCAACGCAAAACGCCAAACTTCAAGAGCACGCTACCGCGACTCTCGCTCCAGCCACGGCACGAGGCGCGCGGACGAGAAGCCGAGCAGCGCGCCGATCACCAGCCCGCCGACGTGCGCGCCATTTGCGATCGGGCCGAGCAGGCCGGTGAAGCAGAGCACCATCCACATGAGCATGAGCTGCACGGTCTGCGGGTGCATCTGCCAGTTCTGGTCGCGGCCAAATTTTCCCTTCATCCACAGGAAGCCGAACAGCCCGTAATTCACGCCGGACATGCCGCCGAAGCTTGGTGTGAATTTGGGGATTCTCCATGCCTCCCACAAATACTCCGCAAGGTTCGATCCGACGCCGATGGCCATGACGAGCGCGAGCAGCTTCGCCCCGCCGAAGCGCGACTCGATGAACCGCCCGATCTGCGCGAGCATCATCATGTTGAAAATGATGTGCATCCAGTCGCCGTGCAGAAAAATCGGCGTGATGAGCCGCCACACTTCGCCATCGTGGACTTCGGGCAGGAAATGCGGCAGCTCGCCCTTCCCCTCGTGGTCGGATGGCGCCTGCATGTGCAGCCGGTTGACCATCGCGCGATCCGCAGACGGCGAACGCATGAATCCCGCATAAACCGTGACTGCGACCGTGAGCACCACGAGCAGGATCGTGATCATGCCGCCGCCCGCAAAATTCCGCTCGTAGCCGACGCGCGCCTCGTCCACCACCGCCGAGCGGCGGCGGCCCTCGGACTTCACCAGTTGCGCGCGGATCACCTTCGCCGCCGCCGTGGCGTCGCGGAATTCCGGCGCATCCGGCGATGTGCGGAAAAGCGCGAACAACCGTGCCGCCTCGGTGATCTGATCGTCATCATGCACCCAGATCGAAAACGTGCCGTCGTCGTCCTGTTCGGCGTTGTTCCCGATGCCGCGCGACACGAGGACGTCGTGAAATGTCCGCGCTTGGTTTTCGTCCTGTAATTCTCCGACTCTTCGCATCCGCGGGATCTAGCAGCGCATCTGCGGCGGCACAAGTTACACGACGCGCACGTTCAGGGCTGGCGCATAAAAATGACACTGGCGAGGAGCTGCAACTCCCGGGTGGAGCACGCTCGTGCTGTTTTCGGCGACCCGCCAGAAAGGCCTCGTGGCGTCGGAGGAAACACGCAGGGCTTCTAAATCGGTGCGCCATCAAATCTGGACGCGCCTCACAAACGCACGTCCTTCGGGTGTCTGCGGCGAGTCGCCGCAGACCGCACGCGAGTCGCGTGCTCCACCCGGAAGCTTCCGCCCGCCGCTGCCGCGCTTTTGATGAGGCAGCCCTGTGCGCACGTTCCGACGCGCTGCGTCACACGCTCCGCGCCATCAGGTAGTCGTCCATCACGAAGCCGCCGCCGATGTCGAACACGGCTTCCTTTTCGATATGGAAGCCGGCCTTGAGATACGCGCCGATCGCACGCCCGTTGCGCTTGTTCACCTGCATCCACATCGCGTGTGCGCCGAGCGCGCGTGCGCGTGCGGCGATGTGATCGATCATCTTCCTGCCGAGGCCAAGGCGCTGGTGCTGCGGGAGGAGATAGAGCTTGCTGATTTTCACACGGCCGTCGTCCTCGCGCTGCCACGAGAGGAAGCCGGCGGGCGCGCCGTCCACCACGGCGATTTCCCACGGTGTGCCCGCTGCGAATTGCCGGCGGATTTCTTCCTCGGAATACATCCAGCCGAGCATGAATTCTATCTGCTCCGGCACGATGATACCGGGGTAGCACTCGCGCCAGATGCGCTGCGCGAGATCGCGGAGCAGCGGGATGTCGGCTTCGGCGGCAGGGCGGATGTGCATCGCGCGAAAGGTGGAGATTACCCAGTGTGATGTCAGGCTTGGAATGACGGGGAATTCTTCGTCAGCGTGCGCGCAATGTGGGGCCGACAATGGGTCGGCCCGGCTCGGAGCGGTGTCCCGTGTCGGGCCATGTGCGCGCGGCTGCTCACAAGCTGTGAGGCGATCAGCCCGCGCTTTCACAAGCGCGGCTACGGGAGGTCGGCCCGCCTCCTGCCGTCGGCAGCTACGGGTTTTCTTTCTGCTTCGCCGGAGCCGGGGCGGCGTCGGATTTTGACGGCGCACCATTTTCCACAGCGGCAGGTTTCGCAGGATCGGATGGGTGTGCCTTGTCCGTGCCGCGCCGCTGCCACATCACGATCGCAACAAGCACAAGGTTCGCGGCGGCGATGCTGAAAAAAATCAGCCGCACGCGCTCGGCTGCGCGTTTGCCTTCGGGGGAGATGGGCGCTGTTTTCTTGGCAGGCATCGTGGTCAGTGGAGGCCTTCGTAGAGAGCGGCGTAGCGCGGTGCGAGCTTTGCCCAGTCGAAATTCTCCCATGCCCAATCCACGAGTGCGGCGCGGTCGGCTTCGGTGCGTCGCGGCTGGGAAAAAAAGCGCGCAAGCTGCGTGCGAATGTCCGCTGTTTCCGGTCGTGCGATGAAGCCGCGCCCGTCGCCGAGCGTGTCGGCCCACGGCGTCTCGGTCGTCGTGAGCGCGGGCGTGCCGACCTGGCAGGCTTCGAGCACGGCGAGGCCGAAATTTTCCGAATGGGTGGGCAGGCAGAAAAGATCCGCGCCTTGAAAATACGGCCAGCGATCGTCGCCCCAGACGGGGCCGATCCAGTCCGTGCGCGGAAGGCGTGCGACATTTTGCGCGATGAATGCGCGACAGCGCGCGGCGTAGTCCGGCTGCTCGTCGGGGCCGACGATCACGAGGCGCGTCGCACGCGGCGTTACGCCGTGCAGTTCCGCGAGTGCGGCGAGCAGCATGTCGAGGCCCTTCTTTTCGTGGATGCGCGAGAGGAAAAGCAGCACGCTTTCGTCTGCGTGCCATCCGAGTTTCGCTCGCGCGGCGGCGTGGTCGGGACGCTTGTCTGCGGTGAGTCCGAGCGGGAGCGATTCGATCCGGCTGCGCGGGAAAAATTTCGCGAGACGATCCGCCTCGGGCTTTGCGGTCGCGAGCACACACGCGGAGTTTGCGATCCATCGCTTTTCGATGAGGTGGAAATACGGCCACTTTTTCCAGAGCCTCTGCCGCCATGCCCAAGGCTCGAGCATCCCGTGCGGGCTCACGATGAACGGGATGCCGCGCCGCCGGCATTCGCGTGCGAGTGCGGGGAAGTTCCGCTGCCACAGGCCGTGAAAATGCGCGACGGCACCGGCTGAATCTTCCGGCAGCGGTTCGTTCACCGCGACGCTGTGGCCGAGCGGTCTCATCGCGGCGGCGAGCGAGGTGATCGCGGCGTCGAGGCCGCCGATTTTTTGTGCAGCTGGTGGCTCGTAGAAATGGATGTTCACGCGCGCTGTTCCAGGGCCTCGCGGTAGAGGCGTTCGTAATTCGCGGCCATGGTCGCGAAGGAAAATTTCTCCTCCGCCAATCGCCGGGCCTTGGCACCGAGTGCTGCGAGCCCGTCGCGATCTGCGAGCGTGCTCTCGCACCCTGGCTGCAACGCGACCGACACGTCGCCTGTGAGAAATGGGAGTTCGGCGAGAAGGTTTTCCGTGACGACGACGGGCAGCGCGGCGGCCAGCGCCTCGAGCAGGGCAAACGAGAGCCCCTCGAATTCGGCCGTGTGCAGGAATGCGTCGGCTGCGCGAAGATAGGGCTGCACGTCGTTTGTCCACGCGATGCGACGCACGCTGTCGGTGAGGCCGTGTTCCAGCACTGCCCGATCAAAGTCGCCGGCGAGCGCGCCGTCGCCGACCCACGCGAAGCGCGCGCCGGGCACGCTCCTGCGAATTTTCTCGGCCCACTCCAGCCAGAGCAGCGGGCGCTTCTGCCCGACCACGCGACCGACGCCGACAAAGAGCGTCCCGCCCGGTGCCACACGGAGTTCGGCGCGCACGGAATTGCGGACATCGGGTTGCGCGGAAAGGTCGGGAATCGGAACGCCATTCAGCACGGTCCGGATGCGTGCGGCAGATCCGGCAAAGGCGCGCAATTCGCGTTCGCGCTGATCGAGCGTGGGCACGAGGATGCCGTGGTAGCGGCGCAGGCGGCGTGCCGCGATCCAGTCGCGTGCGAAGGCATGGCGTGCCCGGAGGTAGCCCGCGCTTTGCGTGATGTGGATCGTCGCGATGCTCGGGATTCCGCTGCGCTCCGCGGCATCGAGAAGGTCGAGGCCGTCTTCGAGGTTCTGCTTGTTGATGTGAATGACATCGGGCGCGATCTCACGCCATTGCGCGGCGATTTGCCGTGCGACCCGTCCGCCGAAGATGTGCGCGAGCGAGCGCGTGCGGTAGTCGTAGGTGTTTTTGTAACCGGTGCGGATCACTTTTCCGATCGGTGCGAATAGTGCGGCAAGCTCATCCATGCGCGGGTGCGTGGACATCCAGAGCGAGACTTCATGGCCGCGCTCCGTAAGCGCCCGTGCAAGGTAGAGCAGGCAGAGTTCGCCTCCGCCGCGCGAACCGCTGCTGGTGCTGGCGAGGAGGATTTTCAGAGCGGTTGGGAGTTGGGGGTTGGAAGTTGAGGAGCGCAGACCGTGTGCAAGGCCTGTGCCCACCGTTCGGCTCCGCGCGCGGGAGTCCAGTCCGCGGCCGCGCGCGATGAGGCTTCGCCGTGTGCGCGGGCGAGGTCGGGATTCGCAGCGTAGCGGAGCATGGCGGCGGCGAGTGCATTTGCGTCACCGGCAGAAAAAGTGAAGCCGTTTTCGCCTTCGCACAGGAGGTCGTGCGCCGCGCCGACGTGATCGCTCGCGATGACCGGCAGGCCCGCGCCGAGCGCCTGGTTCACGACGACACCCCAGCCGTCGTGCCGGCTGGGGAGCACGAAGACATCGGCCTGTGCGAAGAACGGCGGCAGCGCCTCGGGGGCCTGGAAGCCCGCGTATCGCACGCGCGCGCGCGGATGGGGTGAGCGCGGCGAGCATCTGCGGCAGTTCCGCCTCGCGGCCCACGAGGAGCAGGCGTGCATTTTCCGGCAGGGTCGCGAATGCGGCGAGGAGGTGATCCACGCCTTTGCGCGCGATCATCTGTCCGCAGAAAAGAAACGTCACGGCGCCGGGCTCGCGCGGCGGTCGCGACTCGGCGGCGAAGGGCGCGAGGTCGCAGTGGTAGGGGATATTGAAAATGCGCGTCTTTGGAAACCGCTCGGCGTAGTCGCACTCGGCCCACGATCCGATCGCGGCGATGCCCGCGGCACGATGAAGCGGCGCAGTAAGCAGGTCGTGCCTGCGCGAGCGTGCGCCAAGTTTTTCCCCCCAGAATATCCAGC
>Ga0209596_1002742_pt1 | contig 14386 bp, 17 predicted proteins | sample M_130807_MF_Meta_FD_187314 | JGI IMG/M metagenome (GOLD analysis project Ga0209596, IMG submission 187314) | Freshwater microbial communities from Lake Montjoie, Canada to study carbon cycling - M_130807_MF_MetaG (SPAdes) (version 2) | ecosystem: Environmental > Aquatic > Freshwater > Lake... | reverse complement strand
GCTTCAGGTCGGTGACGACGCCACCGGCAACACGAACGATGTCAGCAGGTGCAGCACCGAAGTTGTCATTCCACGTTCCCGCAGCAGCCCACACCTCGTCGTACTGCAACAAGTCCGGATCAACGAACACACGCAGCTGTGCGCGACGACCCAATGGAGGAATGCCGCCGTTGAATTTGGAAACTTATTCAGATTTTCTGCCAAACGTTTGAGGAACCCAATCATTTACGAAGCCGGTGACATGAGAATCGTCGAGTACACCTACGACGACTGCGCTTGGTCGCCGACCATCAAGAATCGGAACGGAGTAAGTCACCGTCGGGGTCACAACACCTGAAGTCACGTTTGACGTGCGACCCGATTCCCCGCCGCGGAATTCCCGCGACCCGACTGGCCCGATCGTGTCATAAGAATCAATTTGGAATCCCTCGACGGGCGACACTGACGAGTGTGCGTACTTCACACCCCCACCCGCCCTCGGACCGCGGAGCGCCACAAGTGCTGTGTCATGTCCCCGCAACGAGACATACGTGAACGGAGTATCGAAACGTGGTGCATCTTGCAGTTGCTCATGAAACTGCCCGAATCCATTTACTGAATGAGACTTTCCGTCGATCTCAATCTCCGCCTCAACCTTCACGATCGACTCTGTGCGACCTGGCAGATTGCTCCCCGCGCCCCCAAACAATGCAGTGAACGTTGCTGTCACTGCCATCTTGACTGGACCAGGTCCGCGAGGCACATCCCGACGATGGTGCCCATTGACCCGCACTTCACACAACCCACCATCAACTCGCGTGGACGAACCTGTGCGCACGATTTGCCCAACCAGACCATGGGACTTTGGAAGATCCACCGAATACCTCGCAATTTCACCATTGTCCGGAGTGCGGACGTTTGTACATGGCACCGAATCATCGACGAATCCATGGACTCCGTCGGGCCCATACGTAACCAGCCACAACCACGCGACACCTTCATCCACGTGTCGCGCGATGCGCAACATGAAACCTGTGTATCCGTCGCCATCCACGACGTCAAGAAGTGTCGACTCCGTGAACCCTTGCGGCATTAGCAAACCACCTCATCTTGTATACCTACAGATTGTAGGTTACTGTCGGTCTGTGTCCAAAACTTCAATTTCGCCGGCCTACAGAGATCGAGCTGCCCGAACGAAACCTGATGTCCGTCGGCGACAACTTCTAGACGTCGCCGAGGTACTACTCGAACATGGAGGTTCGGATGCACTTCGCATGGACACTCTCGCGACTGCCGCCGGAGTGACAAGACCTGTGGTGTACTCACACTTCGATAATCGTAATGCACTCATCATCGCTCTCCTCGAACGACACGAATCGCGCCTATCTCTTGACGACAATGTGCGTGGCGAGCCCGAAGAATTCGAGCCGATGATTCGGCGTGCGACTGATTCTTTCCTCCAGTTGTCAATGAAACACGGTCCTGCCATGCAGGCCCTCGTTGCCGGTGTGAATCTCTCGCCGAAGATAGAGGAGACACGTCGATGCATATGGGACAAAGGGGTTGACAAATGGGCCAAGAATTATCGGAGTTACTTCGGATTATCGATGAGAGATTCTCGGGCTCTCGCGATGAGTCACTTGACTGGGCTCTCTGCGATGTCAGGCATGTGTATTGCAGGTGCCCTCTCGGTCGCGCGGGCGACTGAACTTCATGTCACTTGCGTGGTCGCCACTCTCTCGGCAGTTGCAAAGTCAGGGCGATCTTTGTGAACAATCGGCGAAACAGACGATTTCTCCTCGCGGCCCTCGTATCAGTTGTGCTGATGACCACCTTTTCGTCACTGGTGACGCCCAGAAGTGCGGTTGCTGCGACAAAGCCCACCGCTAAGTGGAAGCTGACGTCATTGAAGCCATCAGCAAGCATCAAAACCAACTCCATCTTGAGTACGAACTCGCGCGGCAGACAGAAATGGACAGTAAAGGGAAATTGCACGCTCACCGGTTCACGAATCAAGACTCAAGCGTCAGGAAAGTGCGCACTCGCCGTGACAATCAGCGCAAAGTCGCCGTACACAGCTCGAACTCTCCGCAAGAGCTTTTCGATAAAGCCCGCGATTCCATCTCCCGAGACATTCGACCCGTATGCAGGAGTCGCCGCCGCAGCCGATGCGATCGGCACCCGATCAGAGCGGTCGCTGGTGACACCGGACGGGCGCACACGTCGCTACCGCATCTACGTCCCATCAGTCATCCCGAGCGGCACATCAGTTCCATTGGTAATAGCGCTTCATGGCGGACTCGGCACTTCTTCGCAATTTGAGGCGAACTCCAGCCTCAACGGATTTGCAGAATCAAACAGATTCATCGCGGTGTACCCGGACGGAGTCGGGAGCCAACCGGACGGAAGTGGCTACCAGACCTGGAATGGTGGGTATTGCTGTGGCCCAGCAGCGACACAGTCGATTGACGACATCACATTCATTCGAAATGTAATAACTGATCTACGCAACAGTTTGCCAGTGAATAGCTCGAGGGTGTACGCACTTGGACATTCAAACGGAGGGATCCTCTCGTACAAACTCGCATGCGAGATGTCGGACGTTGTGGCCGCGATCGGCGTGCAAGCAGGCAGCAACGTGCCGACTGATTGCCGACCGGGGTTCCCAGTATCGGTCTTCCATCTCCACGGTACGAGCGACACGAACATGCCTATTAACGGCGGTAAAGGAAGTGGCGTGTCGACAACTGTCTTCGTCTCAGCGCGATCTGCGGTGGACGCAATGGCAACGGTCAATGGCTGCAATGTTTCATCACCAAGATCTCTTGTCACAAGCAATCCAGATGTGACTGCTCTTTCATGGACGAATTGCAAATCAAATTCAGAAGTTCGGTTTGTGACAGTGAAGAATGCGACACACGCATGGATGGGGCATGCGGCACAGTCAGCAGGTTCTGCATCGTATGTCGGAGATCCGTATTCGAATCTCGATGCGACACGAGCAATCCTTGCGTTCGTGCTCTCGAAGTCTCGATAGCTAGTTCACTTAGGCGCGTTTGAGGTCGGTGACGACGCCGCCAGCGACACGCACGATGTCTGCAGGCGCTGCGCCGAAGTTGTCATTCCATGTTCCTGCTGCAGCCCACACTTCGTCGTATTGCAACAAGTCGGGGTCTACGAATACGCGCAGTTGTGTGCTGTGACCAAAGGGAGGCACGCCACCATTGGTTTAGGCAACCCTTTGCGGATACTTCAATCGCCTTAGGAGTTAGCGATCATCCAACTCTCCTATTTTTCAATTTCTGCTTTCATGTGATCGGTGAGTTTCTCAAGCAGTCGAACTAATTCCACTGCCTCTGACTTTTCTAAGACATCGAACAGTTCAACGTACTTCTCGTGAACTGATGGAAGTGACACATCAAGAAACCGCCGACCTTCTGTAGTCAGTTCCACCACTTTGATTCGTTTGTCTGATTCATCTTCAATACGCGTGGCTAATCCATCTGCTTCAAGCCCGTCAACGATTCGCGTGACTCCACGAGGGGTGAGATCAATCATCTGAGCAATTTCACCCATAGTGAGTGCCTGCTCGTTACGCAACATCCAGAGAGCTAGGAGACGAGAAGCGGGAATCCCAAGAGGGGTCTCAACATTGAGCAGAAGCCAGCGTGGAAAAAGGTGGCTTAGTCGGCCAACACTCGCCGCAGTAAACGGAGCCGCCGCGGCTCTGGACATCTTTGCCAAGTCAGAGGAAGTCGGTTTTGCGCCTACTGAAGGGTTTTTGACCTGATGGCTCATGGGCCAAAGATAACAGAACTTCTTACCTTTTATTTACCTAGGTAAGTTATTATGATCAGCACCCCAACATCAAGGATGTCAACCCGTGAAAATCAAAAAAAGCTTCAGTATCACTGCTGCCCTATCAATCATTTTCCTTAGCGCATGCTCAAGCAGTTCAGATTCATCAGATTCAACTACCGCATCCTCTTCAACTGATACCGCTGCTCTATCTTCGTCCGACACCACTGACGTTGTGAAGGCGGCTTCGTGGAACCCCACAATCAAGATCTCCTATTCAGATGGCAGCATCAACTTCCAGCCCGATGGCATTCCCAACCATGAACGTGATGCGTACTACGCGGTGCCAAATGCAGGTGTCGTAGTGCCAGATGCAAGTACAGCGAACATCATTAAGGATCCAACTTCAGCCCAGACATATTCATTCGATATTCCTTCGGTACCAACTTTCTCGTCAACTACTACAAAAACAAGTTTGGGCTCCATTGGAGTGATGATCTCGGGTGCAGTTCTCTACAACCCATTCGAAGGCGATGGAACAACTGTTGCGATGGCAAATAACTTCACAATCACTAATGGAGCCGGAATTACAGCTTCATTTGTTGACAAGTGCGCAGGTCATCCCACTCCCGGCATGAATGGCACGGGCGGTGCTTACCACTACCACGGGTTACCTGATTGTGTAACAAGCAAAGTTGACACAACTACAGGACCATCCCACATTATTGGTATTGCACTTGATGGCTATTTCATCTACGGCGCAAACGACATCAACGGGAAAGCCGTACCTGCGAGCTCTCTTGATGAATGCAACGGAATCACCAGCCCAACACCTGAATATCCAAAGGGTGTTTATCACTACGTCCTTCCGGGAACTGCTGATGCGACATCATCTATTGGTTGCTTCCACGGCAAAGTCGACGAATCACAGATTCAAGCAATGCCAAACATGATGCCCCCGATGCCAGACCTTGCCGCTGCCGCCAAGAAACTCGGCATTACGGAGACTCAATTAAAGGAAGCGTTCAACAACACCTTGCCACCTGACTTTCCAAGCGCGGCAAAGAAACTGGGAATCACAGAGGCTGCGCTTAAGGCCGCACTTGGAGTGAAATAGGCGGTGACTTAACTTCGCATTTGGCTATACGCGTTTCAGGTCGGTGACCACACCACCGGCAACACGCACGATGTCGTTCGGGTTTGCGCCGAAGTTGTCATTCCATGTTCCTGCTGCGGCCCACACCTCGTCGTACTGCAACAAATCTGGATCCACAAACACCCGCAGTTGAGTGCTGTGACCAAAGGGAGGCACTCCACCTATCGCATAACCCGTGGCTTCGCGAACTGCATCGGCGTCAACGCGTTTGCACTTTGAGCCACCGGCAGCAGCAGCGAGCTTCTTTTCGTCTAGTTGGTTCACTCCGCTCACGAGAGCCATCACGATTTCATCATCGACGCCGAACACCAGGCTCTTCACAATCTGGCCAACGGTTACACCAATAGCGTCGGCTGCGTCTTGTGCGGTCTTTGTGCCTTCAGGGAACTTACGTACTTCAATCTCTAAGCCGGCCTCTTTGGCGGCCTGCGTAACCCGAGCAACGTTGGGGTGAATCTTTTCGTCCGACATAAATACAAGCCTACGACCGTCTACATTGTGCTCACCATGTTTAAAAACGCGTTTAAAACAACAATCCTTCTCGCCTCGATGGGTGGACTCATTGTGGCAATCGCCGGAATCCTCGGCGGTGGCAGCTCTGGCTCAGTGATGATCGGCCTAATGATGGCTCTCGTCATGGTCGGTGGGTCGTACTGGTTTAGTGATTCTCTTGCATTGAAGTCTGCAAAGGCTCAAGTAATCACAGAAGCCGATCACCCAGAGTTCTACGGCATGATTCGCGACTTGTCGCAACGAGCTGGATTACCAATGCCTCGCGTTGCAGTCTCCCCTGCTGACCAGCCAAATGCATTTGCAACAGGACGCGGACCGAACAAAGCAGTGGTGTGCGCAACGACCGGGCTTTTGCAATCAATGTCACGTGAAGAAGTCGAAGGCGTAATGGCGCATGAATTGATGCACGTGCGAAACAGAGACATTCTCATTGGTTCAGTTGCTGCGGCAATTGCAACTGCTATTTCTTCGATTGCCCAAATGGCAATGTTTGCCAGCATGTTTAGCGGTGGTGGTGGTCGCAATGACGAAGACAGGGCTAATCCATTGGCCATTCTGCTCATTTCGCTCGTCGCCCCAATGGCGGCCGGGCTGATGCAAATGGCTATCTCTCGTAGTCGTGAATTTGAAGCAGACCGAGGTGCTGCAGAACTTCTTGGCACTGGACAGACACTTGCAACAGCATTAGAAAAGATTGAAGTACTCGCAAAGTCATCTCCGATGGCTGTTGCCCCTGCGCAAGCTCAGGCATATATTCACAACCCACTTGCTGAAATGCACGCTCGTCGTGGCAGCGGAGTGAATGTTTCTCGCTTGTTCTCTACCCACCCCGCTACAGACGAACGCATTCGTCGCTTACGGGCGATGACTTTCTAGTCAGCTACTTCGGCAGGGCCACTGGTTGTAAAGATCAGTGCACCGATAAGTGAAATACAACCGGCAACTAAATACGGAACGGTGTACCCACCTGATGAATCTCGAATGGTGCCTATGAGAATGGGCCCAATGGCAGTTCCGGTAAGCGAGACCAAACCTGAACGAGCAGAGATGCGTGGGTAGTCCTTGACGCCAAAGCGTTGTGCGATGAGTAGGGACTGCATCATGAGAACGTTGCCGACCATTGCGCCAAAGAGACCGATGGCGAGCATCAGTGGAATGGTGCTTTCCATTTGTCCGATCAAGATGATGGCAGCGCCTTGCATGACAGCAATGAACACCATGAACTTTGCCAAGGGAAACTTCGGAATAATGCGGCCACCAACAAGACGGAACACAACGCTTGCACCAGACAGAACTGACGTTGCAAGAGCAGCGGTGCCTGGAGACGTGCGTTCTTCTACAAGCTTCACGATCTGTTGAATAGCGCCAACTTGGCTTCCCATCACTAATACATAGCCAATGGTGACAACCCAAAAGAACTTGGTGCGCACTGCATCAGCAAGAGACACGCCAGGCATATCAACAATGTGATTTTCAGGTTTTGGTTGACCATCGGGCATCCAGTTCAAAGCCAATGGATCAGGACGGATAAGCAGATACGCAGGAACACACATGCCGACGAACCAAATGAGCGCAAGGTACGGGCTTGCGCCGCTCATCTGCTTGGCATCGATTAACTTCTTGATGATTGGGGTCAACACAACGCCACCCATGGAGAGCCCTGAAGACGCTGCAGCGATTCCTGGCGCACGTTTGGTGTGGAACCAACGAGTGACAACGGTGGTTGCTGTTGTTAAACCGCTACACGACCATGCAACTGCGAATACACCGTAGACAACGAAGAGATGCCACTTCTGTGAGACATGACCCAACATATACAGAGAGCCAGCGCCTACAACTGCACCGATGTAAATGAGAATGCGTACGTCAAATTTTGCAATTAGTCGTGCCACCAACATGTTGGTAATGCCACCGACCAAGAAAAAGAAAGTTGTGGCGATCGAGAGAGACGAGATTTTCCAGCCAAGCTCTTTCGAGAATGCGTTGAGGTAGACGGACATTCCATAGAAGCCAAGGGCCGAACTGAAGAAGAGAACCGTGAAGCATCCACCGACGACCCACCAGCCTGGGAAGGCGTCTTTCTTGCCTAGATATACGCGTGTTGCAGTCTGCGGCATGGAGCCCCCGTTCCGAAGGCAACCTTAGACGAGAGAGTTGATCTGCTCCGCTAGTGAAGAATCTCTGTTAGTGACACAACCTTTGTCGTGTGAAGTGAGAGCGATTGTCACGGTGTTGTAGCTATTTGACCAATCGGGGTGATGATCAGCTGCTTCTGCCATTTCTGCGATTGAAGTCATGAATGCAAAGGCTTCTTTGAAATTGAGAAATTTGAATTCACGACGTAATGCATTGTCCTCATGGCGCCAGCCATTCGGAATAACAACATCACTCATACGAAGGCTGCGTAGCCGTCAATTTCTAGTTGGTCAGCAAGTTCTGCACCACCGCTAGCAACAATTCGACCTGAGACCATGATGTGCACCACGTCTGGCTTTAGTTCTTCAAACAAACGAACGTAGTGAGTGATAGCAAGAACACCAAGGTTGCTCTCGTGAGTCGCAGCTTCAACGCGGCGAGCGCAATCACGCAGTGCGTCAATGTCGAGACCAGAGTCAAGTTCGTCAAGAATTGCAAACTTTGGCTCAAGAACACCCAACTGCATTGTTTCGTTGCGCTTCTTCTCGCCACCGGAAAGGTCAACGTTCAGTGCACGTGTAACAAGTTCAGGGTCCATGTTGATGCGTAGGGCTTCTTGCGTAATGCGAGCTGCCATGCCTTCAGTACCGCGGTGACGTGCAGTAAGAGCTTCTGCCATTACTTGGTCAGCGTGAACTCCGGGGACTTCTGTTGGGTACTGCATGACTAGGTGCAAGCCAGCAATGGCGCGTTCCCATGTTGGCAACGCAAGCATGTCGACACCGTCGAGAGTGACGGAGCCTGCAAGAACTTTGTAGCCAGGCTTACCCATGATGACCGCAGACAATGTGGACTTTCCAGCACCGTTTGGCCCCATGATGGCGTGAACTTCACCTGACTTCACAGCAAGGTCAATGCCCTGCAAGATTTCTTTGCCCGCTACCTCGGCGCGAAGGCCTTTGATTTCAAGAGTGCTCATGACTTCGCCTTTTGTGATTCAACAATGACTTCGTCATTGACAACTTTTGCTGAATAGACAGCAACTGGTTGAGTGGCAGGAAACGTATCCGGCTGGCCTGTAACTAGATTGAAGGCGCTTCCGTGCTTGATGCATTCGATTTGTTTTGTTTCACACCACACCATGCCAAGCGACAATGAAATGTCAGCATGACTGCACGTGTCTGCAATTGCGAACACTTCGTCTTCAATACGGACAACTGCTACTGGAACACCGTCAACCATCACCTTGTGGGCAGTGCCGGATTCGAGTTCGGAAAATTTTGCGACAACGGTCATGATGCCACTTCGTTTTCTGGGTTGAGTTTGTGGTTTACAGCGGTGCGCAACATTTCAACGTCAGCAAACTTTGGCAGACGATCAATAACTTCGTTGAAGAATCCGAACACAATGAGGCGTTCTGCAATTTCTGGCGGCACTCCGCGGCTCTCAAGGTAAAACTTCTGCTCTTCGTCTACTGAACCAACAGTGCTTGCATGACTGCACTTCACTTCATTGGTTTCAATTTCAAGATTCGGCACACTTTCGGCCCACGCGCCTTCACTAAGTGTGAGGTTGCGGTTCGTTTGGAAAGCCTGTGAGTGCGCAGCGTTTGGCTTGATGTGAATCAGGCCGGTGTACACACTGCGCGCGGTGTCACGTACTGCGCCTTTGAACAACAGGTCGCTATGGGTGCGAGGTGCTTCATGAATCTGCAATGTGCGGAAGTCATGCATTTGTGTGCCGCCTGCGAAATACAGCGCCACTTGCTGTGCAGATGCGCCTTGTTCTACCAGACGCACCTCGGTACGCATGCGTGCGTAGTCGCCACCAAGGGCAACCGTGGCAAGGCGGGTTGTTGAGTCACGATGACCAGCTGATTGCTGATGACCGATTTGCCATGTGCTGAGACCGAGTTGGTTGATAGTGAGGTAGTTCACGCGAGCCGCTTTACCCGTTCGTACTTCGAGAACTGGCACGACAAGCGAATGAATGTTGTCGTTCGAGATGAAAGTTTCGATAACCGTGACTTCAGAGTTCTCTTCAGCATCAATAACGAGGCGTGGATACGCAACAACGCCGTCTGCTTCAAGGTGGTGAACGATATGAATCGCGCCTTCAACTACAACGCCCTTCGGAATGCGTAGTGAAATAACGTCAGCGTTAGCGCCGTTGAGTTCAGCAAAAATGTCTGGGTTTGATGTCATGACGATGCCAGCCAATGACTCTGTGACGCGAACTGAATCGGCGCCAACAGTTTCTGTGCGCAGATGTCCGTGTTTGTATGCAGACATATCAAGTTCGGCGATGCGGCTGTAGCGCCAGATTTCTTCGTCAGTGCTTGGCATGACTATTGCGGGGGTTGCGTTCATGTGATTTTTCTCTTAGGACTTCTTGCGTCGCCACCAGCGGGGCTTAGCGTTTTTTTCTTTGTCTACTTCTTCCAAGATCGAAGCGCCCATGGCGTTGATGATGTCTTCTGCTGCGTCTAAGACAGCTGCTGCTGATCCATCGTCTAGGCCTGGAACGTCACGTGGAGTTGGCGGTGGAACAACACTTCCGTGTGCCCACGCAACATCAGCTAGGCGACGCTCGAATCCATCACATGGTTCCGGACAACGCCATGGCGCGTCAGGAGCCAAGTCAAGGTTGCACTTGCGTACAGCATCTCCGGTCGCATACGTGCGACTTTCAAAGTGCTTGCATTCTGTGCGCATTGACATGGTGAACCGACGGCGTAATCAGCCGATGGAACCTTCCATCTGCAATTCAATGAGGCGGCTCCACTCAACTGCATATTCCATTGGCAATGTGCGGGTAACGGGCTCAATGAATCCGTTCACCACCATGCTCATGGCTGCTTCTTGCGTGAGTCCACGACTCATGAGATAGAACAACTGCTCATCAGCGATCTTTGACACCGTTGCTTCGTGACCGATCTCTGCGTCTTTTGCGCCCACTTCCATGTACGGGAATGTGCGGCTTTCGCTTTGGTCGTCAAGAATCAATGCATCACACTGAACGTGGCTCTTGCAGCCGTATGCGCCTTCGTCAATGCGTACAAGGCCGCGGTATGCAGTGATGCCGCCGTCTTTGCTGATTGATTTCGACACAATCTTTGATGTGGTCTCTGGAGCTGCGTGCACCATCTTTGCGCCAGCATCTTGATGCTGACCAGCACCTGCATACGCAACAGACAACACTTCACCAGTAGCTTTTGGACCCATCAAGTACACGCTTGGGTATTTCATGGTGAGCTTTGATCCAATGTTTCCGTCGATCCACTCCATGTGGCCTTCTGCTTCAACGCGCGCACGCTTTGTAACAAGGTTGTACACGTTTGGTGACCAGTTCTGAATAGTTGTGTAGGTCACGTGTGCGCTTGGCTTCACGATGATTTCAACAACAGCAGAGTGCAACGAGTCTTTTGTCCATACTGGGGCCGAGCAGCCTTCGATGTAATGCACTTTCGAACCTTCGTCAGCGATGATCAGTGTGCGCTCGAATTGACCAGCGCTCTCTGAGTTAATGCGGAAGTACGCCTGCAATGGCATTTCACATTCGACGCCTGGTGGAACATAAATGAATGATCCGCCGGACCATACAGATGTGTTGAGTGCAGAGAACTTGTTGTCACCGGGAGGAATAACAGTTCCGAAGTACTGCTTCACAAGGTCTGGGTACTCGCGCAATGCGGTATCCATGTCGCAAAACAAGATTCCTTGCTCTGACAGTTCGTCACGGTTTCTGTGGAACACAACTTCTGATTCGTATTGCGCAGTAACACCAGCGAGGTATTTGCGCTCGGCTTCAGGAATTCCCAACTTCTCATATGTGAGCTTCATTTGCTCTGGAAGGTCATCCCACTCGTCAACTTGTTCCGTTGCTGGCTTTAAGTAATAAAAGATGTCTTGGAAATCGATATCGGGCATGTTTGTGGCGAACCACGGAGCCATTGGCTTGCGATCAAAAATTCCGAGACTGCGAAGGCGCAACTGTGTCATCCACTTCGGCTCGCCCTTCCACCATGAGATCTGCTCTACGACGCGCTGGTTAAGGCCTTTGACAGGTTCGAAGGCATATTCAATTTCATCGCTCCAGCCGAGGCTGTACTTACTGAGATCAAGATCAAATGAGGTCATATGGGTTTCCTTCGCTTCCTAACCACCGGATTCCCCAGGGGCTATTAACACTACGGCCATAGTAACAATCCCCAGGCGGTAACCCACGCAGATAGCGTCAATCCCCTCATGGAATGTTTCGGTCTCGTCGGTCTCCCCAATGCAGGCAAGTCCTCGCTTTATAACGCACTCACGGGTGGCGGGGCCCTGGCTGCCCCCTACCCCTTTGCCACGAAGGATCCGAACATCGGAATCGCCAAAGTGCCAGACAACCGTTTGCTCGCTTTGTCAGAAATGTCACAGACAAAAAGCATCGTGCATGCAGCTGTTCAAGTGGTCGACATTGGCGGTCTTGTAGAAGGCGCAAGCAAGGGTGAAGGTCTTGGCAACAAGTTCCTCGCCAACATTCGCGAAGTTGACGCAATTGTGTACGTGTTGCGTGCGTTCAAAGACCCAGACGTCATGGGCCCTGATGATCCGCTTGAACATTTGCGCATTGTTGAACTTGAACTTGCACTTGCTGACTTAGAAACAGTGGAGACACGCCTCAAACGAGTCAGTAAAACTGCACGCGTTGATAAGGGCAACCAAGAAGAAGCTGCATTGTTGCAACGTGCGTACGACGCATTGGCTGAAGGTTTGCCGTTGTACCGCGCAGGAATGTCAGCAGATGACCGCGAAGCACTTGCACCACATTTCTTGTTAACTAACCGCCGCGTGCTCGCTGTAGTCAACGTTGGCGAAAACGAACTTGACACAATTCCTGCAATGGAGGCTCGTGTTCGTGCAGAACTGTGCCCTCCTGGTTCAGTGCAAGAGCATGAAATTGAAGTGCTCGGCATGAGCGTGCAGATTGAAGCAGAAGCAGCCCAACTAGAGCCAGCAGACCGCGCCGAGATGCTTGAGGCTCTTGGTCTTGGTGAAGGCGCACTTACAAAAATGGTTCGCTCTGCATTTCACCTGCTTGGTCTTCGTACCTATTTCACCACCGGAGAAAAAGAGACCCGCGCATGGACATTCCACGCCGGTGACAAAGCCCCCGTGTGTGCCAGCAAGATTCACTCAGATATTCAGCGCGGGTTCATTCGCGCCGAAGTAATTCACTGGGACGAACTCATTGAGCTCGGATCATGGAATGCAGCCAAAGATGTCGGCAAGCTTCGCTCTGAAGGCAAAGAATATGAGTTTGTTGACGGCGACGTCACCGAGTTCCGCTTTAACGTATAAGTAGCGACACGGAGGTCACGATGAGTGCACCACAAGAACTCGAGCCCATCTGGCTTGTCAGCAAAGGCAATGTGTTAGCAGCTGGCGTTCGTACCGTGACCCGTACTCAGCGCCGTCGTGGCCTAACGGGTGTTGCCGTTATTGAACAACCACTTGTGCTTCAACCTTGCAATTGGGTGCACACGATCGGCATGAAAGCAACAATTGATGTTGCCTACGTTGCTTCGAACAACATCGTGATACAGACTGCAACCATGAAACCGTGGCGAGTTGGTGCTCGTATTCCTGCAACAGCACTCATCATTGAAGCTGCCGCTGGTTCATTCGAACGCTGGAACCTACGTGTTGGTGATGAAGTTGAGGTGCGTCATGTCGAACGATGACAATGTCACCTCTGCAATTCACGCAGGCTTGTGGCTGGTAGCAACACCAATTGGCAACCTTGAAGATTTATCCCCTCGCGGTGCTGCAGTATTGCGCGCAGCGACCATCATTTGTTGTGAAGACACTCGACATAGTGGTTCGTTGTTAAAGCGCATTGGTGCGTCGCCAGAGCGACTGATTGTCGCAAACGAACACACTGAACACGACGCCATCGAATCTGTTTTGTCGTATTTGTCTACTGGTGCAGTTGTCGCATTGATTTCCGATGCAGGAACTCCAGCCATCAGCGACCCAGGCGAACGCCTTGTACGGGCAACAATTAATGCCGGGTACACCGTGCATTCAACCCCAGGGCCAGCTGCCTTTGTTATGGCTATAGCTATGAGCGGATTACCAACAGCACGTATTGCCTTCGACGGCTTTTTGCCACGCAGTGGAAGTGAGCGTCGCGAACGACTCACTGAGGTTGCACGTGAACGCCGCACCACTGTGTTGTACGAAGCACCACATAGACTTGAAAAGACATTGGTTGACTTGGCAGACGTGTGCGGCAATGATCGCCTTGTGGTCCTGGCGCGTGAACTGACCAAACTTCATGAAGACATGTGGCGCGGCACGCTCGGTGAAGCTGTCATTCACTCCCGTACAGTTGAACCCCGCGGTGAATACGCATTAGTCATTGCACCAGTCACAGCAAAATCGGTTGACGTAACAGATGACGACATTCGTAGTGAACTGACATCACGAACATCTGCTGGCATTTCAAAACGCAGTGCCGTTGATGAAGTAACTGCAGCGCTTGGTGTTTCACGTAAACGTGTCTATGCAATCTCGGTGGCATCATGAGCACCCCTGACAAGACCGCAGCATTTTTTGATCTTGATCGCACCCTTATCGCTGGTTCATCTGCATTCGTGTTTGCACGTGCCGCATACGACGCAGATCTCATTCGCCCACGCGAATTTATTGGTGATGCAATCGGAGCAGTAAAGTTTCGCCTTTTTGGTTCAAGCGATAATTCAAGCACCAGCGTGCGCGATCGAATTTTGTCTGCAGCAGGCGGGGCTAAACAAAC
>Ga0209596_1002740_pt1 | contig 14387 bp, 15 predicted proteins | sample M_130807_MF_Meta_FD_187314 | JGI IMG/M metagenome (GOLD analysis project Ga0209596, IMG submission 187314) | Freshwater microbial communities from Lake Montjoie, Canada to study carbon cycling - M_130807_MF_MetaG (SPAdes) (version 2) | ecosystem: Environmental > Aquatic > Freshwater > Lake... | reverse complement strand
CGCCCAAACTAGGGATTCCTCAATGGCAACCACCAGGCTCCCGAAACGCCGCGGGCCACCCAAAGACCTCCGGAAGTCGGAATACCGAGGTTAGATCGATCGAGCCACAAACTGCAGGGTCGTTCGCCCCGAGCCTGGACACGCAGCGGGTTGGCAAGTGTGTCGACGAGGATCAGCGAGCCATCCCCCTCCCCGAGCAACGCGCCATCGAACTCCAAGAACCGGTTCACGGTGAAACCCAATTTCACACGGGGGGCGACTGTCGTCAGGCTTCCACCGGTGTCCAAGGCCCAGGTCTCCAGAGCCGTCCCCTGTTCGAAACCGACCGCAATGCGGCCATCAGCCAATACGGCGACCGGGTAAGCACCCAAGTCGGGAAGCTCACGCTCTACGATGCGTCGGGCCTTGATTCCATCATAGCCCAACGCCTGAAGAGCCACCGAGGTCAATCCCTTGATAGTGTTTGATTCGACCCGGCAATAGAGCACCGAGCCTCCGTGCGAGACCCCCTCGAGTTCTCCGGGCAGCGGGACCGAATCTCGAAGCACCGGTTCCGATGCATCCGCCGCATCAAGAACGCGCAAGGTGTGTTCGGTCACCCAACCTCCCTGCTGTTCCCACCACGAGCTGATTGTAGCCCCGGTAGGCTTAACCGCCGGCACCCACTCATAGCGGGCCAAGGAGGCGAATACCTTACCTCCACTGACGGTGACAGAACTGACCGAGCCACCCTCACCCAGCAAGTAGTCACCGGCGAAGATGGGGGATTCGGAGCGCGTCACATCTACCGCCAGCCAGCGGTTATTCCCACCACCAAACCACCAGCCACGGCCTGGAGCGATCATCATGTCACCCCCAACGAGCATTCCACCCCGCATCCACATCGCAGACATGTAGCCACCCTCCTGAACCCAGACCAACGAACGGGGTGTCGGCCAATAAGCCGTGTACCGCCCCCAGCTTGCCGCCGAAACCTTGGAAGGGGCCGATCGCCCTACAATGTCCAGCCGGTCGTTCTGAATCGCAACCACCTGAAGTAACGTCTCACCCGGAATCGTCGTCCAAACTTCATTGGTGGTACCGGCCTTGTCGACACGGTAAGTGTCCGGCCCCCGGTGCAGGAGGTAAAGGCGTCCGTCTTTCAAGTCGGCTCCCACCAGCGGCAGGTTAGTGAGGGTCAATGAACTCAAGGCGGTATCGGGATCCGAAGCCAGACTCAGTCGCAAACGGGGCGCAGTTTGTGCCTGAAGCGACGCATCCCAAGAGCCATTGGAGATTTGGATCATGCGATCGCCCTGAACAAAGAGCTGGTCCACTGACTCCGAGAGTGCCAGCACCGAACGCACTTCCGGATGATCCCGATCGGTAATGGCAGCCGAGACCAATTCGCCCCCGGAGAGACTCAGAACATGGTTGTCTAGAAGGACCGCACGACGCGCCGCAGAGTTATGATTGATGGTACCCCGCAGCTTCAGTGAGTCCTTGGTAAAATCGAGCAACTGGACGCCCTGGAACCAACCGTTGGTTCCCTGCCGTCCGTGCCACGGCAACAAGACAAGCCCCTGCTCGGGGAAAACGCGGAAGGCCTTCTCGTCGGCATTGGCCTCGCTCCAAGACCAGCCATCTCCGAGGAAAACCTTGGCTGCCAACTTCGGGGAATCGGCATTGGACACATCGAAGAGAGAAACCACTGCCCGTCCCAACTCCACGCCCATAGCAATCAGACGGTCGCCCATGGGCTCGATGTAGGTGGACCATCCGGGCACTTCCAATTCGCCACGGATCTTGGGCACTTTGGGATCGGAAAGATCGATGATCCAAAGCGGATCTACGCGCCGGAACGTCACCACATAGGCGCGGTCCCCGTCATAGCGAGTCGCGAAAACCGACTCATTAGTTATCAGGTTCAGACGGGCCAAACGTTCAGGCTTGGACACGTTCTGCAGCGAAAAGGTCTCCAAGCTCACCACCGACGGATCCGAAGTACCATTGGAACGCCAACGCGCATCGATCTGAGAAACGATGCTCAAAACATCGCCATTGATGCCGAACTTAAACTTATCGGTCACTCGACCAACGGTGCTAAAATTGCCCACTTGGCGGATCAACCCGGTGGGGTCGGCAATGTCAAAAATCGTTACCCGATAGCTCGGCGGCAGTGGTTCCTTGGGATTGGCCGGATCCAATGCGCTTCCCGAATCAACGGTGGTGGCGAGAAACAGGTAGCGGTCCGTGGCGTGGATGGCCTGCGCCATGGCCTTGAATTCCACGCTAGACCGCAGCACGGGCTTGGCGGGATCGGCGAGATCCACAGCGCTCACCCATGTCAACGACTCGAAGACTGTGGCCCCTTGGGGATCCGAAGCGGACACCGGGCGGTTAGTCCATCCCTGGCTGGCGACGACCAAAACGTTGCCCACCAAGCGACTCTCCACCGGATACCCCGGCAGCATTACGTTCACTCCTGCCTGCGGACCTCGGTCGGTGGATTGAACCAAAACAATCTCGGTGGCATCCCAACGACATTCTGGTTGGGTCAGGAGGGCCAACCAATCCCCGGACGCATCGCTGGCGGGCAGCACATAAAGTTGCTCACCGCGGGCCACCACCGGCAAAACACCGCGGATTACCGGACTGGCCGGGCGACTGACGTCAATCACCTGTAAGCCCCGCTGTTGGTTGAAAAAATAGAGAGTGTTACCCGAGAACTTCCAGATATCGGATTCCTGGACGGTCGTAGCTGACGCGGAATTCCGGTCCGTCACGGCCTGCCCTGGAACAACGGCCTCATTGAGCACAAAGTTGCGAGATCCGAGCTGCGCGGGCTGATTCGGACTGATTTGCGCGGCAATCTTCTCGCTGCCCTGAAAAAATTGAGACGGAACCCCCAGAGAGAGCGTGTCATCGGTGACCACACGCAGCACCTCACTGCCCTCGGCCACAGAAACTGTCATCGTTACCTGCGGCAAATCATTGGTCGGATTGAGGACCGCACGGGGTTTCCAGGTGCCACCCCCGAGTCGCGGACGAGACTCCAAGGTGATCCGCCGGACACCCGTGGGTACATCGACCGTCACCACAAGGTTCGTCTGAACTGAGCGGATGCCCGAAATCCGAGCAGCGGACTTAGGCCCGTTGGATTGCTGCGCCTGGGTTGCCACCATGGCTGCGACGGCGAACATCGCAGCGAAAAGCCATAACGAGAGAGCTTTCATAGGTTTCTTAAATTTAATGGTTTATAAGGTAACAAAAAAATAGAGATGTCTCTATGTAGAATGCAGGAGACAAATTCAGGGGCGACCCAATCCGGGAAGCACTGGATTTTGAGCGCCGACCATGGGTCCGGAAGGTTGAAACGAACCACCGACCGGTTCGAGAGACATGAACATTCCGTCTGCTGAACCGTGCTCGAAGGTGACCACCGACACAGGACTCGACGACGGGGTCAGCACCCCAAGGCTCGATATGGTTCCATCCACCGCTCGAATCCACAGTTGGTACTGACCCGTCGGAGGTGCGGTCGGAACCGCCACGGCATACAACCCGGAATCCGGAGCGCTGAAGACGATGGGGCTGATCCCAGCCGAATTGGATCGGGCCGCAGACCTGCTGGCTGAGATCGGATCGGCAACGGTCGAAGCTGTCAGGTTAGGGAGCCCCGAGGTCGCAGTTTCAACCGGTACGGGTTGGGCGGGCATCAGAGCGACTTTGCCCACGGGCTCCACCTCGGAAGAGACTGGATTACCGGCAACAATGGACGATACGGAGCGGCTCGCGCCGTCCAACGCCAAACCAGAACCGGCAGAACTGTTCAACGCCAAGGCCATTCGTTCACCGGCCATCCGGGCCAGAGACTCCGCGAGGCTGTTTGTTCGCCCCGGGGCATCCACCAAATTGGATGGGATGCCGGTGGGCGGCTCTTGCTGACCGAGCGAAAAGACATACAAACGGCTCACGCCAGAAGGAATGATCATTGCTTGGTTTAACGATTGGGTCAGGTCGGCCAACTGGGAGTTCAAAGCCCGGATCTTGCCTTTCAAAACCGCATTGGCGGCCTCGAGCGGGTGTTCTGAATCGGAATGTGTGTCCCCTGCATTGGACCCGATACCCGAGCCGTTTGTGGAAGGACTATCCGCCTTCGGGACGGTCGCAACAGCCATAGATACAGGCTCCTGATGAGCTTCGACTGCTGACGCCGCGGACACCATTCGGGTTGAGGACCGAACCCTTGGATACCCAGCCACACCCATGGGAGGATAGCGCGTCGTCAGCCACCACGAATGAAGGATGGCGCCTAGAATCAGGCACGCGGCCGCTGCCGACAACCGTTGTGCCCAACGGTGAAAAGGCCTCGGGAACATCAACACCTGAGCCCCGTCCATTCGGGTTCGCTCCAAAATTTTCGCCCAAATGCGAGCCGGTGCCGGTGGGGCCATTTCGGCAAAGACTTCGGTCTCAAGGCCAGCCTGAAATCTTTGGACCATGCCCCGGAGATCCGTATCGCGTCGAAGCTGGACCTCGAAGAGTTGCCGATCGTCGGCATCGAGGAGGTTCAGAACATACAGACTGGCTTGCTCCTCGGAGGCGACCATCGCCCGGTGGGTGGAATCATTCATGGCGATTTTGGAGTCGGAGGCGCAGGGAAAGCATCCCGCGTCGGATTCGGGCCTTGATGGTCCCCAGGGGCTCGCCAGTAGCCTGAGCGATTTCCTCTTGGGTGCATCCACGATAGAAGGCCATTTCGATGGCCGTGCGCTGAGTCTCGGGCAAAGAACACAGAGCCGATCCCAAACGGCGGGCGTCCTCATCGGCCTCTAGATGCGCGGAGGCAGTATCCTCGCCCGACCCACGTCCTGAATCGGCAGCTTTGAGGCGCTCAAAGCCTGAAAGCCGACGGGAACGCTGCCTCAAACGATCCAGCGCAAGGCCACGAGCGATCATCATCATCCAGGTCAGAGGGCCCGATTTGGCCGGATCATAACCGCCTGCCCGACGCCAAATGGCCACAAAAGTATCCTGCAAAATCTCCTCAGCATCCGGATCCTCACCCAGAATTCGTTGAAGAAACCGAAAAAGTGGCCCACCCCTCCGCCGATAAAGTTCGGACAACGCACCGGTCTGGCCGTCTGCAATCTGAGCAATCAGGCGAACGTCTTCGCCGGTATCCAGACCATCCGCCAGCCCAGATCGGACCACAGATCCGCCCGGGAAAGGGATCGGAGACCGGAATTCTGGGCGGGGTTGCACGGTGTTGAGGCTCTGTTGTTGTCGAGTTATCCGCCGCCAGCTGGAGATTGGATGCACGAATCTTCCAGTTTTAAGAAATCAACCGTCCTGGATAGGACCGCATCCGACGGCGCGCAAGACTTCGGGAATGGCTTCGGGAAGGTCCTCTGCAATCAGACCTGGACCCAAATATGGGCCACATTCCGGGCGCAATCGGGCCCCAACATCAGCGGCGAGCATCGGTTTCATCCCTCGGGCCATCCAGCCGGTGCAAAAACCTGCCAAGACATCCCCTAACCGGCGGTCGCTAACCAAGCGGCGGATCCATCCTGTGGAGCCCTGACGCAGCACAAGCCGCCATCCGAAGAGCCGATTCAAGCACTCGTCCCCTTGAGAAGCACCGAGCACCCGCACCGATGGGTTGCGGCTTTCACAATCTCGCCCCGTAGATCATCCCCAGCAGAACCGTCAGCTTTTCCATGAGCCCGAAGTGCCTCCAACTCCGACCCTAAATCCTTGAAAATCCGGCAAAACTTCCCCAAGCGCGGCGTCAGCAGACACCCCGGGTGCAGCAACCTGAATAGATCTTCAGGCTCATCGGAAAACGCGCTCAAAGCATCCGAATCCAAGACCGAAGCAATCCCGGCCTCCAGAGCGGTTGGCACCAACTCCTCTCCCAACAAACAAAACAACATGGTGACAGGTTCATTGTGTTGACTGGAGAAGATGACTGGCTAGGTTCAGATTATGCGAAGGGCGCGAATCAAGGAGGCCGGGGCGGTTTATCACTGCGTTTCTCGGACCGTCGGGGGGCAGTTCTTGCTCGATGACCTCGCTAAACAACGCCTGGTCGATCTGCTCTTCCCTCTAGCTCAGTTCTGTGGCGTGGAAATCATCACCTACTGCATGATGTCTAACCACTTCCACTTGCTCATCCGAATACCGCCCGCTGATACCTGCATTCCAGACTCTGTCCTCCTCCAACGGGCCGAACTCTTCTACGGCAAACAGGCTCTCCTTCCTTCTCTAGCTAGGGCCGATCTCCAACGCTCAGGCTCCATTAGCTCTCACATCCGCCACTCCCTCTCCAGACGCATGGGCGATGTCTCCGCGTTCATGAAGGAGTTTAAACAACGCTTCAGCCGCTGGTTCAATCGCCACTCCAGCCGCTTCGGTACGCTCTGGGCAGAACGCTTCTCCAGCACTCTCATCGAGGATTCCACCACCGTGCTCCAAACAGTCGCTTCCTATATCGACCTCAACCCCGTCCGCGCTGGCTTAGTCTCCGATCCGAAGGACTACCGCTTCTGCGGCTATTCAGCCGCTCTAACCGGAAATCTAGTGGTTCGCAGTGGTCTGATGAGCTTCCTGTCAGGCGGGTCTTGGGGCGTCGCTGCCGCAGAATACCGCTTAAATCTCTTCACCACCGCTGGGGTCGCTGGCCACAGCGATAAGCAGGTCATCAATAGGGACGCCATCCGCGCCGAATTAGCCCGCGGGGGACGCTTGAGCCTCCCAGAAATCCTCCGTCTCCGGGTTCGTCACCTCTCAGCCGGCGTCGCCATCGGCTCAAGGGACTTCGTTAATCAGATCTTCGCACACCACCGCTCCCACTTCGGCCCCAAACGCTTCGAGGGTGCTCGGCCCATCCGTGGAGTCCCTCTGCCTCACCTCAAAACCCTCCGCGACCTCCGTGTCAATGCCATCGGGTGAATGGAATTTGGGTTGAAGTCTTGGAGAGCGCTGCAGGTTGAAAATCAACGCTGCTTCGAATGAGGACTTGAGTTAGGTTTCCCACGTGAGTGATCTCTTTGCTCGGCAGCGGGAAATGGTTCGGCAGTATCCTGAAAACGAATTGGCCCGATTCAGTTTGGGGCGAGCACTGTTTGATGCCGGTGACTGTGCTGGAGCACGTGAACATTTGGAGATCGCGCTCCGACGTAAGCCCGATTGGATGGTGGTCCAAATTCTTTTGGGTAAGTGCGATTTGGCTCAAGGATCTACGGAAGCGGCACGATTTGCCTTCGAACGAGCCTTGCAACTGGCTCGCCAACAGCATCATGAGGGGCCCGAGGCCGAGTTAATGGACCTTCTTTCGGGGTTGAACCCAGATGCAACCCATGTAGGATCGGTGATTCCCCCCCAATAATATCGTGAGAATAATTCCCCCCCGCTCGCAGCAGTCTGCTGGTTTCACATTGATTGAACTGCTTGTAGTCATCGCCATCATAGCGATCTTGGCTGGCATGCTTTTGCCGGCGCTGGCCAAGGCCCGCCAAAAAGCCACTGGTATCGCCTGCATCAACAACGAAAAACAGTTGATGGTGGCTTCGATGCTCTATGTCGTTGAAAACCGAGATTTTTTCCCCCCGAATGGCGCCGGAGATCCGACGGTGAATCTCATAAATCCTCCTGCCAACTACGTTCCCAAGTACTGGGTCGAGGGGCGCGATGGCAATAATCTGGTCGATTCATCAGCTTCAAGTCTCATCAATCCGCGGGTTTCGCTTTTGGCAACGTATCTGCCGGCCTTGGGATCATTCAAGTGCCCCGGGGATCGTTACACCGAGATCGTTGATGGTCGCAAGCAGGGCAATCCTCGCACCTACGGTCAGAATCCTTGGGTCAATTGGGCCGATGATGCTCCCTATCCGTCCAGCGCACTCGGAGACGATAGAACCTACCGCAATTTTCGAAAGACGACAGACCTGCTGTCCGCCTCGGATGTTTTTGTTCATGGAGAAATTCATCCTAAGGGAATTTGCCGTCCGTTCTTCGGAGTCAACATGGCGACTGCCTCAGGCGGAGCGTATCACGTGCCGGGCAATTACCACGGGCGCAGTTCCAATTTCTCCTTCGCCGACGGTCATGCAGAATCTCACCGATGGGTCAGCGGTACGTTTAATAACCCAACCTCGAATGTGGATCACCACAGCGTCCACGCAAGCGGGTACCCGGGAACCGCTAGTCGGCCCGATATGACCTGGCTTGGCGAACACACCACGATTCGCCGTTGAGGTGACTGTTTGCTTTTAGATCAGGAATGAAACCCATTGCCGATTGCCGGCTCTACACCTTCGTCGATACCGCCTACCTGAACGGGCGTAATCCTGTGGCCGTGGCGGCGGCTCTTTGTGACGGCGGATCAGACCTGATCCAACTGCGGGCCAAGGGACTTCCTGCGGCGGAGGTTCTCCGTCTGGCTCAAGCACTGGCACCCGTGCTGCGCGATGCCCGTGTCGGTCTGGTGATCAACGATCATCCTGAGGTTGCCTTGGAAGTCGGTGCTCCGTGGGTTCATCTGGGTCAGGAAGATTTCTTTGACGCGGGCCACCATCATGTTCGCGAACTCTCCAGCAAGAAGGCCGGGTGCCAGATTGGTTTGTCCACCCACGCGCCGGATCAATGCGCCCGTGCTGTCGCCGCAGGGGCTGACTACGTGGCGATCGGCCCCATATTTGCCACCGGCACCAAGCCGAGCGCTCGCCCCGTGACGGTCGATTACGTTCAGTGGGCTCGCGAGAATGTTTCGATCCCGTGGTTTGCTATTGGCGGTATCAATCTTGAAACCGTCGATACTGTGGTTGGGGCTGGAGCCCGATCCATCTGTGTGGTGAGTGCCATCCTCAACGCGAGCGATATTGCGGCGGCTTGCCGGGAGTTTCGCAGGCGATTGCCGGTCTGAAAAGTTGGCAACTGGGAAGGGGCAGGGCAGGGGCTATCTCGATCCAAGTATTGAGTGCTTCGCTTCAATGATTTCAGTGGGTTCGGTCGTGTCGGCTGCATCTGCTTGCGCAAGAGCTTCACTTGTTGCGGGCCTCAGCCCGATGACTCCTAGCTCATGCAGGGTCTTGGGAGAGAATCTCCTCCGCCATGAATCCCATCCCCATTGGATCGTTCCGGATGAGGCGGTGCTGGGCTGGGATGCTAGATTTGGCGATTTCTGCTCCCCTCGCTTGCGGGCCTGGTTCACCTTCTGACGGATGAACCTGTTTGATCTTTCCGGAGAGGTGGCGGTGGTCATCGGTGCGACCGGATCTCTGGGTGGGGCTATGGCCCAAGCCTTAGGCCAGGCAGGGGCGGCGGTCGCCGTGGTGGGACGAAATGTCGAGCGCGGACAAGCCTGCGTGGAATCGCTGGAGCAGCAGGGAATTCGGGCGGCTTTCTTCGCTGCCGATGCCATGAGTCGCGATGATCTTCGCCGCGTGGAATCCGAGGTGGAAAGCCAATTGGGCGTTCCCTCAGTCTTGGTTAATGCCGCCGGGGGTAATGATCCTAAAGCCACTGTGACGGCAGATCTTCCGTTCGAAGCAATTGGCTTGGATGCTTGGAGGGGCAATTTTGATCTTAATTTGGTGGGCGGAGTCTTGTTGCCTTGCCAGACATTCGGTCCGGGATTCTGTGCTCGCCGCCGCGGTGCGGTGATTAATGTTGCCAGCGTTTCAGCGCATATTCCGCTGTCTCGGGTGGTCAGCTATTCAGCGGCTAAGGCGGCCGTTCTGAGCCTCACCCAGTTCTTGGCACGCGAATGGGCCCCGAGCGGGGTACGGGTCAACTCCATCACGCCGGGCTTCTTTCCGGCTGAGCAGAATCGTCGCCTTCTTTTCAACGAGGACGGCAGTCCCACCGCTCGTGCCCAAGCCATCCTCAGCCACACCCCGATGGCTCGCTTCGGGGCCTCCCAAGAGTTGGGTGGAGCGGTGGTGTTTCTCGCGAGTTCGCGGGCAGCAGGTTTTGTCACCGGGACCGACGTGCGCGTGGATGGGGGATTCTTGAGCCAAACACTGTGAATTCGCCGGAGACATCCACCCGGTCCTCCACCATTCGGCGGTGGATTCAAGGCCGGTGGGAAGACCCCTCAGCCGACTTTGTCGCGGCCGAGGAACCTTTGGAAATCCGCGTTGAGACCCGCAGCGTGAGCGTAACTCTGAGAACTCCGGGTCATGATGACGAATTAGCGGTCGGCTTCTTGGTCAGTGAGGGGTTGCTTCGCACGCCTTTAGATCTCAAAGGAATTCGTCCCTATCCGCGTAACGAAACCGGGAACGTGGTGGATGTTTTTTTGAATGATTCGGTGACCTGCGATTTTGCATCACTCACCCGCCATGTCTTTGCCTCCTCTAGTTGCGGGCTCTGCGGCACGGCGAGTATCGCGGCGCTGAGGCGACAGTTTTCTCCCGTGACAGAACAATTTCAGATGGCCCCGGAGGTGTTGCTGTCACTGCCTCGACAACTGCGTTTGGCGCAAGCGGGGTTCTCAGCCTCCGGAGGGTTGCATGCGGCGGCGCTCTTTAGCCCGAGCGGCCAGTTGTGGGTGGTTCGCGAAGATGTTGGCCGGCACAACGCCGTGGATAAAGTGATCGGTCGACGGTTTCTGGATGGTGCCTTCCCAGCAGGGCCCTCGGTGCTGATGGTCAGCGGTCGTGTTTCCTTTGAAATTGTCCAGAAGGCATTGGCAGCAGGCATCGCCATGATTGCCGCTGTCTCAGCCCCTTCCAGTCTTGCGGTCCAATTTGCCAGCGAGTCGGGACAGACCTTGGTGGGTTTCTTGCGTGAGGGCCGCTTCAACGTTTACGCCGGTTTCCAACGTGTCGGCACGGCGTCCGATGCGGCCGTTCAATAAAACACTCTTGTCTGCAGAGCCTTTGGTCTATCGTGTCGCCATGCGTAAGCGCCGGGAGGCACGTGAACGAGCGGTGCAGTTTCTCTTTCAGCACGACCTGAATCCACCTGAGGATTTGGGATCGGCTCTCAACCAATTTTGGGATGCCCAGAGGATGAGCGATTTTCTGGAATCGCACGGTCCCACGTGGGGTGAAAAGGTTCACTTGCCTCCCCCGAATGCCGAGGAGAGCGCCACGAGACTCTTTGCTGAACGTCTGGTTCGGGGTGTCTTGGAACATCGAGAACTACTGGATGATATCATCCGCAAGCACGCGAAGAATTGGGACCTCCATCGAATGGCGGCCGTCGATCGCAATGTCATGCGTCTGGCCATCCACGAAATGCTCCACCGCGACGATATTCCGCCTGTGGTGAGCATTAATGAGGCGGTTGATGTCGCGAAGAAGTTCTCCACAGCCGACAGTGGAAAGTTCGTCAACGGCATCCTCGATAAGGTCAAAGCCGACCTGCTCCGGCCCGCGCGAACTGCCAAGGAAACCTTAGTCTAGGCCTTTCTAGTGAAACTCGCCGACCTGCACTTGCACACGCATTTCTCCGACGGGACCTACTCGCCGGAAGAATTGGCAGCGCACGCGCGGGCACAGGGCTTGGATGCTGTCGCCCTCACCGATCACGATAGTGTGGAGGGATGTGAGCGGATGGAAACGGCCTGCACAAAAGAAGGCCTCGAGTTCATCCCCGGGGCCGAATTAACCGCCGAGGTGACCGGTCAAGAGGTTCACATCTTGGGGTACTGGATGGATCTCTCGTCCGAGCGGCTTCGGGTGGAGCTGCAACATTTTCAGGGAGTCCGTCAGCAACGGGTGCGTGAGATGGTCACCCAACTCAATGACAACGGCGTCAACCTGAGCGAGTCGCTGGTGTTGTCCTTGGCCCAGTGCGAGGCCCCGGGTCGTCTGCACGTCGCGCGAGCCCTCGTTCAACAGGGGTTTGCTCGTGATCATGACCAGGCTTTCGACAAGTTCCTGAAGCGGGGACGCCCCGGTTTTGTGCCCAAGGCTCGCATGAAAGCTCAGGATGCCGTCGGGTTGATTCAGGAGGCAGGCGGAGTTGCTGTGCTGGCTCACCCAGGGCTCTATCGCAACGACAGCCTCATCGGGAAGCTCAAGGACGCCGGTATCGACGGTTTGGAGTGCTGGCATACCCGCCATTCTCCGGAGGTGAGTGAAAATTATTCCCGCAAGGCGGCCGATCTCGACTTGGTTGCCACAGGAGGTAGCGATTGTCACGGCATGGCCAAAGGGCAACCCCTCATCGGCCGGGTCAAGCTGCCCTATCCTCAGGTCGAGGCCTTGCGTGCCCGGCGTTCCCGAAGAGTTTCGTAGCGAATACAGACCGACCCCATGGGATTCTTCGACAAACTTAAATCAGCCTTCACCAAGACCGCCACATCGCTGGCTCACGAGATCCAGCGGATTGTTACCCGATCTCCGAAGTTAACGGCGCAGAGTGTCGAAGAACTCGAAGCGGCCTTATTGGCGGCCGATCTGGGTCTGCCCATGACCCAGCAAATCCTGGCTGCAGTCCGTGTCGCCTTCGAGACTCAGGGAAAGTCTGGTTTGGACTTCGTCGACATCGCCATCGATGAAGTCGAGCGGAGTTTGGGAGGCATGGATCCGGCACTGATAGCCCGGCCGGATGGCGTGACGGTGGTCTCGATGGTGGGGGTGAATGGAACCGGAAAAACGACTACCTGTGCCAAGTTGGCCAAGCGCATGGCTGAGCGCGGAGAGCCAGCGATCCTCGCCGCCTGCGACACCTTTCGCGCTGCCGCCATTGAGCAGCTCCAATTGTGGGGAAGCCGATTGGAAATCCCTGTCATCGCCGGGGCCTACCAGGCCGATCCCGCGGCGGTGGCCCACGATGCCGTTGTGGCTGCGCAGGCCCGTAATGCCCGGTGGCTATTTATCGACACGGCCGGTCGCTTGCACACCAAGCACAACCTGATGCAAGAGTTGCAAAAAGTGCATCGGGTGGTCGACCGCAAGCTCCCTGGGGCGCCGCATGAGGTGCTGCTGGTGCTGGACGGTTCCACTGGCATGAATGCAATGGTCCAGGCTCGAGAATTTCATAAGTTGGTGAAGCTGACAGGCTTGGTCATCACCAAGCTGGACGGCACCAGCAAGGGCGGGGCGGTCGTGGCTATCCAGCGGGAGTTGGGCATTCCGGTGAAGTTCATCGGAGTGGGCGAACAAGCCGCAGACCTTCAGGCTTTCAATGCCCGGGAGTTCGCCGAGGCTTTGTTTTCAGCCAAGGGCTAAGCGCGTTCTGAGACGGATCCATGACTCCCGACGAGCAATTCATGGCTCAGGCCCTGAGGTTGGCCAAGCGGGCTTACGGTCAGACATCGCCGAACCCACTGGTTGGAGCCGTCTTAGTCCAGGATGGCGAGGTGATTGGCCGCGGATGGCATCATCGGGCGGGTGCTCCACATGCGGAGATAGAAGCCTTGGCCGATGCGGCTCGTCGCCAGCGGTCGGTGTCGGGCGCAACGGTTTACGTCACCCTGGAGCCCTGCTGTTCTCACGGGCGCACGCCTCCCTGCACCGAGGCATTAATGAGGGCAGGGGTTTCGCGGGTGGTGGTTGCCGCAGTAGACCCCAATCCGCGCCATGCCGGCCACGGTTTGGTGCTGCTACGGGAAGCGGGGATCACGGTTGATTCTGGCGTGCTTGAGGCAAAATCCAACCGGATCAACGAAGCATTTAACCACTGGATAGTGCATCGGATTCCGTGGGTGACGGCCAAGTCGGCCATGACTCTCGACGGCAAGATCGCCACCGCTTCGGGTGAATCGAAGTGGATCACGGGTCCGCAATCGCGAGCCCATGCCCAGCATTTGCGCCTGAGTGTCGACGCCGTCTTGGTTGGCGTTGAGACGGTTCTGGCAGACGATCCTAGTTTGACTGTGCGGACTCAGCCGGGGTTTCGCCGACCGGCGTGGGTGCCCATGAAGCGGAGGATCATTCTCGATACTCGGGCTCGGACCCCCCTGGGGTGCCGTCTGGTCTCCGATGATGAAAGGGCCAGCACTCTCGTGGTGGTCGGTGAATCGGCTGCCCGTGAGGCGGTCGAAGCCTTGCAGACGCGCGTGACCGTTCTGCAGGCACCGGAGCGAGAAGGAAGGATTGACCTCGCGTGGCTCATGTTTGAGTTGGGTCGCATGGGAGTCCTGCACCTGCTGGTGGAGGGCGGAGGAACGGTGCTGGCCTCGTTTTTTGCCGCCGGTCTCGTGCATCGGACCGCGTTTTTCTATGCGCCACGGATACTGGGCGGTGAGGAATCTCGCCGGTCGGTCGCTGGACGAGGGTTTCGCTCGTTGGCAGAAGCTCCCAGCCTCGGCGACGTGGAATCACGCCGTTTTGGTGAGGATTTGTTCATCACGGCGCGCGTGGTTCGGGCGACATCGGGCTAAGTCTGGAGGATTCCGTTGGACGTCGGGCGCTTGCGCCGCAGATGGTTGCCTGAAGGCGAGC
>Ga0209596_1002725_pt1 | contig 14442 bp, 21 predicted proteins | sample M_130807_MF_Meta_FD_187314 | JGI IMG/M metagenome (GOLD analysis project Ga0209596, IMG submission 187314) | Freshwater microbial communities from Lake Montjoie, Canada to study carbon cycling - M_130807_MF_MetaG (SPAdes) (version 2) | ecosystem: Environmental > Aquatic > Freshwater > Lake... | reverse complement strand
TGATTCCGTCCAAGTGGTCTTGCATCTTTAGGTTTGAACTCCAGCAGAATACCCTATTGAATGAACCCACGCTCAAAGCAATGATTGAACAGGGCGGCATCCTTGGGATTGGCACATTCCGACCCATTTTTGGAAGATATTCGGTTGAATGGGTTAAATAATTTTCCGCGGCAAGGCGAGGCTAGGCGAGGCAAGACACGGCCGGGCAAGGCTTGGCGCGGCGGGGCCGGGCAAGGCTGGGCAAGGCAAGGCAAACACGAGCGCCGCGGGCGGATAACAGCGGCAAATTAAACAAAATGAACACCAAAACAATATGAACGAAACATCTACACCATACACCGGCCGGACCGCGGCCATGCGGACCTCACCCTGGCTCGCCAGCGAAGACTTGGAAGGGCTGGGCGAAGTCGAGGTGACAATTGAAGCAACATTCCAACACGCAAACGTAACGATGCAGGATGGGCGCAAGCAGCCCAAGTTGTTCTCGGTTAAGTTTGTCAGCAAGGAACGAAAGCTGGTCTTGAACGCGACCAATCGGAAAATGATTGTGTCCAAGTTCGGCGGGAATTGCGCGGACTGGGCGGGCAAAAAAGTGATGCTTTACGTCAAGGACGGCGTGAAGAATCCTAGTGGCGGGACGACTAAGGGAATCAGAATTAAATAATTAAAAGCAATATGAACCAAAATCAAAACAGTAAAACATTTATCAACGGCGTATTTATCAACGAGCAGACGTTCTCGGACGGCGGCAGCAAATTAAAGCTGTCCATCCCAACCGACAAAATTGACTTCCTTGCCGAGCAGCTCAAATTCAACGAGCGCGACGGCTGGTGCAGGCTGGAAATCACCCGCAACCGCAATCCTAAAATCAGCGAGAAAACGGGCAAGCCAATCAGCACCCACTCGCTCTCGGTGGATACATGGCAGCCAGGACAAGCCAAAGCGCAGCCCGCGGCGCCTAGCCCAATCCAGCAGCGGCCGGCGATGGTCCCGACTACCCAAGTGACGCCCGAGATGTTTGCCAAACTTAAGGCGGCGATTGTTCAAGATGAGCCAACCGTGGACGTCCCTTTTTGATTATGGAACAGATTAACGACGACCAATTGGATGCGGCTGCCGAATATGCCGACGAAACAGCCGAGCAGAACGCATATGACAGGCGCTGGCGATGCAATGACGGGGATTGCGGCGCGGAAGATTGCGACAATTGCAAAAGGATTTATTGATATGAGCGAAAACAATTTTTGTCCGTCCTGCGGCTACCGACAAAGGGCAGGGGTGTAATTTAATTTTGGTAACGAAATCTGTTTCGTGACCAAATGTTAAAAATAAATAAATGAATACGAACTACACCGACAAACACTATTGCCCCTCCTGCGGGGTTTATTACATCCACCACAACGGGCTGGTTGCAACCTGCGCGGAATTACAGAAAGCCAAGCTAAAAATTGAAAGGCTTAAAGGATTATTGGCGGATTATAGGAATGAACAGCTGAATTTTAACAAACGCGAAGTTGAGAAAATAGGAAAGCTATGAACGAATTGAACCCAATTATCAAAGCGGTTGCGGAACATTATAAATTCGATATTAAATGGTGTGATGTCTTGAATCATTGGACAATTCGCCATGAGTCTCATAGTTGTAATTTGTTTTGGCGTAGCGATTACGATAACTCTTTTGGAACCTTTTTTGTACATTTACAGCATTACTTTGAGGAAATTGGTATGGAATGTTACGATAAATATCACTATTAATATGAAATATAAAACAACAATCACTAGAATATCCATCCACCCAGAAAACGCGAATCCTGTATATGGCGAGGGCGTTACCCATTTGTGCATCCAAGACGAAGGCGCTGGACCGTTTATTACGCTGTCACAAGTGGGGGGGGATAAGTCTGAATGTGTCCGCGTTGACATAGAGGAGCTGGAACTAATTGTGGCGGAGGCCAAAAAACTGATTGGACAATTCCCAAAGGGAAAAAAGCCATGAACTACACCGACGAACAACTCAAAGAGGCACTGGCGAAAATGCTGCCGAATAGGCTAGGCATCAACAACGAAATACTTGTTTGGTCGTCATGCTGCCAATTTGAACACGAGGTCCTCGACACCGAACTCCTGTACCTGTGCTGGTTGGTGGAGGAGACGCTTACTAACTTACAAAAGCAAAAGTATGGCGATATCCTACTACCGCTTCACTCATCGAGTCTTGCAGTAGTAAACCTGCGAGGACTAGCAAATGTAGCCCACGCCTCATGGCAGCAGCGCGTCATCGCATTGGCAAAGGTGAAAGGGATTGAGATATGAAGTTGCTCAAACATGAGAAGGCGTTCTGGTCAGATTACACCACCCACCTGCCGTTTATCTGCAAAGGCGAGTTTTGCGTAGTCCACAACCCATCGAATCATCCCATGCGTAAGTGGCCGTTAAATTACCGGCTGGACATTGGCATCACCGAGCGCATCTGCCCGCACGGCGTAGGCCATCCAGACCCGGACTGTTCACGGAGCGGTGAACATGGTAGAAAGCGTGAACACGGATGCGGTGGGTGCTGCATTAACTTTAAGCGCGTGGCGAAACGGAAGACGCACCCCGATATAAAGGGACGCATTGCAGGCGAATCCTGCCGCGCTTTTAATTAAAAAACCATGAACGGTTACAATCCAAAATGGGACATTGATTTAAAGTTTGGAGAGGCTGGAGAAAATTGGATTCTTTTGCTTGGGTCCGATAAGTCAAAGATTGAAGTAAAGACCGAACGGGATGACTGGGCCAGAACGGGAAATATAGCTATTGAATTTCAGTTTAAAGGCAACCCGTCGGGAATTGCCAAGACAACTGCGGATTGGTGGATACACTTGTTAGCCTTGGGCGGTGAAGTCAAAGCGGCATTTGTCCTGCCGGTCCCAGCTTTAAAACAGTTTGTGTTCGTAAACGCAATAAACAAACAATTCAGAATAGTAACCGGCGGGGATAATAAAGATTCAGATTTAATACTTGTTCCCATTGAGATGATTCACCACATTACAAAAACAAAATGAAAACCTATTATTGCAAATGGCCGAATGGAACCATTTCTATTTTAACGGCGCAAAATATAAATGATGCTTTTATTAAATTAGATGCTGAAGGAAATCCGTTTGATGAAAATGTTATTATTTACAAACTTCCAACAAATTTCCACATTGGAACCGAATTAATAAAAAACAATGACGAGATTAAAATATCCGAAGATTTGATTGATGATGGCAGTTTGAGAAGTTTTGAAGATTTAAAACCGCTTAAATTTAATCTTGAAACTATTTACAAAGAATTAAGCAAACAAAATGAAAATATTAGCAATTGACCCTGGCGCATCGGGCGGATTGGCTTGGAGCGACGACGGCGGAACCCACGCGATACCGATGCCAGAAACAGATGGCGACCTTGTGGACTTTCTGCGGGCGATTAAGATTGCCCAAGTTGAAACGGCATGGGTTGAGGAAGTTGGCGGCTTCATCGGCCGACCCCAACCCGGCTCGGCCATGTTTAAGTTTGGATTCGGCGCAGGCGTAATCCGAGGCGCTCTTATGGCTTTTGGTTATCGCGTTGAACTGGTGCGGCCCCAAAAGTGGCAGAAACATTTTAGCCTGGGCGCGAAGAAGGATTGCCAAACCAATACCGAATGGAAAAACAAACTCAAGGCCGAGGCGCAGCGGAAGTTTCCAGACCTGTCGGTGACGCTCAAAACCGCGGACGCCCTGCTTATCTTGGACTACGCATTACATCAATGAAACCACCCGCATTTCAATTCTATGGCGACGATTTTGTCGCAGGAACATCCGACATGACACAGGCCGAAACGGGCGCTTACATCCTGCTGCTATGTCGGCAATGGGCGACCGGCGAAATCCCGGCCGATTATGACCGGCTCAAACTGATTGCCAAAGGCGAGGTCAGCGACCACGTTCTGGCCAAGTTTCCCGACGGCAAAAATGCCCGGATGGAAGCGGTCCGAAGCCAGCGCGATGAGTGGGTTAAAAAGTCAAAACTGGCAGGAGAACGGTCTGCTGCGGCGCGTCTAATTCAACCAAATGGCAACCAAACCTCAACCAAGGGTCAACCAAACCTCAACCAACACCCCAACCAAATGGCAACCAAAGGTCAACCAAGGGCCCAACCATTTGCCAACACTCCTACTCCTACTCCTACTCTTAACACAGTGTTACACAATACTAATGGGCTGCGCCCAGTAGCTTTTAATGGAAAACTAACCCCAGAACAGACAGAAGTGGCTAATAGGCTGCAAGTTATGCTGGGCGAACAATGGAACGACGCCAATGGCCGCAAGTGGTTTAAGCGGTGCAAGGACGAGCGCCACAAGGCCGAACGCGTGGTTGCCGAGGTGGAGCAGGCCAGCCGAGAGACCCGCATCAACACCACCCCAGCCCAATACGCCGAGCAGGTGTGGAAGGAGTTCGCATGAGCCAACCATTAAAGGCCTGGGTCATTGACGAGATGGAACGGTTCGGCTGCACCGAGGGCATGGCCTACCGACGCGCCCACAGTCCAGGCATGAGGCTGGCACGGGCGGACGGCAGGGCGCTGGACGTGGTGGCCGACAACAGGCCAGCAGCAATCAGGCAGGCGGTGAAGCCAATCATCCCGGCCGGCGCGGTGCAGATGAAGACGTGGCGAGCCGAGCAGGCAGCAGCTCTCGGGCTGTCCGAGTCAGCCATCGCCATGCGGATACACCGCGGCGTGATGCAACCCAAGACTTGCAAAGTCAATGCCCGTGTAGTCTATGTCCTACCATGATAACGACTTGGGACACATTTCACGCCATTCATGCCGAAGTTGATTTAATCTTGGACGAAATCAGGCGGGCCGAAGACGCGGCATGGTACGCCTACCTGCGCCGCCCGGACCAGCAAATGCGGATTTATGGCGTTTATATCGGCAAGAACTTAATCATACGCAAACCAACGGCCCGCCAAGCGCCGCAAATGGGGCGTGGCAGCGTTTTTATGCGCGGCGAGGGTCAGGACAGCGGAAACGAGGCAAGACGCGCCAAAAACAAAGTGGGGACCCTACAAAACGTTTGACCCTAGCAAGGACTTTGGACAGTCCCGAGACTTTTTATGACTCAACCAACTTTGAAAGCACACAGCAAGCGCACAGAACCCCGCCCAGACTCGGCGTGGATGTTTGACACGATGCAGAGCGCCAGCAGCCACACCGGGACGCCCATTAGCCTGCTAAAAGCCAGCAAGGCCGCGGGATGCCGCGCATTCAAATTGGGCAACCGGCTGGATTATTTGGAATTCCTGCGCTGGTATTTCAAAAAGGACGTCGTGGAAACCGGCCTGCCTGATGGATTTGCATCCTGGCGGGAAGTTCTGGAGTCCGAGAAGGCCAAACGCGAAACGATTAAACGACAGCAGGACGAGAAGAGCGTAATGACCACGGCCGACGCTTGCCGCCAGGCTGCGGAAGCAATGGCGCTGACCTTCGCCGAACTGGAGCGCCGAGACCGAGAGCTGCCACCGGCGCTGGCTGGACTGCCCGCGGTTGAAATATTTAAGCGAATGAACGCCGACACCGAAAGTATGCGGAAAACCTTAAAGGATAAATTCCAAGCCGTCGGCCAATGAATATTCTATCCAACGCCGTCCCGGATGCACCGCCATTTGATATTATTGGCTGGGCCGAATCGGCGTTGAAGGTGGACGGCCACAGTTTTATTGCAGCCAGAACGCCGCAGCTTATTGAACCCATCCGGGCGATGGCAGACCCGGGCGTCCGCATCGGAACCCTAATCAAGCCGGTTCAAGTTGGCGGCAGCACCGCGGGAGAGGTGGTCTGCAATTACTGGGCCGCGTTCGGTTCAGGATTGATTCAGTATAATTGGCAGGACGACCAAGCCGCAGAAAAGCGATGGCATGAAAGAATATTCCCGTCGCTCGAAAGCAATCGGGACATTAAGAGAACCGGCCACAGGTTCGAAGAACTAATCTGCGCCGCGAGATATGTCAATGCAACGGTCCGAGTCCAAGGCGTGTTTATGGAAAGCGCGTTGGATTCCGATACGGTCCCGCTCCAGATAAATGAAGAAGTCCACTTGTGGAAGCCGGGATTCCTCGGCAAAGCCCGCCGCCGCCAGACGCAGGTCTGGAACGCCAAAGCCTTTGACATCTCCAACGCCAGCAATGCCGGGGACCAGCTGCAATCATCATACGAGGACGGGACGATGGAGGAATGGGAAGTTCTTTGCCCTAAATGCTCCCAATACCACGCGATGCACTTCCGATTCAACCTAAACAAGCCCGAGCTGGGCGGGCTGCGGTGGAGTTCGGACGGCTGCAAGATGGACAACGGTCGGTTTAACTATAACAAACTGGAGCAAACCATTAGATACCAGATGCCCTGCGGACATGAAATCAAGGATATCGCCAGCGAGCGCAGGACAATGCTGGGCCGATACAGCCAGCCGCAGAACGAAGGCGCCCACATTTCGCACCGCAGCTGGAATTTTGAGGCGGTATCATGCGATGCGATTCGGTGGCTTTCGCTGATTCAGGAGTGGCACAGCAGCATCCGGGCGCTTAAGACCGGCGACAACGAGCCAATGCGGCGGTTTGTCACCGAGCGCGAGTGTAAGTTCTATTCAGAAGAATCCATCCCGTTCAAAGGTTCAATCATCGTCAATACAGCAATCAAAAAGGACCGGGACGGATTGCCTGGACGCGCGGCTCGGTTATGGGCGGCGGATTGGCAGCAGGGATATAAAGCCAAGGGCCAGCTGACCCATTACTGGCTGGTGATTGAAGACGTGATGGAAAACATGAACTCCCAGATTGTCTTTGAAGGAATGGTGGCCACCGATTCCGAGTTAATCACCACGCTGGACGCCTTCGATTGCCCGCGCTCGGCCGGCATCGTGGACGCATCAAAGAACCAAAAGCAAATCCTGTCTTTTTGCTACCGCGAAGGACTGAATGCGGTGACGGGCATCCAATCCCACAAAGGCTCGTTCCGCCACAAGGATGGCGTCCATCGGTTTTATTCAGAAGAGAAGACGGTTCATAAAGAACTGAATATGCCGCCGCGGTTTGATTACATTGGAACGCGGGACGGAATGGTCCCAGCCGCAGCCGAACCAATCATCATCGCCTACAATAAAGCAGGACTGCTAGCCAATCACTTTTTTATTCGTGACTTGAAGGCGAACGTCCTAAAGAATAACCCGAACGCGCGGCCTGATGAATACTTCGAGCGGACGATACCGGGCGACGTGTCCGAAGATTTTAAACAGCAGAACGAAAGCTGGGAACGGGTGGTGAATAAGCAATCCAAGACCAACGACGAGGTGGAAGGATTCCGCAAAGTCCGAAGCGATGACCATCTGTTTATGTGCCTATGCTATTTGGACCTGCTTAAGGAGCAGTCGGGATTACTTGGAGACCAGTTGGCAAGAATGGGAATAGCACCAGAAAAAATATGAGCGAGACAAAGTATTATTTCACGAAGAAAGATTTGGCTGCGGCAATGGGCAGAACGGCTCGGTTTGTTCGGTTTATGGAGCTAGGCGGATTCATCCTGCCCGCATCAATGGACGACGCGGTTCATTTCATCCGCGAAAACCCGTTCCCGTCCAGATTTTACAAAAGAAAGCCGACAAAATAGGCGCGGTTCCGTTTTGTTCCAATGGGTTTTGATTTGTTCGCATTGTGCTTTTTACATTCCGTGTGAAAATGACAATGCTTGGTTAGGATTCCATCCATACAAAAACGCGCTTACCTTCGGCAGATTGCCGAGGGCGCAAAGACGTCGGCGGTTACTCTCAAGGCCGCGCTCATTGCGGTGCAGGCTTCCATCATTAACGACACCTTCAAGAAGGGCCGCATTGTCGTCGCCACGTCGGGCAATGGACAATCAGTTTCATTTAATCTTGGTGCAGCCGGTTTCACCCAACCTGAAGTGGCTGGCCTGACCGAGGAATTGATTGAAGTGCTGGACGATACCGTCGCCCAGTCATACGCCACTAACGGCACGAGCGAGTCAGAAATTGACGCGCTCTTTTCTGCCATGACTAACGACGACCGGCTGCGCGGCGTGTCGTCTCAACTCGGCGACTTTACGGGACTGCGCTTTCAGTCCGCCATACGATGAGCCAGCCCAAACCTAATCTTATTACCCGAGCCGCGATGAAACTGCCCTTCATCGGCGGTTACATTACCCGCGCCGTCCAGAATCGATACGAGGCCGCCATCCAATGGTTCGGGGACCGCTCATTCCTGCTTCAGACCTTGCAGGATGCACGGTTCGATATCGACACGATGACGCGAATGGAGCTTCAGCGGAAGCACCGCTATTTCGTTTCCAACAATCAGCTTGTCACAAAGATTCGCTGCCTGTTTACCCAGTTCGCCGTCGGACCAACCGGGCTGCGGGCCATTCCCAATTCCAGCGACGAGAAGTGGAACGAGAGCCGCAACATATCCTTTGAGAGCTGGGCCGAATCTCCCGACGTCGGTTCCCGTTTATGCTTGCAGGAAATCACCATCCAATGGGCTGGATGCCTGTTTGATGACGGCGAGTTCTTTGTCCTGAAGACCCAAGACGCAAAAGGCAAGCCTGCCATCCAGACGATTGAAGCCCATCGCTGCGTGACTCCGCCGACCATGAAGGATTACCGCGGCTTCGCCTTTGTGGACGGTATCGCGGTGGACGAAAACGGCAAGCCGCAGTTCTATTGTTTCAAAACCAACGCCGTTGGGACTGACATCCCGACGTCGGATGAATACAAGTTTTACCGGGCTAGCGAAGTCATCCACAAGTTCAAACACCGCCGCGTCGGCCAGATACGCGGCATCCCCGAGGGATATTCGTGCATGAACACGCTGCATGACTTTGATGATTTGCAGAAGCTGGAAATGCAATGCGCGAAGATTGCGTCCGAGATTGCCACGGTTGAAACCAATCCCGCGGGCGAACTGGATACGTCGCTCAATCGCCGGTCCCGCCTGAACATCACCACCCAGAACAGCGCCGGCCAAGGCATAGTCAAACAGGGATATGCCGATTACAACGTGGTCCTGGGCGGCAAAAAGATTGCGCTGAAGACCGGGGACAGCCTTAAAAATTTCATGGTGGACCGGCCGACGACGGTTCAGCAGCAGTATTGGGACCTTTTAATCACCCAAATCTGCTGCGGTTACAACGTTCCGAAGCTGCTTGTGACGCCGGCCAGCCTACAAGGAACTGTTACGCGGGCCGATTTGGACGTTTCTGGCAATGCTTTTCGCGTCAATTTTGAAATCATCGCTTGCGTCCTGCGCGAGATTTACCAATGGCAGGGCGTCTGGGCTAACGATTTTGACCTATCTCAAGATGGTTCTACACCTGACGACCATTCAAACGTCATCATCCGGGCGCCGCGCTCACCGAACGTGGACGTGGGATACACCGCCCGCAATCTTGAGATTGAATTGAACCTTGGCGTAAAGACGTTGCAAGACGTGTATGCCGAGAAGCAACAGAACTGGCGCGAACAGTTGACGCAGATTGCCGAGACCCAGGCCTACGTCAAGATGTTGGCCAAGAAGTTTGACATTGACCCCGCTCAAATCACCGCGCTGGCCGCCGAACCCAAAGAAAGCGATTTGGTTTCTGCCGGTGAAGCCGAACCAAAGGAAGTGGCAGCATGAATCTCGAAATTAATACAGTCCAGGCATTGCAGGCGTCGGTGAAAGCCCATTGGACCGCAGTCCACTTTTACAAGTTAATTTCCGGGCAGTTTGCTCGCTGGGGATATCCCAAGCTGGCCGAGCATTTTAAAGGCGAAGCTGCCGACGAGCAGGTGCACCTTGACAAGCTGATTGAACGGCTGGAACTGGCCGACGTGGCCCCGACCTGCGAAGGCGAGTCATTGGAACCCGCCCGCCATGATGTTCAAGCCGTTCTTGCCCAGGCATTGGCGCTTGAAAACGGCGCTGCCGAGATTGAACGGGCCGGAATCCAGACCGCCCGCGAAGCGATGGACGATGGAACGTCCCATTTGCTCCGTCATAATCTGGAAGGAAGCGAACAATCCATTCTTGAATTGGAATCAGAATTGAAAGTTTTGTCCGAAATTGGATTGCAAAATTATCTTGCGAACAAAGTATGAGCAAATTTACCCAGAACCTGAAACGGGCCAAGTCGTTTAATGCGATTTGCCGCGCGAAAAAGCTGCCTGAAGCTACCGCAAAACAGCTTGGAGTTGAATCCATTGCTGGAGAAAATTCTTTGCGCGTTGAAAACATGGGAGAAGAAACGCATCTTTATCTTGCCGGCGCTGTCGGCGGTTCGTTTTACGATGAGGCGGGAATCACCGAAAAGGAAGTCCGCGGTGCGTTTAAGTCCATCCCTAAAGGAAAGAAAATCAATGTCCACATTAACTCGGAAGGCGGCTCGGTCCAAGAAGGACTCGGAATTTACAACGCAATCAAAGAACGCGCAAAAGACGTTACCTGCTATGTGGACGGATACGCACTCTCAATCGCAAGTGTGTTTCCGCTCGCTGCCGGTAAGGTTGTCAGTCCGAAGTCTGCCATTTGGATGATTCACAATGCGTGGTCTTTCGCGCAGGGCAATTCCAAGGACATGATGGACCAAGCCAAGATGCTTGAAGAACACGACGCCATGCTGGCCGAGATTTATTCCGAGCATACCGGCAAAAGCACCGAAGAAATTCGGACCGATATGGCTGCCGAAACATGGATTCGCGGAAGCGCGGCCGTGGAATACGGTCTGGCGGATGAATCAGACGACACCGAAGAAATCGAAGCGAGCTACGCCGCATTGCCGCAGGCCTGGCTGGACCGCTGCTCAAACATCCCGGCAAACATTTTGAACGCCTTGCGCGTTCCGTCGGCAGTAATCGCTAATAGGGAACACACCCAAAACAACGCGTCTGATGCGTCTGACGCACAAGCGAACACACCCGCTCCCGCAACAGCGGCTGCCGACGAAATTTCTTCCGACACAACGTCGGAAGAGCAACAACCCGCTGCCGTCGAAATCGGCGGCACAGATAACAACAACAACACCATGCCCACAGAAATCATCCCGGCAGCGGCCCAACCGTCTGCCCTTGACGTGAGCGCACTTCGTTCCGAAGTGGCCGCGCTCAAAAAAGAAAACATCACCAACCGCGTTCGCAGCTACGTCTCGGCGCAGAAAATCAGCAAAGAAGAAGTTTCTATCTTTGTGGATGCTGCAATGAAAGACGAAGCTGGCACGTTTGCAATCCTTGACGGCAAGTCTGCTGCCGCTTTCAGCGAGCCTGCTGGCCGCGTTGAAATGGGTTCCGCCGAAGCGCCCAAAGGTTGGCAGGGCAAAGTGACCGAAAAGGTTGCCAATCTGCTCGCCGAACACAAGACGCCCGCGGCCAAGTTCGCTGCGTTGCAGTCTGATTATAACTATCTCCGCGCTGATGCGCTCCGTAAAGACGGCGGCGTCATGGCGGCCAACACCTACTCGGCCACGCTGACCACGAACTTCCTGATTCTGGGCGCGACCACCAAGCTGTCCCCGAAGTTCGCCGCGGTTAAGGCGTTCGCTCGCGACGTCTCGGTTGACCCCTACAAGCCCCTTGCCAGCGGCGTGATGAAATTCACGACGTCCGCGCAGGACGGCAGCAACGTGCTGACCAACGCGACCAACTTCGCGCAGTCCACGCAGGTTGTGGCTCCCGTGACCATCTCGGTCAGCCAATACACGGCGCCGGCCGCCATCACCAACAGCGACCTGAACAGCGGCATCCGTATGGCCGACGTTTCCTTCGCCACGTTGAACAGCCTGGGCAGCAAAATCACGCAGGTTGCGATGACGAACATTACCGCCGCGAACTACACCAATTCTACTGGTGGTCTGGCCGGTATTGACAAGGCCGCGAGCAACTTCGGCTTCGGTGACACCCAGACGCTCTGGGGCCAGCTGAAAAAAGCTAACAGCCGCAACTTGGTTTTGGATGGCGAATATGTCGCCAGCTTGACCAACGTGCCGACGTTCTTCCAGGTGGCCGCTGAAGGCACCGTGAAGGGCGCTCATTGGCAGAACATCTTCGGCTGGGACAACCTGTTCCTGAACACCGAGTTCAGCACGGCTGATTCCAACGTCCGCGGATTTGCTTGCGACCCGCAGGCGCTCGGCGTCATCGCTGGTCTCCCGCTCATTGACCAGACGGCCATCCCCGGCGGAATCCTGTCGGTCAGCACCGGCGTCATCCCCGGCGTGGAACTGCCCATCGCGGCTTATATGTGGTTCGACCTCAATGCTCGGACCTATTATATGTCCTACGACATCATGTTTGGCGCTAACGTGCTGGACAACACCGCTCTGGCCATCGTCCGCGGCTAATTAACATCGTCGGGGAAGTGACTAACCCGACACAATTCTTAACTAAATAAATCCATGAAGAAATTATTCATTGCTTCCATCCTGTCGCTGGCCATTGTCGGTTATGCGGCTGAACCTAAATCGGGACCGCAGACGTTGAGCTTGCCGGCCACGCTGGTTGGCACGACCAATCTGGCTTCGCCGTTGCTGGTTGATGCGTCTGGTCAGCAGAACGTCCGCTTCCTGTTTGGTGTGTCCTCGGCTGATTCGGGCGCCACAACCAACGTGACGTTCAAGGCTGCCTATGGCGCGTCCGCCACCCAGCTTGACACGAACAATGCCATCACCCTGACGGCTAACGTGTTCGGAGTTACTCCGGTTTATACGGCCACCAACGTCATTGCTTCCAATGGCGGTTTGAAGCTGTATATTTATCAGGAAGCGGCAGGTGCCAATTCCCGCATCACCAACAACTACGCTGCTTGGTTGTTGAAGACGCAAGCGCCTTAATACACGCGACCACGATGGCCGCGCGGAGTTTTTTCATTTTCTCCGCGCGGCCTTTTTTAACATGAGCGAAATCCGCAACATCATCACCGACACTTTGCAGGACCGAGAAGTCACTTTCGGCGATGATTGCGTTGCGCTTCGCACGTCCACCTATTTTAAGGCTGAAATTGAGCCAGTGGCCGACATGGAGTTAAATGTTACGCTTGGACGCGACCCTCGCGAATCGGTTATCTTCCACATTCGGGACCGTGTGGTTTCAGCTACTCTTAATTTAAACGATTTGGTCACAGCATTGGGAACCACATTCAGGATTTTGCGGCGTTCGGACAACCCTATCAGCACCCAAGTGGACTTTGGCGCAATGAAGATTACTAACAAAGATTCTATCTAAATGAAATTTTCCAAGTTTATCCTGGCGTTTGCTGCATCCATTTTAATCCTGTCCCAAGCTGGCGCGGCCACCATTGTTGGCAATCTGATGGATATTTATGGCGGCGGCATTGACCGCACCATTAAAATCAGCCCGAAGTCCACCCCGCAGGCTGTGATTTATAACGGGACGAACTACACGGTGATGGACTTGGCCAAGACCGTCAGCTCAACCAATTCAATCTTTGCGGTGGTTCTTCTGGGCGGGATTTACAACGTGGACTTCGGAACGGTTAATGGCGTGGCAACTCCGGTTACAAAGATTCTGGTTCCGCCTTACGACACCAACACCTACTCTTTCAATTTTGTCGCGAACCTTGCAACCAATCTTGGCACGTTTGTCTGGACTAATTCTTATGGCATCGCGGCTGGGACCAACATCACTTTCATCACCAATGGAGCGCTGGTTAAGATTAATGCGTCCACTCCTTCCACTGCCACAATCACCAACTTTGCGTCCATCACAGTTACGAATTTTGCCGACATTCGAGGCACTCTCTTTAACTCCACAGGAACGCTGAATATTAATCAAACAGGGAACAGTATTGATGGAGCCGGAATTAACATTCAGTCGGGCGGTGGAGATAACTCGGGAACTTATAGCCCCGGCGGAGCAGTCAGCATTGCCACTGGAACATCCTACGGGGCGCAAAACATCGCCGCCGATTTATCCATACAAGCCGGAAATGGTTCACTAGACAGCAACGAACCACAAGTTGGCGGACGCGGCTCGGATGTCAATATTGCCGCTGGAACAGGTTCTGGCGGATACCGGGACGGCAAAATTAATCTGAATGGAACCGTCACCGTCCTTGGCTCAATATCCGGCAATGGTTCTGGTTTGACCAACCTTGTAACGCCAACCAACTTTGCGTCCATAACCGTGACCAATTCGGCCACAATGTTAAGCAACGTTTTCATTGCCAATAATCTTTACGTCACCAACCACGCCTACGATGTTTCCACAAGTCAGCTTGACCCGTTAGCCAATGAATATGTAACAGCAACTTTTGTTCGCAGCGTTCTTAATAATGGCGCGTTTCTTTATGGGACAACCAACACTATCGCGGTTGGATTTTCAAACATTTTAACCGCTTCAACCAACACCGTATCGCTTCAATTTGGAGCAAATGC
>Ga0209596_1002717_pt1 | contig 14460 bp, 11 predicted proteins | sample M_130807_MF_Meta_FD_187314 | JGI IMG/M metagenome (GOLD analysis project Ga0209596, IMG submission 187314) | Freshwater microbial communities from Lake Montjoie, Canada to study carbon cycling - M_130807_MF_MetaG (SPAdes) (version 2) | ecosystem: Environmental > Aquatic > Freshwater > Lake... | reverse complement strand
CTCGACCACCGGAGGTCGTGAGTACTCGCGCACGCACACGCGAATCAAATGACTGCGGGCATCAAATTCGTCAAGTCGATCTGCTTGGCTCATGATGCGGTCACCCATAATTTTTATGACAAAAGCTCGCGCCTTATCGGGACCGCCATCTAAATACAAAGCACCAATGAAAGCCTCGAGTGCGTCAGCCAAAATCGAACTCTTCTTTCGACCGCCAGCCGACAACTCACCGGCGCCAAGTTGAATCCATTGACCGAGTTGGATCTCTCGCGCAATATCGGCCAAAGTTTCGGCGTTCACCAACGATTTACGCAGGTCGGTTAGTTCACCCTCGTTCATCGTGGGGTGAGCTTGATAAATACGATCAGTGATCGTCCATTGCAAAATAGCATCACCCAAAAATTCAAGGCGTTCGTTACTTGGGTTGCCAGGATGTTCTGCGCACCACGAACGATGTGACCGCGCTTGCCTCAGCAACAAAGAATTGGAAAAGGCATGATCAGCGTTCTCACGAGTCCATACTTCGATATCTCCACCGGAAAATTCGCTACGTTTTTCGCGACGTTCACGACGAGTTGTTTTCGGCTTGAACTTATTGAGCAATTTCCGAGATGCGGCAAAGCCCGCCATGAGCAATCAGCCCTTTTGGCCGTGCGCCAAAACGTGGGCGTACACGAAGTCGACCGCATCGCGAACAGTCTTCAAGTCAGCAAGATCTTCGTCCTCAATACGGAAACCAACAGTGCGTTCACTCAGTTCTTCTTCGAGTGCGTCAACTAATTCAACGAGTGCCAGCGAATCGGCGTTGAGATCGTCTTTAAACGACTGACCTTCCGAAATGTTCTCGGGATCAATTTCAAGAATGTCGACGAGCTGATCACGAACAATCGCAAAGATCGCATCACGATCAAGGGGTCCGTCTACTACATGGGTCTCAGCGGGCACGATGTCCTCCAGGTCAACTAGCTGTTACGACGATGATAACGGCGACAGCAACTCGGTGTGAGTTTTATGCGCCGTTGATGGCTCGGCGAATTTCTTCAACGATGCCGCATTGCACCATGTCCGAGGCAACTTTGATGCCATTAACCATCGCTCGAGCCGATGAAGAGCCATGAGAAATGATGCACACGCCGTCAACACCTAACAGGATCGCTCCGCCCGTACTTTCGGGGTCGACGCTTTCGTAGAGCGGCAGCAGCGCTGGAAATAATGCATCCGCATGAGGTTTGTATTCTTCTTTGGCTGCAAAAGCTGCCATCAAGGCCTTGATCAGCGTTTTCATTCCGCCTTCAAGAGTTTTCAAAACAACGTTGCCAGTGAAGCCGTCGGTCACGACGACATCGACATTGTCTGACATGACGTCACGGCCTTCAACGTTGCCAATGAAATTGATTCCGGTGGCATTCAGCAACAATTCATAGGCCTCTTTACGAAGCGTGTCACCCTTGCCCGGCTCTTCACCGATTGATAACAATCCAACTCTCGGGTTTTCGACTCCGTAACGATGATGTGAATACACCGAACCCATGATTGCGAATTGCACAAGCCACTCGGCCTGAACTTCAGAGTTAGCACCAGCATCAAGCAAAACTGTCGGACGTCCGCCCGGGACCGGGATAGGTGTTGCAATCGCTGGGCGATTCACATTTTTGATACGACCCATACGCAACAATGCTGAGGCCATTGTGGCTCCGGTGTTGCCTGCAGAAATCATCGCCGAAGCTTTGCCATCGCGAACTGCTTCAGCCGCACGAACGAGAGTTGAATCTTTCTTGCGACGAACTCCAGAGGCCGGATCGTCATCCATCTCAATAACTTCAGAGGCCACAATCAGATCAAGGTCGCCGCGTCCTTCAAGACCTTCGGGACCAACGAGAACAATAGGAATACCAAGTTCAGCGGCTTGCATTGCACCAGCAACAATTTGGCTTGGGGCAAAATCTCCGCCCATGGCGTCGACGGCGATGGGCAACATAAAATCTCAGACGAACAATTGTCAGATGATGTCTGAATCAGACTTCGATAGCGACGCGGTTCTTGTACCAGCCACATGCCTTACACACGGTGTGTGGCAACTTGGCTGAACCACAGCGCGGGCACAAGCTGCGCGACGGGGCTTCAAGCTTCCAGGCTCCAGCCTGATGGCTGTGACCCTTCATTTTCGATTTTTTTCTTTTCGGAACGGCCACGGCGCACTTCTCCTCGTAATAGCCCTTTGAGAATAGCGGTAATCAGCCGAGATCCCCACCCCCACCGGGCAACTCTCTGGGTGATCCCAAAATAATTCGGGGAATTATTCGGGCAACTGATCCCGCAAGGCGTCAAGAGCGGCCCAGCGTGAGTCAACAATTGGGGCCGCGCAGCGACATTTTTCAAAATTGAAATCAACGCCACAGGTCGGGCACAGGCCGGCACAGTCACTTCGGCACAAGGGAGCGTCTGGGAGTTCGATCAGGACGGTTTCGCGCACCATGGGTGCCAAGTCGATCTGGTCGTTGTGTATCGCAAAGGCGTCTGGGTCGGTCACCACGAGTTGATAGAGCTCATGCACCTCAATATTCAGTACCGAGCCGATTGGTTGTAGACACCGCCGGCATTCGCCATGAAACTCGGCCCCGATATGGCCATTGACAACGATGCCGTCCGACAGGCTTTCGCATTGAACTTCGACCGTAATCTCGGTGCCAGGAACAAGACGCTGATCGTCAATGTCGAGCACGCCAGGCAATATCGAAATTTCAACCTCTTTGGCCGTCCCGGGACGCCGCAGCATCTCGAGGGCATTGACCAAAAGTGGGTTTCTCACCGGCCGGAAGTGTGGTCTTGGTCGAAGAAAATCGCCCCAGAATCATCAGAATATGACTCAACCATGGCTTCATCATTCAGCGACAGTGATCCTTCTTCTTGGCGTTCGCCAATTGCCAAACGACGTCGGCCCGTCGCCACAGTCTTCACCAATTTGTCAAGCAGAATCTCAAAACTGGCGAGGCGCTGATCGAGGAAATCTTCCATTTCGTTCTTGACGCGACGAGCATCATCTTCAGCAGTTTCGGCGATCTGACGAGCGCGTTGCTCGGCAGCACGCACGACTTCGGCACGCTGTACGAAACGTTCGGCCTGAACTTTGGCGGCTTCAATGACTTCATCGGCCTCTCGGCGAGTACGCGCGATGAATTCATCGCGTTCTTTCATCATCCAGCGGGCTTGACGTAATTCATCGGGCAAACGATGCAGAGCTTCTTCAAGAATCTCGATGATCTCATCACGATCGATACGAGGGGTTGAGGACAACGGCATATTTGGTGCCGTCGCAATGATGTCGATGGCTCTGCGCAATAAAACGCCCGAATCACCGATCTGCTCATTGACTCCGCGGTCGTATGAGCCGGTGTCGTCATCAAAGTCGTCGAAATCTGGTTTCATGAGTTTCTTTCAGAACTGGGTCGGTGGTCTGCCGCAGGTTCTCCAAAGATACCCGCCAGAGCAGCAGCGACTGGAGCAGGGACCAAATGGCTGACCTGACCATGGTGCTGAGCAATGTCACGAATAAACCGACTACTGATAAAAGACTGACCGTGATGGCATGGTAAATACACCGTACGCACGCCTGATACCGAGTAATTAGTGTGCGCCATCTGCTGCTCAATTTCAAAATCACCAGGTGTGCGCAGGCCCTTCACGATGAAATTCACCCGTTCGGCCCGAGCAGCATCAACAGCCAAACCTGGGTGCGCAGCCACTTTGACCGTGGGCAAATGGGCCACCGAAGCGCGGACAAGTTCAACGCGCTGATTGAGATCAATCAGGCCCCCGGGCTTTTGCGGGTTATGCATCACTGCGATGACGACGGCACCAAAAAGTTCAACCGACTGTTCAACAACATCAAGGTGGCCGTTGTGAAACGGGTCGAAACTGCCCGGATACAGAGCCGTGAGAGCAGATGAAGCAACCATGCAGTTCTTACGGTAGCGGTTTTAGTCATCGGTGCGTTGCAAAAACGCCACCCAGGCCCGCCCGTATCGTTTTGAGCGGATCGCCTCCCAGCCTTCGGAGGGCTCGATTTCTCGGCCACTTTCGGTGACCACCACTCCTCCTGGCGCCAAGACGAGGTTGAGAACTGTCAAGAGGTCGGTCCAACGTTCAAAATCGTATGGCGGGTCGGCCAAGACCAAATCGACATTGCGTAGTGCAACAACATTTGTCATCACGTCGCCCGACAAAACTGTCGTGTGATCAGTGAGTTGCAGCGCCTTGATGTTGTAACGAATTGAATCAAGTGCTTTACGGTCACGTTCAACAAAGGTGCACGAGGCCGCCCCACGCGACAGCGCTTCAATACCCATTGCCCCACTTCCAGCAAAGAGATCGACGACCTTGGCTTCTTCGACCGCTCCCAAGCTGACCAACGCATTAAATGTGGCCTCACGTGCACGATCAGTTGTGGGCCGAGTGGCCTCACCTTCTGGGGCAACAATGGGACGGCCACGCAGGCTTCCAGCAACTACACGCATGACTCCATATTACGGCAGACTAAGCGGGTGACTCCCGAGGCGGAAATCGTGTGTGTTGATTGCGGGGGGCGTTGTTATCTCACTTCGTATCCACCCGAGGACGGCTTGTGGTTTCCGGGCGACATCGTGACCTATAAATGTCGCGACTGTCTTGATAGATGGGACCTGGTGTTACCTGACGAGGACAACGACCTTGATAGGTGAATGTTGGCGACGCTGGAGGCGGACAGATCGCTCACTCACTGTTTTGACGTTCGGAGTGTTGCTCTATCTGGTGCGTGTTCTTGGACCGGGTTGGAAAAAAGGGTTCCCCTCTTTCTTCCCTGACTCTGCGTCTTATCTAAAAGTTGCCAAACTTGGTCCCTTTAGCCCGTCGTTCTGGTTTACCGAGCGACCAGTTGGCGTGCCGTTGATGATGTGGTTGAGTGCTTTCAATAACCGGGCGTTCGTGCTGATACAAACCACACTCTTCGCAGTTTCAGTGGCCTTCTTATGCCACACAATCTTGCGCATCATGAAAGTGCGCCCGCTTGCTTGGTTGGCTTGCGCAGCAATTGCCGCTATTGCGATACAGCCACGATTTGGTATCTGGAATCTCGAAGTATTGAGTGAGTCACTCGGGATTTCTCTTTCAATCATCGCGCTCACTTGCTGGCTTCGCGCGGCTCAAGTTTTCACCGCAGTCCGAATCTGGACAGCGACTTTGGCGACTGTCGCCTGGATGTTGGTGCGTGACTCACATGGCATCCCAGCGCTAGTACTTGTCCTGGCTTTAGTAATTTTTGCTTGGCGAGCGAGTGATCAAGCATTGCGAAGAACACTCGTCAAGTGTGTGGGCGTGTTACTTCTTGCCTTTTCATATATTTCAGTGTCACAAGCAGTAAGTGATCGAAACCAATACCCATTGATGAACAACATCGGACTGCGAATATTGCCCGATCAAGTAATGACCAATCATTTTGTCGATCGCGGCATGCCAACTAATGAAACGCTGGTCGGACGAGTAGGCCGCAATACATGGAACGACGGAGAAGTCTTCTTAAAGTCTCCAGACCTCGTTGATTTCCGCCACTGGGTCAATGGTTCAGGCCAGACCGATCAACTTCTTTCACTGGCAATTGACTCGCCGTTTTGGCTTGACATCATGAGTAAAGAACTGCCCAGTGCATTGGCATACGACTTTCACGATTACGACCGTTTCCAAACTCTCGAACGTCTGCCCGCGCAAACCTTTGGCTTCGACTCACCGCGAACGACAGAGGCTTTGAATTTATGGATACTCACAGGAGTCATATCTATTGCTGGACTCTTTATCCTGTCAAAGTCTCGCAAACTGGCCATTGTCTCAATAGTTACATTAAGTGCCAGTCTTGTTGAGTTGTACGCCTCAATAGCTGGCGACGCGGTTGAAGTGCAACGCCACCTCATCGGTCCATTCTTCCGGCTCTTTGTCGTTTTGATTCTTTCGACAGTTTTTGCGATTGAAAAGATTTATCTTGATGTGAGGAAGCGTCCAGTTTCCGCGTCAGTTGAGCTGATATCCGAGAAACCGCGAACTCGCTTCTCTGCCGCTTTCTCCCAATCAGCGATTGCAATCATTGGTCTCGGTGCCCTGATTTCCATCGAACATCGTTCTCAAGACTTTGATCCTCAATACACCAAAACAATGATCGAACGTGCCGCAAAATTTGGCGGAACTTATTATCAAAATGGAATTCACAATAAGGGCCCACTTGAAACTGCGCTCTACGACTCCGTGCGACTTTTCACGTCGCCAGGCAGTTATTGGTTTGGCATTGCTTTATACGTGTTGGCAATTTCGGCGCTGCTCTCGTTAGCCGTCGCTGCGGTAGCGCGAATTTCAGGTGCATCAAAAACGATTGCCCTGAGTGCTGCTGTTCTAGTTTTCGTACACTTCACAATTTCCTCAAGCGATTATGCGGGAGTCATTTACAGCCGAAATATGACCACTTGTGCAGTTGCTGTCGTCTTCGCGTTCATCTGGTGGCCCCGCGCTTGGTCAAGTCCGCGCCGTAGTCGATGGACCTACGTTGCCTCATTCATAGTTCTTGGCCTCGCTGTTCAAACTCTCTTAACGACCCTCTTTGCTGCCACAGTGCTCGGCGTCGCATTGATGATTCATCGTCGTCGAGCCCCACAATTTGAACGACCGATCATTGTCGCCATCGCAACGTTTTTCACAACAATCTTGACTGCGCCAATTTGGTATTTATTGCGCGGTTCACTGAACGAGTTTTGGTCTGGATGGTGGACCTACGCCGGCTTTATGAGCGCTGGCACCGGACGGAGTTTCGTCAACCAACTCGGCCTTGGTTGGACTCAATTCATTGGCTACTACCAAGACCGACCTCTCATGCTCCTGCTAGTCGTTGGATTTGTTTTTACCACCTGGCTCAATTGGAAGTCACTCGACAAATTCCAAAGAGTCATGCACCCTGCATTGATTTTGTGGTTTGGCACCGGGTGGATTGAATTGATTCTTGGTCAGCGATATTCAAGCCATTACTTCTCGGTGTTAGCAGTACCCAGCGTTTTTATGGGTGCGATTTTGATGGCCCAACTCGGAATCGTCATGACGCATCGCAAAGAGTCCCACGGCTCTCCCAGTCACAACAAAATTCAATATGCGTTACCCATTGCGACTGCCGCCATCGTGCTGTTTTCTCAATGTTCCGATCTCTTTTGGACCGGAGTTCAGCAACTCGGCACCTTCACAACCTTCAGCCATTACGAAGAACAACGAACCCAAAACCAAGGTGGCGAAGGGCGAATAACTCGTGCGATCATTGATTTAGTTTCGCATCAAGGTGATCCGTTACTTGCATGGACGATGTACCCATGGACATACCTAGAACATGGCCGGGTACCAGCAACTCGATTCAGTTGGAAGTCATTCATGTTGGGCGAAATCTACTTAGGAAAGACTTCACCAAAGTTTGTCTTGCCAGATACTTGGACCTGGTTTGCTCAAGACATGAACCAAACCGAACCAAGGGCTTACATCCGGCCAAAAGAAACAGTCTTGAATGAGCAGACTCCATTCGCTCAATACGTCACCAACAACTTCACTCAGGTTTATGACGGCGACACGATGGAAGTCAACCTCGACAAAAACGATTGGTCGTCATTAATTGCTCAACCGACACAAATCATGGATATCGCCGAATACTCAATTTTTAACGAAACTTCACCATTTGTTTTGTCTCCTACGAATTGCGTTCGTATTTCTGGAACCTTAGGTTCATTAGGGCTAATTGATGAGTTGCCAATCCTCTTCAATTTGTCCGACCCCACCACAGCATACGAAAACGTGTACCTGGCTTTATCTTCGACACGAGCTGCCTCTTCTAGCGACAACGTCGAATTCGCCAGCAAAGACCTAGAACCTGACAAAACGTCTTCTCTTGATTTCTTGGTCATCGTGGGTTCGCATTCAGCGGTCCTCGTCGTTGATGGCAAGGTCGTGGCAGCCACACGCACGGGAGATCAAGCGCAGTTATCGGTTGCCCTTAAATCAGGTCAGTCAAGCTTGAGCAATCTACGCATTGACCCATCGCCAAAATTAGATGGTTGCGCTAACTCTTAAACAAGAATTCTTCGTCCTCGGGTCGAAGGAACATTGACAGCTCGGCACGAAGTTCGGATTGCTTCGACAAAGTGATATCAGGATCAACCATTTCGTATGCCGCTTCGCGCGCTAACTCAACAAGTTCTCGGTCTCGGCGAAGCGATGCCAACTTGAGATCGCTACGACCCTTTTGCTCTTTGTTCATTAACGTGCCTTCACCGCGCAATTCAAGGTCGGCCTCGGCCAAATAGAAACCGTCATCTGATTCGACGAGCGCGTCAATCCGTGGATTTGATTCAGAGACCAAATCATCATCATTCTCTTTGATTGATGTCACAAGCCAGCATCGAGATGCGTGCACTCCGCGACCGACTCGACCACGAAGTTGATGGAGCTGAGCAATACCAAAGCGATCAGCATCCAAAATCACCATGATCGTGGCATTAGGAACGTCAACACCAACCTCGATCACTGTTGTTGCAACGAGCACATCGGTTTCGCCAGTGCGAAATGCCTCCATAACCGACTCTTTTTCGGTCGACGACATGCGGCCATGAAGCAAAGCCAAGCGAAGGCCCTTCAGTTCATCAAACGCCAAACGCGCGATTGTTTCTTCGGCCGACGCCACCTCAAGTTTTTCGCTCTCCTCGATGAGTGGGCATACGATGTAGACCTGTCTTCCCGCCGCAACCTCAGCACGAACATCGGCCCACACTTCAGCCTCTTCGTCTTCACCTAATGCATGCTTCGTCACGATAGGCGTACGCCCTGGCGGCTTTTGATCAAGAACACTCACATCAAGATCGCCGTATACGGTCATCGCTGCGGTTCGCGGAATTGGAGTGGCGGTCATCACCAAAACATCAGGCACCGCCCCACCGTCTTGACCCTTGTTGCGTAACGCCGCGCGCTGCTCAACGCCAAAGCGGTGTTGCTCGTCAACAACAACGACTCCAAGACTATGAAACTGCACCGAATCTTGAATGAGAGCGTGAGTTCCGATCGCGATATCAATATTTCCGTCAGCGAGGCCAGCCAACACATCACGGCGTCGCTCAGCCGTCACACTGCTCGTCAATAATTCGACTCGCACTTCTCGCTCGCCAAACAAGTTGTCGCTCGCCGGAATGTGTAAGCCAGCCAACAGTTTGCGAATACCTACTGCATGCTGCTCGGCCAGAACTTCAGTTGGTGCCATCAGAGCACCTTGATGCCCACCTTGGACTGCAGCCAACATTGCCGACACTGCGACAATCGTTTTACCGGCGCCCACGTCACCTTGCAATAAGCGATGCATCGGGTGCGGACTTGCCAGGTCGGCTTCAATTTCGGCGATCACTCGGTGTTGAGCCTGCGTCAATTCATACGGCAGGTGTTGGTAAAAGCGCCCAACAAGCTGACCGCTGACTTTGTGTTGAATTCCAATCGAGTCTCGTTCAATTAAACGCTTACGCATCACCAAAACCAATTGCACGCGTAATAGTTCGTCAAATGCCAAGCGGCGGCGGGCCATTTCTTTCTCGGCGAAAGTTTCGGGAACATGGATTCCGAACAATGCGTCTTGGCGATCCATCAATTTGTATTTTTTACGCATTGCTTTCGGCAATGGATCACTGATTCCACGCGTCCGGCAACGATTAAGCGTTTCATCGATCGCCTTCAGAACAACCCACGATGGTAAATCAATCTTTTCGCTCTGCGGGTACACCGCGACGATTGGTCGGGGTCGCTCATCGGGATCGCCCAGCACATCAACTGTGGGGTTGGCCATTTGTTTTGTGCCATTGAATGAACCCAATCGACCAAAGACCGCGACGTACGAGCCAACCTTCAATTGCCGTTCGCGCCATGGCTGATTGAAAAACACAATTGACAATCGACCGCTTTCGTCGGCGATCGTTGCAGTAACCCGCGATGGGCCTCGCCTTGCACCTTTAGGTGGACTTGTTACCGAGCGCACTTCGCCGATCACCAAAGAATCTGTGCCCTCAATCGCACCAGCAATTGTCGCTTCTTTCGTGCGGTCAATCCACCGACGCGGATAATGAGTCAATAAATCAAGCAAGTTTTCGACGCCAAATTTGGCGAAGCTCTCTGCTCGTTTACCTGCTCCCACAGATTTGAGTCGCGTCATCGGCATACCTGACAACTCAGAAAATGAGATGGGGCCGGTGGGAGCGGATTCAGTCACTCGTCACCGCGTCATTCGACGCCGAATAGATATGGGTACAAAGGTTGTCCACCTTTGTGGCACTCAATCTGCACATCGGGTCGTTCGGTTTCGATCCAGGTGCGTAATGCATCTGTTGTGGAAGCCGGCGCATCGGAGCCTTCGATAATCGTGACGATCTCGCGACCTTCAGTAATGAGATGTTGCAGCAACGAGATTGATGCACCCTCAAGGGTTCCGTTGACGGTCACAATTCCGTCGCCACGCACCAAACCAATCCAATCGCCCACCGTGATTGGGCCAGCGTCACTATTGGTATCGCGAATTGATTGCGTCACTTCACCCGTCACCATTGCTTCGGTGGCTTCGGCCATTTCAGCAAGGTTTTCATCAACGCTGGCTTCGGGGTCGTACACAACAAGTGCAGCAAGTGCCTCAGGCATCGACTTAGTAAGAACAACGCGCACTTCTTTTGAGGTAAGTGCATTCAGTTGTTCAGCTACGGGAATGATGTTCTTGTTATTGGGCAAAATGATGACTTGTTGTGCATTGACATGTTCGACAGCGTCAAGCAATTCGGCTGTTGAGGGGTTAAGCGTTTGTCCACCCGTAACAACGCCCTGCACACCAAGTTGCGCGAATAATTCTTCAAGACCACTTCCACTACATACGGCAACGACGGCAGTAGTAACTGCAGGCAGACCAGCGGCAGCCCGTTGTGCGTCGTGCATGGCGTGGCGCTCGGCGACTTCTTCAAAGAGGTCGGTGACACGAATTTGCTTGGGGCGACCGCCCAAATCGATCGCAACTTCAATGGCAGCACCGATGTCGTTTGTGTGCACATGACAGTTCCAGATGCCGTCACCACCGACGACAACAATTGAGTCGCCAATTTCGCCCCAATCATTTTTGAACTCATTGATCTTGCCGTCTTCGAGATGCAAGAAGTACATGACCTCGTAGCGCAGATCGGCAACTGACACTTCGCCATGCGAGTCGGGAGCCTTCATCGTCATCATGGCGGGCAATGGTTCGTCCATTGCATCGCCGCCAATGGAATCTTCAGGCAATGGCATGGGGTCGCCGTCAACAATGTTGAGCGCAGCATCGAGCAACAACATGAAACCCGCGCCACCGGCATCAACGACTCCGGCGTCTTTCAATACCGGCAACAAATCGGGCGTGCGATCGAGCGACAGTCGGCCAGCGTCGCGAGCGGCGCGCAATGTGGCACCGAGAGTTGCCCCCGACGCGGCCGAGGCCTTGGCTGCCTCGCTCGCTTCGCGCACCACCGTCAAGATGGTGCCCTCGATGGGCTTGAGCACTGCTTGGTAAGCCGAGGCCGATGCCGCGCTCAGTGCTTCAGCAAATTCAGACGCCGTGCTTCCGGCCTTGGCTGAGAGCTTGCCGGACAGCCCGCGCAAGATCTGCGACAAAATAACTCCCGAGTTACCGCGGGCTCCCATGAGCGAGCCGTGCGAAATGGCCTGGCAGGTCGGCTCAATTTCGGGTCCGGCCTGGTCGAGTTCGGCCACCACAGCGTCCAGCGTGCGAGCCATATTGGTTCCGGTGTCACCGTCGGGCACTGGGTAGACATTCAGGCGATTAATGCGCGGAGCGTGGATCTTGACCGCATCTCGGAAGGCAATCACCGTACGACGAAGCCGATCGGCATCGAAATGATCGGCTGAGCCCTCGGGGCTGAGAACAGGCGGGTTCACCTGACTGATGGTAGTGGTCAGGGGCCCAACTGATGTGACTGATGGAGCCCGAAAATCCTGTCCTGGATCTTGAATTGTGCTTGGGGGTCGGTCGAATCCGCTGGTAGCGTTCTGTGTCCGAGATCGTGCTTGGGCTTCATCCCAGCAAATTCAAGTCAAGAGAAAGAACGTGTCATGGCAGCAGTATGTGAAGTCTGCAAGAAGCACCCGTCGTGGGGCATGTCAGTGTCGCACTCCCATGTGCGTACGAAGCGTCGCTGGAATCCAAACATTCAGCGCGTTCGCGCCCTGATCAATGGCTCACCGAAGCGCCTCTATGTGTGCACCAGCTGCATTCGTGCTGGCAAGGTCACCAAGGTCAGTCGCGGCACTGCCGCATCGGATAAGTGAACGACAGCCGCTCATGCAAGGTGTGATCAAAGCCTTCGACCCCTCTACGGGCACTGGCCTGATCCTGCGTGACACCGATCTCAGCGAACACGAAATGGCCGCTGATGCGCTGGAAGGCAGCATCTTTCGCATGCTTCGTCCTGGACAGCGCGTGGTGTTCGATCTCAATTCCGACGGATTAGCAACTCAACTACGTCTCGGTTCTGAAGTTGATATGGGAACACCTGGTTTCTGACCGGGTGTTTTTGCTTTGTCCCGTCATTGTGTAATAAGCCTGTCTTGAAGAATTCTTTAGCCCCAACAACAGTCCCCCAATCCAAGGCGTGTTTTCGCCTAAGGAGCACAACATGAGCGGTTCAAGCAACAACGAACGTTTGAAAAAGTGGGTCGCCGAATGGGCCGCAGTCATGCAGCCAGACGACATCTACTGGTGCGATGGCTCAGCCGAAGAGTACGAACGCTTGTGTCAGCAACTTGTTGATAGCGGAACCTTCACCAAACTCGATGAGGCCAAGCGCCCAAACAGCTATTGGGCTCACAGCGATCCGGGCGACGTTGCCCGTGTCGAAGATCGCACATTCATTTGCTCGGCCAAAAAAGAAGACGCTGGCCCCAACAACAACTGGCGTGAAGCTGCTGACATGCGTGCCGAAATGAAGACGCTCTACACCGGATGCATGAAGGGTCGCACGATGTACGTCGTTCCTTTCAGCATGGGACCGCTTGGTTCGCCGATTGCGCACATTGGTGTGCAACTCACCGACTCTGCTTATGTTGCCGTCAGCATGCGCATCATGACCCGTATGGGCCAGGGCGCTCTTGATGTTTTGGGCAATAGCGATTGGGTGCCGTGCTTGCACTCAGTGGGTGCACCTTTGGCTGCTGGCGAGAAGTCGTCTGCGTGGCCGTGCAACCCCGACAACAAATACATCGTGCACTTCCCCGAGACTCGCGAGATCTGGTCGTTCGGTTCGGGCTACGGCGGAAACGCTTTGCTCGGCAAGAAGTGTTTTGCACTTCGCATTGCTTCAGTCATGGCCCGCGACGATGGCTGGTTGGCCGAGCACATGCTCATTCTCAAGCTCACCAATCCGGCCGGCGAAGCCAAGTACATCGCTGCCGCATTCCCGTCGGCTTGTGGCAAGACCAACCTCGCAATGTTGGTGCCCACGATTCCGGGCTGGAAGGCCGAAACAATCGGTGACGACATTTGCTGGATGAAGTTTGGTCCGGACGGACGCCTCTACGCGATCAACCCCGAGGCTGGTTTCTTTGGTGTTGCTCCCGGAACTGGTCACGACACCAACGCCAACGCCATGCACACTTTGTGGGGCAACAGTATTTTCACGAACACTGCGCTCACTTCAGAAGGCGACGTGTGGTGGGAAGGAATGTCGGACGACGCTCCGGCCCGCGCCACCGACTGGAAGGGCAATGCCTGGACTCCCGAGACCGAGACCCCGGCCGCTCACCCGAATGCTCGATTCACTGCACCCGCATCGCAGTGCCCATCGGCTGCTCCCGAATGGCAAGACCCCGCGGGTGTGCCGATCTCGGCAATCTTGTTCGGCGGACGTCGCCGTACGACTGTTCCGTTGGTGACTCAGGCGTTCAACTGGGAGCACGGCGTGTTCTTGGGTTCAATCATGGCCTCAGAAACCACTGCTGCTCAGCAAGGCGCCGTTGGCAACTTGCGCTTCGACCCGATGGCAATGTTGCCGTTTTGCGGATACAACATGGCTGATTACTTTGCACACTGGCTCGCCCTTGGCGCCAAGGCCGATGCAGCCAAGTTGCCACAGATCTTCTTCGTGAACTGGTTCCGCCGTGACGAAGACGGTCGCTTCTTGTGGCCTGGATACGGCGAAAACAGCCGTGTGTTGAAGTGGGTCTTTGAGCGGGTCGCCGGAACCGTTGGTGCCGTTGAGACGGCGATCGGAATGTTGCCAACTGAAGGTTCACTCGATGTGAATGGCCTCAAGATTGACGATGCCGACATGAAGGCGTTGTTGTCGATTGACTCCGATGGCTGGAAGGCCGCGATCCCGCAAATCAAGGATCACTACGCCCAGTTCG
>Ga0209596_1002716_pt1 | contig 14463 bp, 12 predicted proteins | sample M_130807_MF_Meta_FD_187314 | JGI IMG/M metagenome (GOLD analysis project Ga0209596, IMG submission 187314) | Freshwater microbial communities from Lake Montjoie, Canada to study carbon cycling - M_130807_MF_MetaG (SPAdes) (version 2) | ecosystem: Environmental > Aquatic > Freshwater > Lake... | reverse complement strand
ATTTATCCAGTCACCGTTTTTTTTCTGCACTTGTAAACCATCTGCAGATGCACCAACCAATAATGTTATCAGGTTAATATCTTCATGAGCTTCTGCTCTTATTGCTGAATCCGGATCGTCAACAATAGGTGGGTAATGTATTGCACGAAGAATACTGTTTCCATTGTGAATTTTTTCATCAAAATAATTTTCAGTTAATTTTAGATACATAGATATAGCTCTGAGAATTGTGCGACCACAATTTTCGAAACTGCGATAGGTGTGTAATCCTGCTTCATTAAAGCCCGGTAATTCATCCACCCAAATGTTATCGGGATATTCAGAACGAATTGGATCGTTGTCAATTACCGTTTGACCAAACTGCCAGAATTCTTTTAAGTCTCCTTTTGTACTTCCTTTTGCGTGTTCTTTTCCAAATGAAGTATATCCTCTTTGCCCTGCGAGTTCAGCTTTTTCGTACTTGTGTTTTATTTCATCGGGCAAACTGAAAAACGCTTTTACTTCACGATAAAAATCTTCAATTAACCCGTCTGTAATGCCATGATTTTTTACTGAAACAAAACCAACCTCACGATACGCATCACCAATTGCTTTTATAAAAGCGATTTTCTTTTCAGGTTTATCATTTGAATAATCAGAGAGATCGACTACAGGAATAAAATTCATTGTGTGTTTTATTTATTGGTGGTAAAAATAGAAGGAACTCTTTTAAAACATTACTGATTTTTCAGGAAGAAAATTTTTCCTTTTGTTTAAGGAAGTATTTTTCGATTGTGAAATAACTGATGGAAGCAATTAAAACAGAAAATAAAAGTGATAAAGCAGGAAAAACTATAAATGATTGTATCGGCGATGCGAAAAAATTAAAGTAATCTAAAACATGTTTTGCAATAATAATTCCAAGGGGGTGATAACAATAAAGTCCATAAGAAATTTTTCCTAGGTAATTGATGACTTTAAAACTACCTGCATTAAATATTCGCTTATTGTTGAAGCATTGATCAATGATAATTAAACCAAAAAAAATTCCTAATACCGGTCGTTCTATTACGGTCATAAAATTTCCAGTAAAAAAATTTTCATAATTATAAATTATAGCAAATAACCCTAAATAAAAAAAGAACCAATAAATTTTGGAAACGGAAAAGAAGGCAATCAATTTTTCTGTTTTATACAAAGAGAAGTAGGCAATAATTCCACCTATTCCAAAATCACTTATAATGCTAAGTGTATTACAATAAAGTGCTTTTTGATTATCAAGGAATAGAAACCGGGCAATAACATTTACAATAATTATCAGGATAAGAAGTAGTAAAATATTTTGTTTGAAAAACTTTAGTAACCAGGGCCAGAAAAAATAGAACTGTTCCTCTACTGCAATACTCCATAGCACAATGAGCAAAGAAGAATGAGGATAGTATCCCATTATAAAAGCAAAATTTGCTGTGAATGTTAAATAAAAAACAAGTGGACTGGGTTCAAAAAAAGTTTTATTAAACAAGGGAAAAACCAATGGAAGAACAACGAATGAAAAAACAACAATTGCAAAATACACGGGCCATATCCTTAAAACTCTCCGCACATAAAATTTTATAATATTGAACTTTCCATTGCTGATTTTTTCTTTAAGCAATAAATAAGTGATAAGAAATCCTGAGAGAACAAAAAAGAAATTTACACCCAGCACTCCTGTTTGAGCATGTTTTCTAATGTAGTTTGAATAACTATAAGTCTGTTCGTTTGCTAAATGAATCAGCAAAACATGAGCAAGAAAAACCAGAAAAAATGCACCGAATCGCAATGCATCCAGGTTAGGAAAAAATATTTTATTATTTGATTTCAATGTGCTTTTCAAACTAAGTTATCAGCTTGTTTTCAATTGTGAAAATAGTTGGTTTAACAGGTTGTAATTATTTTAATAAATAGTAATTCTATTATTTAATGTTCAGGCAACCTGTTTAAATCAGGAACAGTTTTCCGCACTTTTATATTCCTTTACCACTCCAAACCTTCCACATTAACTCCAACCCAAAGTAAAGCATTACACATCCTGCAATTCGGTTGAACCAGGACATTAGCCGTTCGTTGAGCAGAAGTTTTATCTTGTTTGCAACAAAGGCTTTTCCCAAATCTGAAGAAAAAATAATAAATAGTGTTCCGGCAAAAAATATTAAGCGATCTGCATACGAAGTTTGATACTCAACTGAAACAATACTCATAGTACTCAGCCAGAAAATAAAAACAAACGGATTAAGTGTATTTATCAGAAATCCTTTCATTGCATAGGTAACATAACCAAAGCCGTTCGGAGATATGAGTTGCACTTTTTCAATTTTCGGTTTTTTAAAAAATGTTAAAATTCCAATGATTATTAAAATAATACCCCCAACTATACCTATCCAGAATCTTATTTCGTTTCTTTCTAAAAATGTTGTTACACCAAAAAACGAAAGCATTATATAAGATGCATCAGAAAACATTGTACCTAGTGCGATACTTGCAGCTGCCCAAAAACCACGATTGATACTTGTTTCAATTAGTGCGAAAAAAACCGGACCGAACGAAACCAAAAAAACCATTCCAAGCAACATTCCGTGATAAAATGCCGATACTCCTGCAATCATATTCAGTTCATTGTTTTCATTTCAGTTTCAACAAATTTTTTCCAGTCATCATATTGACTGCCTTTCATCACGCGTGGAAATTTATTTTGTCCGCCTGATTTACCATGCAGCTCCATCCACTTATAAAATAGCGCGGTAGGAATAACATCAACTATTACTTCATTCAAAGCGGCAATTCTCTCAACCGCATAATCATCATTTACCTTTTTCAGATTATTATCTAATGCCACACGAAACTCTTCGTTATTAATTTTTTCATCACAACCAACATACCAGTGATGGGCAAACATATTTGAATACGGAATTCCTGAAACACAAAATTCACGAATCGATGTTTTGAATTTTTCAGAACACATTTCAATTGCCTGATTCATATTCTCAACTGACAAATGTTCACCGCATAAACTCAAATAATGTTTGGTACGGCCAACTATAACAATCTCTGTTTCTTTTAACGAAGTAAATTTAACCACATCACCAATCAGGTAGCGCCAGGCACCAGCACAGGTTGACATTAGCAATGCATAGGGAACATTTTCATTTACTTCGCCAATGTGCAATGTTTTTGCGCCATTAATAAGTTCGCCATTCGCATCAAAATTATTTTCATCAAAAGGAACAAACTCAAAAAAAATACCATTGTCGGTAATTAATTTCATTGCTCTTGTATTAGGATTGGTTTGAAAAGCAATGAAACCTTCTGATGCCAGATAACTATCAACATAAGCGATAGGTCGTGCAAATAATTTTTCAAATGATCGACGGTAAGGTTCAAATGAAACTCCGCCATGTACATAACAAATTAAATTAGGCCAAACATCATGAATGGTTTTAAGTTGATGCTTTGCAATAATCCTTTCAACCATAATTTGTATCCACGCCGGAACTCCTACAATGAAAGCAACATCCCAATTCGGAGCGAGTTCAGCAATCTCATCCAGTTTTTTTTCCCAATCTTTTTCTTCTGAAATTTTTTTTCCAGGTTTATAAAATCGCTGAAACCAGAAAGGAAGTTTAGCTGCACTAATTCCGCTTAAATCCCCTTCATAATACCTGCCTTTTCTATCAAGCTTGGTACTTCCACCCAACATTAATATTCCTTTTTCAAAAGTATCAGCCTCCAATTCATAATTTGCAAGCGACAAAATCTGTCGAATACTTCCACGCTGTATTGCATGAATCATTTCTTTGGTTACAGGTATATGCTTACTGGCAGATTCTGAAGTACCACTGCTTAATGCGAAATATTTTGTTTTACCTGGCCAGCATATATTTTCTTCTTCGCGCATCAACCGATACCACCATTCATTATAAATTGAATTATAGTTGTAAGTTTTAATTGTTGTTCTAAAACTTTCAATCTGGTTTTCTGATGATAGTATCCTCGTGAAATGATAGTGTTTTCCAAATTCAGTAAACTCTGCTTTTCGCAATAATTTACGAAGCACCCGATTTTGTTTTGCCAATGCCGAACTGCGACGCAGTTTAACCATTGAACGGGCTTTAATAAATCTTTTTATTAATGAACCTAGTAGCGGCATTCAATTAATTTGGTGACGAAATATAATGGATGCAACTTAACAAGTAATTGAGAAATATTTTCACTCTTCCAATATTGCATCTTATTTTGCCTTAATTAATTCACTATATCTATCTTTCGTGCAGATATTCGCTTTGCTTATCTAATGACAAAAAAAATTCCGGAAGATGAATTAATTCTTTTACTTCGAACAGGAGAACAATCTTCATTCACTTACCTGTATGAAAATTACAGCGCCGCAATTTATGGTTTGATATTGAGGATAGTTGAAGATGAAGAAGCAGCAGCTGATGTTTTGCAGGAATCGTTCGTTAAAATCTGGAAAAATTTTTCAATGTACGATTCATCAAAAGGAAGAATCTTTACATGGATGATAAATATTGCCCGCAATCTTGCTATTGATAAGTTGCGTTCCAAATATTTTAAACAAGATAGTAAAAACCTAAATCTGGATACTTCCGTAAGTCACATTGACAAAAATTTACAAACAAATTTTAGACCAGAACACATTGGGCTGAAACAATTGGTTCAAAAAATGAAACCCGAATTCAGTTTAATTCTTAATCTCATTTACTTCAAAGGTTATACTCAAGCCGAAACTGCCGAAGAATTACAAATACCATTGGGAACAGTGAAAACAAGAATGCGAAATGCTATTATTCAATTAAGAGAATTGATAAAATAAAGTGGAAGCAAAAGAATTCATAGAATCAGGAAGACTGGAACTGTATGCATCAGGTGCGCTCGATAAAAACGAACGCGACGAAGTGGAGCTTATGTCAAAAAAATTTCCGGAAGTTGCAGCTGAATTAAACGCAATTCAGCTTTCACTTGAAAAATATTCGATGTTGCATGCAATAGCACCCCCAACTGAAATCAAAGAAAAAATACAGAAAGTGCTATTCGGAAATTTAAAATCAGAAGCTATTTCAGTTGATCATAGTAATACCCGATTTTATCAATATGCTGTTGCGGCCTCGGTTGTTTTATTGATGTTAAGCAGTTTCGCTGCTTTTTATTTTGCCGGAAAACTTAATTCGGCTGAAAATCAATTGTCATTATTACAAACACAATATGATACGCTTAACAAAAACATGAATCTGGTAATTGCTAATCAATCACATTTGACAGATGAGATGAATATGATTAATGGCATGCATACGATGAAAGTAAAATTAAGCGGAACTGAAAAACACCCCGGTATGGAAGTGTTGGTTTATTATGATATGGAAACAAAGAATATTATGCTCGACTCAGGAAATCTTCCTCAGCTTCCTGACAGTTTAAGGTATCAATTATGGGCAATGATGGATGACAAAATTATTGATGCCGGCACTTTCAACAGCAAATTAGGATTAATAAAATTAAGGCCAGCATCAGAAGCAGATGTATTTGCCATTACCATTGAAAAACAAGGAGGAAGTGCAACACCTAATTATGATGATGTGGTTGCGAACGGGAAAACTTCTATTTGATTTATTCAGAAAATAAATCTTAATGCATTATCAGTTTCAAGCGTGCATGCTCATTACCCGCTTCAAGTGACAACATATACATTCCGGGAGATGCGTCGGAATTAAATTGCAAAACATTCATTCCTTCCTCAAGATAAATTTTCCATTCACTCATCTTTACTCCCTGCATCGAATACATTTTTACCGAGCAAGATCTTCTGCTCTTATCTGAAAAAATGTTTACATAAAAGTCTCCGTCAGATGGATTGGGATAAACATTTGCGTTCAAATCATTAAGTACATTATTATTTATCCCATTGTACAAATTAAAAGTCTGGTCATGAAAACGGAATAATAAAATATCACTTCCTTCAAGAGCGGTTTGTAAAAATGATCCGAGCCAGATGCTATCGGTATAATAACCCGTGACGAAACAATTTCCAAGATTATCTATCGAGATACCATTAGCAATATTAAAATTGGTTCCAAGTGTATGCTCCATCCAAAGCATTGTTCCAGTCGTGTCATATTTTAGAAAAACCAAATCACCGAAAGGGCATGCTTTTTCTGATGACTCCATTCTTCCACCCGTATCTTCTAATCGCTGAATCACAAAATTTGATTGACCTGCCAGATAAACATTGTTATACTTATCAAGTGTAATACTCCGTGCAAGTTCATTCGCATTCAAATTATATCCTTCCTTTAACCAGTTAAGTTGATTGGTTATATCATAACTAACTAAAAAAATATTTCCTTCTCCGCCAACCAACAACTGACCATCAAGCCATGCAGTATCCTGCACCCATCCACTCATGTAATAACTTCCATCTCTGAATGCTCTGATGCATGATACATTTTCAGTATTAGTACCTCCTGCTTTTTTCACCCAAATAATATTTCCACTAACATTCATTTTTGCCCAGAACACATCCAACAATCCTACAGAAGCAACTGTGTAGTTTCCGATTTGCATAGTATCGGAAAATGCTCCGCAGAAATAAATATTACTTAAAGCATCACAACTGATGGAAGAAATATTATCTACTCCAATACTTCCAAAAGATTTTGATTGCAATAAATTACCATTTGAATCATACTTAAGAATAAAAAAATCAACGGAACCATTGCTTAGCAGAGTATCATTTTCTGCAATTAACATATTCATAAAACTTCCACCTATCCAGATATTGTTCATGCTATCAACGCATACACTATTGGCCTCTTCATATCCATAGGCACTGCCGGCTGTTTTCACCCAAATAACATTACCGTTTGAAGTATCAATTTTTGCTAGAAAGGCATCAGTATAACCTCTTCCATACACAGTACTATTTCCAAACTGACAACTATCATAAATGTTTCCAGCTACTATTAAGTACCCGTCACGAGAAAGAGAAAGCGCAGTTGGTTTATCATCATAAATTCCCCCAAAGCTATTTGACCACAAAATTTTTCCTGTTGAATCAATCTTTGATATAACGCCATCCTGATTCCCAACATAATTTAACTGGAATGTATCCATAGTCATTACATTCCTGAAAGATGAAACCAGATAAACATTCCCGCTTGCGTCACAAACAACATTTACTCCTTCATCTGCATCATGTGATCCGTATGTTTTCATCCAACTCACCTGGGCAACAGCTGGAGAAAATTGAAAAGAAAAAAGTGTTAACGCTACTATTGAGAATATCTTAATCACAAAGCAAAATTACTTGTATTCAACATTTGGAGAATGGAAATGTTTTAACAATCAAATTTGAAAATGCGTAATTAATTTTAATCCCATAGAGGATAATGTTCCAGAACTATTTCTTCATTGAAGAAAATTCGTGCGGTTGTCTCAAAACCAGCAGTGAAATCAGATATATAAAAATGATGTTTTTGATTTTTTGATTTATTCAACAAATTATTTTGCACTAAAACCTTCTGTACAGTTGAGGCTATAATATCTGTCGAATCAAAAACTTTTATTCGGTTGTGATAAAAAAATTCTATCTCTTTTCTTATTAATGGGTAATGCGTACAAGCTAGCACCATTCCATCAACTTCCTGAAAATCAGGATAAGCCAGGTATGAATTAATTATTGCCTGGCTAACACTGTTATTATAAAAACCAGCCTCAATCATTGAAGCGAGCAAAGATGTTGCGAGTGATGAGGGTTCTAAAGACGGGCGAAGCGCTTTCAACTTTTTTTCATAAATCCCGGAAGAAATAGTGCCTTTAGTTCCTATTATACCAAGTTTTTTTATTGAAGCGTCATTCGCAATTGCTTCTACCATTGGGTCAATTACATTCATTAAAAGTGCTTTGTCGCCAATGTGTTCTTTAAGCGTTTCATATGCAGCAGCTGATGCAGTATTACAGGCAATTAAAATGAGTTTGCAATTTTTTTGCAAAAGAAAATCTGCAATTTTCATTGAATAGCCTTGTATTGCTTCCAATGATTTATCTCCATATGGAAGATGAGCAGTATCGCCAAAATATATTATTTCTTCTTCAGGCAATGCCTTAGAAACAGCATTGGCGACCGTAAGGCCGCCAATACCTGAATCAAAAATTCCAATCGGTTGTTGAGAATTCAACAAAAGAATTTATTTAAGACCTAACTTCTTTTTTACCAGTTCCATTACATTGTCAGAATCCTGCGCATAAATAACAGCTCCAACACTTGTATCAAATACATATGCATAGCTATTATCTTTTGCAACAGCTTTAATTGCGTCTTCTGCTTTCTTTAAAATAGGAGTATAAAGTTCGTCTTTTTTAGATGCGAATTTATCCTGTGCATCACCCTGAAATTTCTGGATTCTTTGTTCCAAATCTCCAAGTTCTTGTTCTTTTACTTGTATTTTTTCAGGTGTCCAGGTTGACCCGTTTGTTTGATAATCTGCAAGTTTTGAGCTGTATTCCTTAGTCATACTTTCGTTTAAATCTTCAAGGCCTTTCTGATAAACCTGTAAAGAAGAATCAGCCTTTTTAACTTCCGGCATCATTTGTAATAATTCTGAAGAATTAATGTGTCCAAACTTTTGTGCCTGAGTAGTCGAGAAACTCAAAACCAGTAACAGGGCAATTGCAATTCGAGAAATAGTTTTAGTCATGTTGTTTTTTAGTATGGTGGGCAAAAATAATCGGATTATTTATTTAGGTGTTGTTGTAGTTGTTTTTGGAGTGTATCCCATTTGGGTAATCACTTTATCACTGATATCAATTTTCGGATTTGAATACAAAACGGTTGTTCCTCCATTTTTATCAAATACCATATCGTATCCTAATTGAGTGGAAACTTTCGATAATGCATCATACACTTTATCTTGAATTGGCTTAATTAATTCCTGACGCTTTTTAAAAAGATCTCCTTCTGAACCAAAATGTTTTTTTTGTAAGTCTTTAACAGCCTTTTCCTTGTCTTCAATTTCTTTCTGGCGGGCTTTGCGCATATCTTCAGTCAACAAAACCTGATCTTGCTGGTATTGTTTATACAATCCATCAATTTCTTTGTATTTGTCTTCCACTTCCTTCTGAAATCCTTTTGAAATATCATCTAATTTCTTTTGTGCATCAGTATATTCCGGAACATTGTTCAGAATATAATCTGAATCAACATAAGCAAATCGTTGAGCAGATGCTACACCTGCTGTCATTAAAACTGTTAAAAAGATAAATAATGTTTTACGCATGGTTTAAATTTTTTGTAAATGAAATTTTATTCAGGTTCAAATCCAAGAATAATGTTGAACTTTCCGTAGTTGCTGAAAAATTCGCCAACATTCTTTGGTTTAGGTACATTCTTGTCAAAGCCAATGCCATAATCAAAACCAAGTAGTCCAAAAGCAGGTAAAAATACTCGCAACCCAAGTCCGGCAGTTCGGTTTAACTGGAAAGGATCATAATCTTTAAACTTTGTCCATGCATTTCCACCCTCTAAGAAAATAAGACCATAAACGAAAGTTGATGGATTAGTACTGAAAGGATAACGAAGTTCAAAAGTGAATTTATTAAAGATTGTTGAAGTCTGATCTTGTGGTCTTTGATCATAACCCCGAAGTGTAATAGATTCCTGCCCGAGAATTGGATTATAGTTAGCTGTAAAATCTCCACCAAAAGAATAGGTCTCAAACGAACTCAAGCCGATGTTTTTATTGTAGTAACCCATGAATCCAAACTTTGCTGAAGTTTTGATTACAAATTTCCCAAAAGGACTTGTATACCATTCAGCATTGAAACGATATTTATGGTATTCAACCCATTTGAATTTGGTTTGATAATCGAGATTCGGATCAGAAAACTTTTCTTTATTGAAAAGTGAATAGGGAGGTGTGATTTTCGCCGTTAACGAAAAACTTGAACCACGCATCGGAAATTGCGGATTGTCTACTGAATTACGGGAAAAAGTTTCTGAAAGGCCTAAGTTGTTAAAACTTCCTTTGGTTACTCCGCTGAAATATGAAGTCGCATAATTATTTACCTGATAATTCTGATAATCCAATGATGAGATTAATGTAAAATAATCATCAGGCCATTTAAGCTGAACACCATAACCAACTGTTCCGCCATTTGTAACCAATGCTCCGTAATCAGGATCATCTTTTTTCTTGTAATTGGTATACCGCGTATGCACACCACCAACAGAAAATGAATTTGGTTTATGTCCACCCAGATAAGGTTCGGTAAATGAGAGATTATAGGATTGATATGCTTTACCACTTGAATTTACCCGCATTGATAAGCGCTGTAAATCACCAGAAGGAATTGGACTCCATCCACCTTTTGCAAACATATTTCTCAGCGAAAAATTGTTGAATGAAACACCAAGTGCCCCGACAATTCCTGTGGCACCTCCATAACCTGCGCTTAATTCAAACTGATCACTTGGTTTTTCCTCAACTTCATAATTAATATCAACAGTTCCGTTTTCCGGATGAGGTTCCGGAGTAATTTTAATTGCCTCAGGGTTAAATACGCCAAGTGTGGCAATTTCTCTTTGGGTTCTGATTACATCAGCTCGGCTAAATTTATTGCCTGGTAAAGTTCTGATTACACGACGAATAACTCGCTCTGCTGTTTTTGTATTTCCACTGATATTTATATTGTTAATTGTGGCTTGTGGCCCTTCATAAACCCTGATTTCCAAATCAACCGAATCATTAACGACATTAACTTCAACAGGGGTGGCAGAGAAAAATAAATAACCGTCATCCATGTAGAGTGAAGAAATATCGTTGCCGTTTGGATCTGCAAACAATCTTTTATTCAGAAATTCTTCGTTATAAACTTCGCCTGATTTTATACTTAGAATAGTATCCAATCTTCCACTTGAATATTTGCTATTTCCGCTAAAAGTGATATTTCTGAAATAATATTTATTTCCTTCATTAATTTTTATTAAGATATCGAGATTGCCTTTTTCATTTTTTGTAATTGAATCTGAAACTACAATTGCATCGCGGAAACCTTTGGTATTATAGACTGCAACTAAATTAACTTTATCATCAGCAAAATCTTTTTTCATGAATTTACTGGTTGTAAAAATGCTGTACCACGGGTTTTGCTTTGTGTTTTTCATAGCACGATGAAGCCTTCCTGCCTTCACATTCGTATTTCCTTCAAAAACAATATTGTCAATTTTTACACTTTTACCTTTATCAATATTGATAAACATTAAAACGCTATTTGGGGCAGAAGTATCCTTCACTGTAACTATATCCACCTTGATATTTAAAAACCCTTTATCTAAATAAAAGTCAGTAATAATGTTGTTTGAGCTGATTACTAAATTATCAGTTACAGTTTTTCCTTTTATCAATGAAAGCTTATCACGCAAATCATCCTGTTCACCTTTTCTAATTCCTTTAAATGTAAAAGCTGTTAACCGCGGCTTTTCCTGCAAAACATAAGCGAGATAAATTTTGTCTCCTTCAATTTTTTTTATAACAACCTGCACATTTGCGAATAATCCCTGCTTCCATAAATTCTGAATTGCTTTAGCAATTTGATTTCCGGGAACTGAAATAGTTGTTCCGATTTTTAAGTCAGCAATTGTTATTAAAATGTCTTTATCCAAAAACTGAACTCCTTCAACAGTAATTCCTGCTATTGTATAATCAATTGATTTTCCATAATCAACATTTAAAGTATCGTCAATTTGGGCAAAAGAATTTAGAGTTATTAGGGAGAGAATAAAAATGAATAGATAATTTTTCAATGGAGATTTTATGTTTTAACTGGCGCGCTTCAAAAAATTGAAGAGTGTTTTTTTGAAATTAATTTTTATGAGTAAATCATTTTGTAATCAACTGATCGCTGGTCATTCCAAAGCGCCGCTCGCGTTTTTGAAAATCAAGTATGGCTTTGTAAAGTTCTTCGCGACTGAAGTCAGGCCAAAGAACGGGTGTAATGTACAATTCAGTATAAGCGAGTTGCCATAGCAAAAAGTTACTGATTCGCATTTCACCGCTCGTACGGATCATTAATTCAGGATCCGGAAAATCTTTTGTGCACAAATGTTTTTCAATTACCTGTTCATTTATTTCATCCGGTGAAATTTCCCCTTCCTTAACTGATCGGGCAATTTCTTTTACAGCTTTAGTAATCTCCCATCGAGAGCTATAACTAAGCGCAAGAATCAGATCCATTCCTGTATTAGAAGAAGTGATATCCATTGCCTGCTTTAACTCATTATGACATTTAAAAGGAAGAGAATCTAAATCACCAATGGCTTTTAGTTTGATGTTATTATCCATTAGTGTTTTTATCTCACCACTTATCGTTTGCACTAATAATTCCATCAATGCATCTACTTCTTCTTTGGGGCGATTCCAATTTTCAGTGCTGAAAGCATATAGAGTTAGGTAACCAACCCCTAATTCAGCACATCCCTCAGCAGTTTCGCGAACTGCACGAACACCATGATGATGCCCGAACACGCGCTGTTCACCTTGTTGACGAGCCCAACGGCCATTACCATCCATTATAACAGCAATGTGTTTAGGAATTCGGGAAATGTCTATTTTTTCTTTTAAACTCAAGTCAGTGATAAAAATGCGGCGCAAGATAAGACAGAAAAAGTTAGTAGCTTTTTAGAGGAATTCATTGAAATTTCAACAAGCTTTTAGTTTTTCATCAATACTTCCTATTGATTAGTTTATTTGCAATAATGAAGACCATCTATTCTATAAATTCATTATTCTGGCTGGTCGTTATAACGGTTTTTATTTGGCTAGTAGTATTTCCAATGTTTCAATTAGGAATGTTTACTGATGGAATGTTATATGCCTCAATATCGCGTAATTTTTATCTTGGTCAGGGTTCGTGGTGGAATATTTACAGTCATGAACCGACTAAAATATTTTTTCATGAACAACCACCACTTGTTTTTTGGTTACAATCATTTTTCTTTCAAATAATTGGTGACTCTGTATATACAGAGCGGCTGTATTCTCTAGTGTTGATCTTGTTAAATGGTGTAATAATTCTGTTCTTTTGGAAGGAATTAAACAATGAATCTAAAACCGCTTGGATTCCAATTTTACTTTGGTTAAGCATTTATTCTGTACGATTTTCAGCAATTAACAACTTAATTGAAAACACGCTCCAGTTTTTTGATTTGTGTTCAGTTTACTTTCTTTTAAAAGCCATAAAGGGGGAAAAATGGTTTATAAAATTTCTTTTGGGTTTTGGGTTTTTATTTCTGGCTTCGCTGAGCAAAGGATTTCAGGGTTTATTTCCAATAGCAACCCCCTTTTGTTATTGGTTGGCATTCAGAAATTTCCCACTTAAAAAGTTACTATTATTTTCTTTTTTTTTAGTGTTCGGAATATTCGGGATTTATTATTTGCTATTTCAATCACCTGAAATACACGAAAGCTATAAAGCTTATTTCGCAAGCCGTTTTCCAGGGTTTCCATTTACACCTCATACTAATACAAACAATAGATTGTATTTGTTTTCACAACTAATTATTGAACTGATTCCTCCTATTATTATTTGCGGAATAATTTTTCTGATTGCTAAAAAATTTTTTATCCGTTTTAAGATTGAATCCAAATATCTTTCAGAAAGAAAATTGCTGCTTTTCTTTTTCTTGGTTGGATTTACTGCTTCAATTCCATTAATGATTTCCTATGAACAACGGTTTTTTTACCTGACAACATCAATGCCTTTTTTTGTATTGGGTTTATCGATAGTTATTAAAAAATATGTTATTCAAATTGATTCAATTCTTCAAAATAAATTGAGTTTTCTAAAGAGACTAAACGCAACACTTTTTATACTGATTTGCATAGGGATTATTGCAACATTACTATTTGCAGGAAGGGTTACAAGAGATAAAGAATTACTATCTGATGTATTTGTAATTGGAGAAAAAGTAAAAGGTGAAGATTTAATTGATATAAGTAATTCCGGATGGAATAACTGGACTTCGCACACTTATTTCAGACGGTATTTTAATATAGAACTTGTTTCAGGCGCATGCGGACATAAATATTTTCTTGTGCCTAAAAATGAAAACCCTCAAAATTCATATGGTTATAAAAAAGTTGAATGGAATACAACCTATTATAATGTTTATTCAACAAATTGAATATTAATAATCTTCCTTAAATAGAAAAGGGCATTTGTATTTATTAATTGTAAATGAAAATCCAACTCCGAAGAAAAAATAATTATCATTTCTGGTTGGATCTCCTCTGAATTTATTTGTTGAACCAACCGGCTGTCCTCCTAATTCTAAGGATCGATCTGACAGATTTACTACGAGAGGGCCTGCTTCATTTTGTAAAATCAATTTATCAGCATAAACATTTGATACATCATCTAAAAAATCAGCAAAAGTTT
>Ga0209596_1002703_pt1 | contig 14501 bp, 17 predicted proteins | sample M_130807_MF_Meta_FD_187314 | JGI IMG/M metagenome (GOLD analysis project Ga0209596, IMG submission 187314) | Freshwater microbial communities from Lake Montjoie, Canada to study carbon cycling - M_130807_MF_MetaG (SPAdes) (version 2) | ecosystem: Environmental > Aquatic > Freshwater > Lake... | reverse complement strand
TGTTAATCTATCTGCTGTGGTTGTGTCATCAAGTACTACCCAATCAATATGTTTAGGTAGTAATGGAACATCTGTATCTGTCGCTGAAACGGGTGGTGGAACAATCACCGCAAGACAATGGGGTAAACGTTCAATTTCAGGTGGAGCAATAACAAACGTAACAGGAACCTCATCTTCATATACACCATTAGGTACGGATTTCACAACGGTCGGTACGTATTATTTAGTATGTACATCAACACCTACTTGTGGGTCAGCTACGGTTTCAAATGAAGTTACAATCACAATAGTTGGTTCTCCATCAGCCCCCGGCATACCAACAACCAATTCACCACAATGTGTATCTCCTGGTGTAACGTTAACGGCAAATGGTTCGGCACCGGCTGGAGAAACTTGGTATTGGCAAACAACAAGTACTGGAGTTGCAACCACAAGTTTTGCAAGTACATATGTTGTTACAACATCAGGAACTTATTATATAAGATCTCAATACACATCAGGTGGTTGCTGGGGAAGTGCGTCGTCAGCAGCAATTGTTATTAGTACGGTACCATCAACCCCTACATTAACATCGCCTACTAATGCTTCTACCGGTGTGAGTTTAACACCTACATTAACATGGCCATCAGTATCAGGAGCAACTAGTTATGATGTTTATTTAGGAACAACATTACCAGGAAGTCCGACAGCAAACGTATTAACCAATTCATATACACCGTCCACATTAGCGACATCAACAAGTCACTCATGGAAAGTGATTGCTAAAAATACGTGTGGTTCAAGTACATCATCTAGTACATATACATTTACAACAGCATGTGGATCCGTTGCATTAACATATACTCAATTATTTAATGCTACTACGATACCTTCATGTTGGACGACATCTATAGTTACCGTTCAAAGTGCAAGTAAAATATCATATGTTGCGTCTTCGACAAATACATCAGCATTACCTCAAGAAGGTGCTGATTTTGTAAAATATAATTCATTTAGTTCCACAAACGGCGGAAGTGGTTCTGAGGAAAGATTAATCACTCCAGCTGTTGTTACCACTGGAACCTCAAGTGTTGATGTTGAATTTTATTGGTACCAAAATAATGGTAGTTTATATAACACTGGAACATACTTAAATGAAGGGGTGACAGTCGAATGGTCAACTAATGGAACCACATGGACATCATCAACTTTTTATCCGAGACAAGTAAGTTCGGCTTCAGCTACGGGTGAATGGTCCAAGAAAACGATAACATTACCTGCGGGAGCTGGAAACATCGCAACTTTATATGTGGCTTTTAAATTCCATTCTGAATGGGGTTATAATATGTATATAGATAATGTTGTGATTAAACCAACACCAAGTTGTGCTGAGCCCACTTCATTAACTTCTTCATCTATTACTTCTACAACATCAACAATTTCATGGACAGCATCATCGTCATCACCATCGGGTGGGTATGACTATTATTTATCTACTTCATCAACCGCACCAACTGGTAGTTCAACACCAACAGGATCCGTCGGTTCGGGTGTGGTAACAACTAATTTAAGTAGTTTAACTAACTCAACATTATATTATTATTGGGTTCGTTCAAATTGTGGTAGTTCATCTTACTCAACATGGACCGGATCGACATTCACAACTTTATTAATTAATGATAATAGTGGTGGAGCAATAGACCTAACAATAAATTCAGGTACAACCTGTACAACTACAACTACAGGCACTAGTATTGGCGCAACTCAAACATTACCGGCACAATTTCTCTATGGTACTGCTGATGATGATGTATGGTATAAATTTACATCGACAGCTACCAGTTTAGATTTCTCAGTATCTAGAGGAACTATGGGTGATTTGGTTTTTGAATTGTACAATAGTTCATTAGTGTCGTTAGGTGTTGTTGATAATTATTCAACATCACCTGAAATAGCATCATTAACGGGTTCAATTATTGGTGATGTATATTATATTAGAGTTTATAGTTATGCAGCAACAGTTGGGTCAAGAGGAACATTTACTATTTGTATAACAACACCAACTCAACCACCATCAAACGATAACGAATCTGGATCTATAACACTAATTGTTAATGACCCATATATAACGGGGACTAATGATGGTGCAACATCATCAACAACCGCACCAACCCCAAATGGACCATCTTATTATGGTGGGGATATTTGGTATAAAGTTGTTGTACCAAGTAATGGAATCATTCAAATTCACACATCAGCATTAGTATTAACTGATGTTGTTGTGGAAGTGTATTCAGGTACATCTTCAGCATTAACATATATAACATACAATGATGATAGTTCATCAGTAAATTCAATGTCATATATAGAATTAACTGGTAGAACATCAGGAGAAACAATATGGATTAGAGTGTGGGATTATGGTAGTGATAATACTGGAACATTTAAAATTAGAGTAACCACACCAGTATCATTACCAATAGAGTTATTGAGTTTTTCAGCTGATTGTTCAGAAGGTGGTGTCTTATTAACTTGGATAACAGCATCTGAATTAAATTCAGACTATTTTAACATAGAAAGATCCAGAGATGGTGTGAATTGGTCAGTAATATCAACAATCAGTGGGGCTGGAAATAGCAATAGTAATATTACATATAATGTTACTGATAAAGATATATTTGGAATTAACTCTATTATTGATAATGTTTTATACTATCAACTTAAACAAGTCGATTTTGATGGCGTTGTTAAAAACTACGGTCCAATTTCAACAAATTGTTTGAAAAGTGTGGATGGTTATTTCACAGTATATCCTAACCCTAGTAATAATTCATTCAATATAATGTTGAATAATGATTTACTAATTGGTGAATCATTGATAAAAATAACAGATCAATTAGGTAGATTAGTTTATAACAAAAATGTTAATGTATCATCAGGTATAAATTTATTTATCTTAGATAAATTAGATATTAACCCAGGTGTTTATTACATATCAATTGTTAATGGTGATTATTCCACTGGCGTTGTTAGTCATGTTGTAAGATAATTTACTAATGTAAATATTAAAAACCCACTCAATCTGAGTGGGTTTTTTTATTCAAATTAAATTATGAAAATGAATATTAATATATAAGTTATATGAACTATATTCAAAAATATAATGAGTGGGAAAATATTTCAGAAGCTACTTTAGATAATACTAAGGAATTAGTTGATTATGATATATCAAGAACTGGTAGAGTTAAAATAGACTTACTTGGTATTAGTGAGAATATAAAGTTAACTACAACAAGTACAAAGCCAGCTGATAATGAATTTGTAATTCAAATCAGACCTAGTTCTTTTAGATTAATTGAATTTTCAAAATTTATCGAGTTGTATAAAATAGAGGATATGAATGATATATTTATATATGATACAACTTCTACTAAATATCCATATGCTGTTGCTATAAAAGGAATCAAAACAACTATGGTGAGACAATCTAATAGAGTTGGAGCATCAGCTAGAGGTAACTATTTTAGAGAAACAGCTTTTATAATAACACTTGCTATTAGACTTTGGGAAACAAAAGGAGTCAAAATTGATATCTATTCTAACAGAGGTAAAATTGAAATGAATTTTGCTAAAAATGATGGATCACAGGGACCACAAGGTATTCAAGGTATTGCAACTATGTCTAAAAAGGAAAGAGGTGAATTTAGAAATCAATATGATGTGTTTGTTCATGATAAGAAAATCTACAATAGTATGATTATCCAAGTAGATTCTTTAATTAAATATCTTGGAGATTCTATTTTTGATATTAAATCAATAATTAAGAACTCATCAGATTTACTTATTAATAGAATAGCTAATGATTTCTTAGATGAAGAAGAAGACTTACATAGTGATATTTTTAAAACACAACCTCAAAATATAGCTGATTTTAATACATTTGAAATTCCTAAAGGAGTAACCTTATCAAAATGGAATCCAAGTGATATCTGGATTTTATATAAGAATTCTGATTGGGCTTTGAGTGATATAAAAGGATATGATGATAACGAAATAAAGAGTCTTGAAGAATTAAATGTTTACTTACATAATTGTATTGTAAATAAAGAAGGTATAGTTGGTTTATCACTTAAACAACAAATAACTAATGCTGGTGGTTTATATGAAATAAATTTAGATGAGGATAGAAAATTCTCACATGATTATAAAGGTTACTATGTTAAAAACACTACAAAGTCTTCTAAGATTAAATTCTCATATGCAAAACTTGGTGGTATAATAGGTGGTGGTGAAATTGATGTTAGAACATTCGACACTGATACTAAATCAGCAATATCTGTTGAAGTTAAAGGTTCTACAGCTTCTCAACATATGAGTGGTAAAGCAGGTTCTTATATAAAATTTGTAATGCCTGATGATAAATATAAAGTATTAGAATTAATTAGAAAGAATAGTGTAGATAATATTAAAACATATGTGGAAAATAACTATACATTTACTAAGTCAGATTTGAAAGATATTTTTGAAAAAGACTTAGAAACTCCAAAAACTGGACAAAGCAACTCTAGAATGCAAGCCATTATATTTACTGATTGGTTAGAAAGTCTACCTAAGAAAACAAGAAATGAAGTAGTTTCTGGTATAATTAAATATGCTAAATCTGAATCAAATTGGTCAGCTCCTCACTTATTGTTAAAATAAACTTTATTTCACTTTGTTATATAATTAACATGGTAAATAAAATGAAAAATCCAACAACTACAACAACTACAATATCAACTACCAGTAATAGCGGTGCTATATTAACCAGTAATAGCGGTAATATAAACTATGTTACAACTGGATATTCAGCTTCTTCAACAATATATCATATTTTAGGAGAAGACTTTGAGACTAGTAATTTAGATGGAACAACTGCTGTTATGATATCTACTTTAAATGTTTTAGGAAGACCATTCTATGAAGAATTGAAAAAGAATAAGATATCTTTTCCACAAGAAATGGATGAATTTATTCAACAAAGACTTAAAGTTTTAGAAAGAGATATGAAAATAGAATCTATCATAGAAAACAAGTCAGAATAAATCAAAAGTTGGAAACTTATAGTATTATTTTATCTATAAAATTAAAATATAAGAAAATCCAATGATATGTGATTTAATAATAGACGGGAATTATATTTTAAGTAAGAATACATTTACCCTACACAAAAACAATTTACTTTTTGGTGCACTTCATAAGTCACTAGAAAATACAATAAACAATTATAGAAAATGGTATCCATTTGCTAATGTTTATTTAGTATCAGACTCTAAGGAAAAATCTTGGAGAAAACAACTTACTACCAGCTACAAAGCCACCAGAAAAAAAGATTCAGATATTGACTGGAACTTTGTTTACACCGCTTATGGTGAATTTAAGGATTCAATGAAAGGTCTTGTAAAAGTCTTAGAATCACCACACGTTGAGGGAGATGACTGGATTTCATTTTTGGTAACAAAAGCAAATAGAGAAGGTAGGTCAACAATTATAGTTTCAAATGACTACGATATTAAACAGATAGTAAACTATGGTTTAGATCCTTTATTTATTAACATTATGACTAATGAAATGTATAATAGAGAGAAATTATTTTTACCTAAAAACTATCAAATCTTTTTGAACAAAGTATCTAAACTACCAAGTGATGATATCTTTAATCTTAATGACAATAGTGACTTTTTACTACTACTTGATAGATTTATTAACAAGTATGAAATTAATGAGATTAATCCGGTTGAATCATTAATTGTTAAGATAATATCTGGTGATGTCTCAGATAACATTGGATCAGTTTGGTCAGTTGTTAAAAATGGTAAGAAAAGAGGAATTGGTAATAAAGGAGCTCAAAGTATTTATGATGATTATATTTTAGAGTTTGGAGAGATAAACTTATCTGACCCAGATTTATATGAGAATATAGCTGACTTAATCTGTGAGAAAAAGAAATTGAGTAAAACCCAAATCGAATCTATTGTCGAGAATATAAAAGATAATATGAAACTGATAGATTTGAGAATGCACAATTTACCAGGTGAGATAGTAGAAAAGATGGAAAATGGATATTCAAATATACAATAACTATGGCAGAATTAATAGATGTAGCAAAAGCAATATTTACTAATAAAAACAATTGGAAGAATATATCTGATGAAGATAAGGAAAGATTTTTCTTTATCTTCAATAGGTATTTTGCTAAAAAATATCCAGAAAAGTCTCAACTTTTGAATCTAAAAGTAATAGATAAAGTATCAGCTCTTGATCTTTGGTATCATTTTATGTTAAACAAACCTTATCCAAATTGGTTTTGGTCAAAGAGTGAAAAAGCTGAAAAGTCTGATATCTCAGAAAAAGAATACAAATTACTTTTATTAAACTTAAAAATAAAAGATATAGACTTGGACTACTTGATAGAACACCATATAGAGTTTATTAAAGAAGAATTAAAATACTATAAAGATTTAGATAAAAACAATAAATAAAACAAACAATATGAGCATAACAATTGAAAAACAAACAACAACTATGAAATGGTATATCGTTAGAGCACAATCTAATAGAGAAAGATCCGTATCTGAAAAAATTATGAAAGAAGCTGAAAAAGGTGACTTAATGAATAAAGTAGGTCGAGTGGTAGTTCCTATTGAAAAAAGTTTCTTTATGAAAAATGGTAAGAAAGTTGTTAGAGAAAAAGTAATGTATCCTGGATATATCTTTGTTGAAACTAATGCAATTGGTGAATTGAAATACTTCATCAAAGGATGTAACGGAGCTAGTGGTTTCTTAACTAACAGAGCTGGTGATATTCAAGCACTACAACAAACCGAAATTGATAGAATGTTAGGTGTGCAAAAAGAAGCCGAAGAAAAAGAAATTGAAACAACTTTTGTATATGACGAAGAAGTTAAAATTATTGATGGTCCATTTAATGGATTTGTTGGAACAATTGAAGAGATTAAAGAAAAAGACCAAAAAGTTAAAGTTGGTGTCTTAGTCTTTGGAAGAAAAACTCTTATGGAACTTAGCATCAATCAAATTGATAAAAAGACAAACTAAAAAATTGAAAATGAATGAAGATCAGAGAGATATCTACCAAAAGATATTAGAAGCTTCTAATATCATTGCTCAATCAAGTAGAAGGTCTTCAGCTAATTATATGGTAACATCACCTGATGTTGCTGATATGATACAAGATATTTATAATCAAAAAAAGTCTCGTTGGAGAAAAGAAAAGATTAAAAAGTTATTTCCAGATGAGTAAATTAATTCTAAAAGGTGTTCTACAAACATTTGATTATAAATCTAATGGTAGAATATATCCAGAATCTGTTTTACTAAATGAGATTAAGAGAATGAGACCTAAAATGAGAATTAATAAAATAAATAAATTATTTTGCAATGAAGAGTGAGTTTGACAATTTATATTTAGAAGGAATCACCAAAGATATGATTGAATCACAGGGTTATATTTATGATGATATGAGCCCTATGGTTATTAAGATGGAAGTGGTTGATAAATCAGATAAAAATGAGATAAGAATGATAATCAAAGATAAATTTGGTAAAGAGAATAATATAGATGGGTCAGATAAAATCACAAATTTTATTGATGAGATTAAATCCAGATACAAACAAATGAAATATGATAGAACTTATTTGAATATGGCTACTGAGTGGGGGAAACTTTCACATTGTACCAGAAAACAAGTTGGTGCATTAATAGTTAAGAATGGTATGATTATATCTGATGGATATAATGGAACACCAACAGGATTTGATAACTCTTGTGAGAATGGAGATGGTGATACTAATTGGTATGTTATTCACGGGGAAGCGAATGCTATTCTAAAATGTGCTAAACACGGACATTCTTGTGAGGGTGGCACTTTATACCAAACACATTCACCTTGTAGAGATTGTTCTAAACTTATTTTACAATCAGGTATAAAAAGATTAGTATATAAAGAAGATTACAAAGACACGTCAGGATTAGATTTTCTAAGAGAGGCTAAAATTGAAATAGTAAAGTATGGATAATGAACTAAAGTTAATGGTAGAAGACTTTAAGGTTGAACAAATTTATAAAAACTCACTATTCTCTGTAAAAAGTATATGTGAGCATTTAGAAATTTGGAATAACTATTCAGATGAGGAGAAGTTCAAATTAGAAAACTTTACAGCTAGAGACTCTAGACTAAATAAAAATTTTAATTATAAAGGTAGTTATAATTCAGATTATGTGTATGGAGAGGTAACAAAAAAAGGAGTTCAAACACTAATTGAAAAGATAACTAAATATAAAGAGATAAAAGAATCTGATGTATTTATAGATATTGGAAGTGGATGTGGTAAGCTAGTTTTACAAATGGCTGTAAAAACAAACTTCAAAAATTTAGTTGGTATTGAAATTGTTGATATAAGAAATCAATATGCAAAAACAATATTAGAACAAATATCACCAATTGATGATAAAAAGATTTTTTTTATCAATAAAGATGTAAGAGATTTTGACTTATCTATATGTAAGGTAGTATTTACAAACAACTTACTTTTCAGTTCTGAGTTAAATGATTTAATCTATGATAGACTACCAGAAGGATGTCATATTATATCATCAGCACCATTTAACAAATGTAAATTCTTAAAAGATAGCTTTAATGTTGATGTTTCATGGTCGTTAGATAGAGGTGGTGTTAAAATGTACTACTATATAAAATAATATAATGATATGATATTTAGAGAATTTTTACAAAATATTAAAACACAATTAGTTAATGTTGAACCTAAATCAATATCTGTTTATCCAATTGGTGAGAATAACCTAGAAGGTATTAAAGTTTTAATTGATAATTGTTATAGAATGGGTAGTGAAAATAACAACATTAGAGTTGCAACAATGGACCCTTCATTGTGGTTAGGTCAATTCTTAGATAAACATTGGAATAAAATTTCTTATGTAACGTCAATGCCTTCATTTCATATAATGAAAGTTGAAGATAATAAGATAGTTTCAAAACAATATAATACAGAAACAAGAGAGTTTGAATCTGAAGACTTGATTAATGATTTTTTTGAAAGAGGAAGATGGAAAACACTTGTTATATTCTCTATTATAAAACACGTTGACTTAGTTAGTCTAAGTTCAACATATCGAGTAAGATATGCTGATATAACAGAGAAGTATGAAGAAAGAGATAATATAATAAACGAAATACTTAAATAAAAAATATGGAATTAGTAACAACAAAAATTTGTATGGCATTTGACTTAGGAGTTCATGGTAATTACTTTGGTGGTAATATGATGTCTCTATTAGATGAATCGGCTGCGGCTTACTCTTGTCAAATATGTGACTCGGCTAAAATGGTCACACTAAAAATAGAAGAGGTAATTTTTCAAAGTCCAGTTAAAGTAGGTAATCTTATAAAGATTTATGCCTCAGTTGATAAATTTGGAACAACTTCAATAACTATTAACCTTGAGGCAAGAAAACATAATGTTCATACAGGTAAACAAGAATTGGTATGTTCAACAAAAATGATATTTGTTAAACTAGATGAAGAAGGATCTTCCATTCCTATTTCAGATAGAGTTAAATCAAGATATAATGAAAGATTCAAAAGATATGGAAGGGGATTACTTCATCCTGAAGAACTTGAAATAGAAAACAATGAAAGAAAAATTGCTAGGCTAGCAACAAAATAAATAAAAAAAAATGGAAAATTTACAATTAATAATGGCAACCGTTTTGATCACTCTAATATCAGGTGCACTGGTGGGTTCTTTAATCTACTTGGGTGTAGTTGTGAGAAAGTTAAGACGAACTGTTAAAGACAATGTAGTAGACATTACAAATCTACAAAATGCTCTAAATGTAGAAATACAAAATACACACAACAGAATAGATGATGTTACTAAGGAGATAGAAGATAGATTCAAAGAATTTGATTCAAACCTTAATAATATTTATTCTGAATTAGATAGAAAAATAGATAGTCGATACGACAAATTGGTAGATAATATCTATAAAGATATGGAACAACTAAGACAAACAAAATAATAAACTACTAGCCTAGCAAACAAAAGAGAACCTGATTGGGTTCTCTTTTTTAATTTAATACTTGTTTTAACTTCCAATCTCTTTCTTTAGAATTATCTTCAAATACTAATTCTTCTTCAGCAAATATAATAGGAATCAGATGTTGTTTTATTTGATAAGAACTTGGGTATAAATCTAAATCAACTCTATAAACATTTAAGTCTTGATATTAAATTGTGCTCTATATCTTAATAGAGCTAAGTCTTTCATTTTACATTCCAATTCCGTGTCAAAGTCAAGACCAAATGTTTTAATTTCTTCATAAATATAATCAGCATGTGCTATTTGTTTTCCTGATGTGTCTTCTAGTGTTTTAGGTGAACTCATATGAGTCATTGCTCTTGTTTTCCAGGTAGAGTGGGCCAATCTCAAAGCTTCTTCCATTGATTGGTCTTGTGGTCCATAATTAAAGTGATGTTGGTCAAATACAATTGGAATACCAATTTTAGAATGAACCCAATCATATAACATCTTAACAGAATATTGATTAGGTGAATCATCATTCTCAAGTGTTAGTCTTTTACGACAAGATTCTGAAAGAAGTGGAAATCTATCTACAAATCTCTGAGCTGCTTCTTCACAAGTTGGTTTTGTAATATTAATATGAATGTTTATTGGGTAAAATGTAGATTGGTCTAAACCCATCAAATCCATCAACTCTGCATGTTTATTTAATTCTTTAATTGTTTTTTCAACAACTAAATCATTTTGACTGGAAATCACATTGAAAGGGCCTGGATGATAGCTCACACGAATATTATTTGACTTAATCTTCTCACCGATTTGAGTCATAAGAATCTGAATTAATTTGAAGTTTGGTAAGTCAGAAAATTCATATTCAGACATCCAAGGAAATGAGTCTGAACTCAAACGATAGATATAGATATGATTTTTAAGATTATAATCTAGAACTTTGAGAGTGTCTTTAAGATTCTCAATAACTAATTCAGACACATAAGGCAATCCCTTGGCGTCGAAAGTTCTACGAACCATTCCTCTATTAACGGTTATATGTTCACTCTTTTTCTTACCTTGATTACACCCTAGTGGAATGCAACAATATCCAATATTCTTCATAAATACAAATATAAGGAATTATATTTAATATATACAATATGAAAATTATAAAATACACAGAGTTTATTAAAGAAGAATTTACAGACACTCCAGAATCATATATTGAGGTAGCTCTTAAGCAAATCAAGAAAAAGATTGATAAAATGTTTGAATTTCAAGAGGCTATTGATACTGAACCATCTGATGAAGAACAAGGTGATAAAGAAATCAGAAAAGCTAAATTAGATAGTAAGAAGAAGTCAGAGATGTCATTCAAAGATTTGGGTGTGAGACTTGAAAGTTCGGAGATATCAAAATATTCTAAACTTCATGACTCTTTAACTATTAAGTTTTCAGATGATGAAGCAACTTATAGCTTACTTATATCAATTGACTTAAAAGATGCTCTACCAAAAGATCCAAATGGGGATTATTCCTATGAAGACATTGAAAAATGTTATATGAAATTGAAAAAATACAATCTAGATACCTTTGAGGTTATTGGTCAAATAACTAAGAATGTTGAGATTAAGAAAATTGACGAAGATTTCCTAATTAGTTTAAAAATTGATATGGATGATAAATTCGGAGATGATGAAGAATTTGAAATTGAAACTAATGATTAACACAATAACAGAATACAACCTGAAAATTAATAAAGGAGACATCATTTATTTTAATAAATAGTGTATGGTATATAATGTAGTAACAAATGTGATGGTTATGAATGAAGTAAAAAGATGTAGATACTTCAAAATGAATCTTGGTCTAGCAGCAACAGTCGATAAAGGAGTTAAAAGAGATTATAATGATAAAGATAAGTTTGCTTATAACTATTCAAACACTTATAAAACATTTATTTATGCTCAAGGTAATGTTGGTGATATAAAATTTTATATTGACCATTATATTAAAGATCCAGTTATGGCAGTTTATTTCTCTGATAACTTTGAAGAGTTTTTATTTGATATTGATTTTAATCAAATAAAAGAGAAAGGAATAGATGGATTTTTGGGATATATCTTGAAAGAAGTAGATACTCAATATGAGGAAAGACTAAGAGAAAATACCTTAAAGAAAGCCGAACCTAAAAAATCTGGTAATCCTGATTTAGTTCTTCAAAATCCAGGAGCTGTAACATATGAAGATTTAAAAGCTTATTTAGAAATAGAAAGATCACAAAGATATAAAAATAATAATCAGTTATGAAATTAAGTAGAGTGCTAACAATATCGATGTCTGGAGATGATGTAACATTTCTACAGACTAATTTAAAAAACTTTGGTTTCTTAAAAGAAAGAATTGATGGTTATTTTGGACAGAATACACTTGTGGCTGTTACAAACTTTCAAAGAAAGATGAACATAAAGGCAGATGGTGTTGTGGGTTCTTTAACTTGGAGTAAAATGATAAACTATGGTAAACCAGTAGAAGTTAAAGTAGTATCAGTTCCGAAATATGAAGACATACCACTTAAAGTTTCTCATATTGGTGAGAGTGGTTTTAAAATATACGATTGTTTATTATCTGATGATGAATATATTAAAACAGAAACTAGAAAAGAAACAATCTATTTACATCACACCGCTGGTGGTTCTAGACCAGATTGGACTGTAGGTGGTTGGGAAAAAGATACTGATAATAATGGAAATTCATTAAAAGTTGCAACAGCTTATGTCATAGGTAGAAAGTCATCGTCTTCAAATGAAACCATATGGGATGGTAAGATTATAAGAACATTTGATGATAGATATTGGGCTTATCATTTAGGTATTAAAAAAGATAATGTTGAATTAAACTCAAAATCAATTGGTATAGAAATTTGTAATTATGGTCCACTTACTAAAAGAGGTGATGTTTTTTATAACTATGTTAATAAACCAATTCCTGAAATTGATGTTGTTAAACTAGATAAACCATTTAGAGGATATCAATACTATGAGAAATACACAGAATATCAAATAGAAAGCCTTAGATTGTTACTTCTTTATTTATCAAATAGATGGGGTATAGAATTTGAAAAAGGTATTTATAATGAAGAGTGGTTTGAATATAATGAAAAATGGTTTACAAATGGTGGATTAAGAAGTCACACACAAGTTAGAAAAGATAAAATTGATGTATTTCCTCAACCAGAGTTAATTCAGATGTTAAATAGTCTTTAATTATAGATAATTGCTAAAGTCTTATAAATAATTATTTGATTTTCAGTAGAAAGTTCTTCAAAATCAATAAAGTAGTCTACATTATCATCTTCAAAAATATGAAGTAGTATAACCTCTTCTTTCTCTAACCATTCAATAGAATTAAAGGTCATATCACCGACGTTTATATCAATAACTAACTCATATAAACCTATACCTAATATTTTAATTAGGTCTCTTACTTTTTCCTTCATTCTTGACGAGATAATTTTTTTCATTTCTATATATATTATTGTGATATAATATAAAAAAATAACAATATTGGAATTTTCAAAATTAATATATATTGTTAGAAAATAATTTTAAAATATGTCAATATTAAGATATAATGATTACATCTCGGAAAAAATGGCTTATGAGATGATACTTGAGTCAAAAGTTATCTATTCAAAGAAGTTTATTAATTTACTTAGTAAAATGAAAACGAATAAACTAGCAAAAGAATTATTAAACCTTTATTCAAAAGATGTTGATGCCCTAACACAAAATTATATCGACATCACTGATGAAAAAGATGCTGTAAGTTTTACACCTGATAGAAAGGTTCAAGAATTAACTAAAGACAAACCAGAAACTTGGTCTGTTAAAGATTCTCAAAGATACTTGACTAAAAGTGATAGAAATAATAAAATATTTGAAGCTTTAGGATATGATAAAGAAAAATATGAATGTTGGGCACCTGAAGTAGATGCAGTTGGGTTAATACTTTCTGAGACAGTTAGTAGATCATCTGGTAAAATATATGTGATGTTTCAAGAGTATAAATCAACAGGTGAGCCTAGAATCGGTGTTATTAACAAAGATGCTTTGGAATTGTCAGATGGTGAAGATATGAGAATTTGGTCAACATCAAGAAATCCAATTAAAATAGGGAGACTTGTAAGAGCTATATTAAATGCTGCTAAAATTAAATTTGTCGATAAAGACATTGAGGATTTTACAAATACATATAAAGCAACTTATGATTTTGCTAAAGATGCTCTTAGACAATTTGATATTGTTAAAGGTGATAAGATTGGTTATTGGTATAGTCAAAATAACTATGTACGTGGTGGTGGTTCTTTAAATAACTCTTGTATGGCTGATGTAGATACTGATGATTATTTTGATATTTATACACAAAA
>Ga0209596_1002702_pt1 | contig 14501 bp, 11 predicted proteins | sample M_130807_MF_Meta_FD_187314 | JGI IMG/M metagenome (GOLD analysis project Ga0209596, IMG submission 187314) | Freshwater microbial communities from Lake Montjoie, Canada to study carbon cycling - M_130807_MF_MetaG (SPAdes) (version 2) | ecosystem: Environmental > Aquatic > Freshwater > Lake... | reverse complement strand
AGATACTGACCATCCTTTCTTTGCTAAAAAAGTAGCTACTGACATGCCAGCAAAACCAGCACCAATCACTAATGCTTTTTTAGAAGGGGTGGACATAGTTTAGTATCGTTGAATTTTCTGTTTTAATATTTTTCTAGCAAAGTGAATTCTACTTTTAATAGTACCTAAAGGCTCATTTAATTCGTCTGCAATTTCATTATACTTGTAGCCTTCAAAATATAAATTAAAAGGCGTTCTGAATAGTTCAGGCAAGTCATAAATAAGCTGCTTCACTTCTCTCAAATTTAAGTTAGTCACTCCATCATTCAAAACCTTTGTTCGGGTTTGATCTATTAAAAAATCGTTGGGAGAATTATCTAATACTACAGACTGTTTCGCTTTTTTACGGTAATCATTGATAAAAATATTACGCATAATGGTATACAACCAAGCCTTGATATTGGTACCTACATTATACTTGTCTTTATTAGACAAGGCTCTGTACAGGGTTTCCTGAAATAAATCCTTGGCCGCTTCGTGATCCTTGGTCAAATTAATGGCGAAAGGCTTTAGAAAATCGGCATTTTCAGTAAGAAGTAGGGTGAATTCAGCATTTGACATATAGTTCTGTTTAACTTTAAGAGAACAAAGCTAAACATAATTTTGTCCTGAAATGATTAATTTGTTTAATTTATTGATAAAATAATTAAACATTTCGGATTTGGTAAGTCTGGAAACGCTGCGTTGCACTTAAATAGAATACAACTATTTGATTACCAATATTTTAAGAAATAAAGATAAATAAACTAGATAGAATTTATAAATTGAATGGTCTCGGATAAACTTCGTTTTACAGAGATATTGGAAGCTACTTGACCTTTGTAGTCTCGCACAATTTGACCTGATAAAACCACTAGAGAGCTTTTATTAATATGAGATAACCCTTCTAAAAATTTATCCAATTTAAACTTCTTAGCTGGGGAAGTGATATGACAAAATAAATAATCAGGTTTAGTTCTGCTCACTAAAAATTCAAGATCTGTCATGGGTATATTAGTTCCTAGATAATCAACATATATGCCATTTTGTTTTAATAAAAAATGTACATATAAAATACCCAATTCATGGTACTCTGCTTCAGGCAAAAATAAAACTATTCTCTTTGTATATTTATTTACAGGCATCAATTTTTCAATACCATAAATAATTTTCTGTCTTAATATATTGGTCGCAAGATGCTCCTGTGCTGGGTTGATACGTGTTGTCATCCATAATATACCCACTCTTTCTAAAAAAGAGAAAATGATTTCAACGATGGTTTTTTCAACGCCCTTCTGAGCAATATAATTATCTAGTTGTTGTTCAAAGGCTGGCATATTGAGTGAAACCATGTCTTTTATTAAATTGTTCACTACCCTTTCCTTTTGAGCGTCCATTTGATTAATGGTAAGAATTTTTTCTTCCATTTGCTCCGGACTCATCTTGTCAATATGTGAAATCTTAAACCCGTATTTATTTAAAAACGATACGTTTAAAATGATCTTTAATTCAATGGCTGAATAGGTTCTTATATTCGTCTCAGTGCGAGAGGGTTGCAGGAAATTATAGCGTTGCTCCCATATACGAATGGTGTGGGCCTTAATCCCAGAAATTTGCTCTAAGTCCTTGATTGAATATTTTGACATACTATAATAACAACATGTTTTTAAAATTGTTCATTTTTTGTTTAAGAAAACAGAAAATGCATGCAACAAACTAAAAAACTACGCTGTAGGCTAGGAAAATCTACTTTTTTAACTGTCTAAGGTATTCCCCATAGCCACTTTTGGCATATTTATCGGCTAAAACTAGTAATTGAGTCTTATCTATAAATCCCATACGGTAGGCTACTTCTTCAATACAACCTACTTTTTGACTTTGTCTTTTCTCAATCACCCTTACAAATTCACAGGCGTCGGCATAGGAGTCAAAAGTACCGGTATCCAACCAAGCCGTACCTCTATTCATGATACCCACTTGCAATTTCTTATTTTCCAGGTATACTTTATTGACATCTGTTATTTCATATTCGCCTCTTGGAGAAGCAGGAATGTTTTTAGCAATCTCTACCACCTCGTTATCATAAAAATATAAACCCGGTACTGCATAATTGGACTTAGGTTGCTTTGGTTTCTCCTCCAAAGAAAGTGCATTGTTATTGGCATCAAATTCTACCACACCATAACGCTCTGGATCATTTACTTCATAAGCAAATACGGCAGCACCTTCTACATTGTTAAATGATTGTACTAACTTACTAAAGCCTGCACCATAAAATATATTATCGCCTAATATTAAAGCCACTTTATCCTTACCAATAAAATTAGCTCCAATAACAAATGCTTGTGCTAGTCCATTAGGTACTGCTTGCACTTCGTAATGAAAAGAACAACCTATTTCAGCACCATCGCCTAATAATCTTTTGAATTGATCGCTATCCTCAGGGGTGGTGATGATTAAAATATCTTTAATACCCGCTAATAATAATACTGATAGTGGATAATAAATCATGGGCTTATCATAGATAGGCATTAACTGCTTACTGATACCCTTGGTAATAGGATACAACCTAGTACCTGATCCGCCTGCTAATATAATTCCCTTCATATACCTAATAATTTATTTTTTAATGGTGTATATGTTTTCGCACTTGCGTGCTCAAATCATAACAGTTTTTCTACATACCTAAACTTTTCGAATATTCTGCAAAGCTTCCTAATGTTTTATCTTTTTCTGAAAATATTAATTCCGAAGTGGGTAATCTCCAATCAATGTTTAAATCCTTATCGTTATACATAATACCTACTTCATCGCCTGGCTCATAAAACTTATCTACCTTATAAAAGAAGGTAGCCGATTCACTTAATACTACAAAACCATGGGCGAAGCCCGCAGGTACAAAAAATTGTTTATGATTTATTGCAGTAAGCTCAATAGTAAAATGTTGCCCAAAACTAGGAGAACCTTTTCTTAAATCTACCACTACATCTAATACCGCACCTTCTAAAACCCTTACTAGCTTTGCTTGTGCAGCAACACCTCTTTGCATATGCAATCCTCTTAATACACCTTTACTGGATCTTGATTGATTGTCTTGTACAAAAGAAATGTCTAAACCACTTGCTGCTTTAAAATCTCTTTGGTTAAAGGTTTCAATAAAGTAACCTCTCGCATCGCCATGCACAGTGTCGTGAATAATAAAACAATCTTTTAAGGGGGTAGCTTCTATTTTCATTCTTTGAATCTTATCTATTTGTGTACATGGAGTTATAATAAGTTTGATAATTCCCACTCGTTACATTTTCTAACCAAGGGCCATTATTCAAATACCAATCTATGGTAGCTGCCAAGCCTTGCTCAAAAGTAACGGATGGGCTCCAACCTAATTCTTTATTTAATTTAGTCGCGTCAATGGCATATCTGCGATCATGACCTGGTCGGTCTTTCACATAAGTAATTAATGCTTCGCTTTCTCCTACTGCTCTTCCTAGTTTCACATCCATTTGAGCACACATTAATTTTACTAAATCAATATTCGTCCATTCATTAAAGCCGCCAACATTATAAGTGTCTCCATTTTTTCCTTCATGAAATATTAAATCAATGGCGCGTGCATGGTCAATGACATATAACCAATCACGGGTGTACAAGCCATCGCCATAAACAGGCAATGCTTTTTTATTGATAATATTATGTATGAATAAAGGAATTAATTTTTCTGGAAAATGATTAGGCCCATAATTATTAGAGCAGTTAGAAACTACATAAGGCAAGTGATAAGTTTCCCCGTAAGCGCGCACAAAATGATCGCTGGCTGCTTTACTTGCAGAATAAGGTGAGTTAGGATCGTAGGCAGTGGTTTCTTTAAATAAACCTTCTTTGCCTAAACTTCCATATACTTCATCTGTTGAGACATGATAAAAAATATGATTACGATTTTTCTCCCATGAACCATCATGTGCTTTTTCATAACTTAAATCGCCCTTCCAATATTCTTTAGCCGTATTTAATAAGTTTACGGTTCCAATAACATTCGTATACACAAAATCTAAAGGAGAAACAATGGACCTATCTACATGTGATTCTGCTGCCAAATGGATAACATCGGTAATAGCATGTTTTTCAAAGATGGTTTTTAAAGCATCTGCTTCTAAAATATTGGCTTTAATAAAATGGTAATTCGCTGACTTTTCTATATCCTTTAAATTCTCCAAATTACCTGCATAGGTAAGCGCATCTAAGTTAAAGATTTGATACTGAGGATATTTGGTCACCATTAAACGTACCACATGTGATCCAATAAAGCCCGCTCCGCCTGTAATTAATAAATTTTTTCCCATCTGAATTTGTATCTTACAAAGATATTAAAACGGGGCTATTTATTACTAAATTTTTTATAATATAATATACTATGAGTCAGCAAAGATATTATTCCCTAGATGTGTTTAGAGGAGCCACTGTGGCGCTAATGATTTTGGTTAATAATCCGGGCTCTTGGGCACATATATACAGCCCTTTGGGTCATGCAAGCTGGCATGGATGCACCCCTACCGATTTAGTATTCCCCTTCTTTTTATTTGCTGTGGGTAATGCCATGTCTTTTGTGATGCCCAAATTACAAAATGCAGGTGCCGCTGAATTTTGGACAAAAATAATTAAGCGTACCCTTTTAATTTTTGGTATTGGATTATTTTTAAACTGGAGTCCTTTTGTAAAATTCTCAGGTACTGAATTAGTTTTTAAGCCTTGGGAAATGGTGCGCATTTTAGGCGTACTTCAAAGAATTGCACTTTGTTATTTTTTCGCCTCTATTATTATTTATTATGGAAAATCTCGCATTGCATTATTTATAGGCATGATGATACTCGTTATTTATTGGGTATTAACTTATGCACTAGGCGCGGCCGGACATCCCTTTAGTTTATCGGGTTATTTTGGTAATAGTATTGACCAAACTATTTTAGGTGTATCGCATATTTATAAAGGAGAAGGCGTTCCCTTTGACCCAGAAGGATTAACAAGTACTTTGCCTGCCATTGTACAAGTAATACTTGGTTTTTTAGTAGGTGAATATATTCAGTTGAAAGGAAAGAATTATGAAATGTTGGCGCAACTACTATTAACAGGAGTGGTGCTTATATTCGTTGGCTATATTTGGGATTTTAGTTTTCCTATTAATAAAAAAATATGGACCAGTAGTTATGTACTATATACCACTGGACTTGCCATGATAAGTTTAGGTATGCTTATTTATTTATTAGAATTTCAAAATGCGAAAGGTAAATGGAGTCACTTTTTCGATGTATTTGGAAAGAACCCCTTATTTGTATTTGTACTTAGCGGATTTTTACCACGTGTATTGGCCTTATTAAGATGGGTGGACCATACAGACGAAAAAGGAGAGCCTGTCTACACTTCAGCCCTGCCTTGGTTCTACGAACATGTATGTAAAAATATTAATAGCGATTTACGCGTAGGCTCTTTTGTGTACGCTTTAAGTATTATTGCTTTTTTTGGAGTACTGGCTTATATCTTAGATAAAAAGAAAATATACATTAAAGTATAAAGAAGGAATCAAGAAATTTTAATAATACTTATTTGAAAAGACTTTCCGCTTTTTCAATATTTTCAGGCTTGCCTACATCTAGTAAAATACTATCGCTATGGTCGTAATAACCAATTATGCCCTTAGCTGCTATTTGTAAATAAGCATCTATCAAAGAAAACTTACCTGAGCTATTAAGAGTACTATAAAAACTAGAATGTAATATTTGTATACCGCTGAAGGCTTTAGCGATATAATTATTGCCCGAATGACTAATCTCATCAGTAGTGGTGGCGGCCCATTTTTCTTCTCTACTGGAATTATTTCTCCAGCCTATTAAGTTCCCTTCTGTTGTAAATAATAAATTTCTGTTTGATACTCTACTCGTTACCGCTAAAGTAGCAATATAATTTTCTACTCCTTCGGATAATACTTTATCTGCAGCGATTAATTTATCAATATCTAAATTGGTTAAAATATCGGCGTTCATCACTAACCAATTTTCTTCTTTTTCAAAAAAAGATTTTGCAAACAACACACCCCCTCCTGTTTCTAACACTTCGCTGCTTTCGTCAGAAATAGTTACGGTACTTCCCCAGCCTTTATTTGTTTCAACCGCTTCCATAATTTGATCTGCAAAATGATGCACATTCACCACCACTTCACTAATACCAAAGGTTTGCAAGTATTCTACATTCCTTTGCAGCAGTGACTTTCCATTCACCATGGCCAAGGCCTTAGGGTGAAAATCGGTAAAGGGTTTTAGCCTTGTACCTAAACCTGCTGCTAAAATCATGGCTCTCATAGAATTTTTATTTAACCCAATTTTCTTTATTGGTATGTGCTATCAATACTTTGATCTTGTATTTATTTCTAAGATGCCTGGCCGTTTGTTCTGCGGCAAATACACTACGGTGCTGCCCCCCTGTGCATCCAAAATTAATATGTAGTGAAACAAATCCTCTTTTTAAATAATCTTCTACAGTAATATCTATTAAATCCCAAACGCTATTTAAAAAACCATTCATTTTTGTTCTTTGTTCTAAAAAATCTTGAACAGGTTTGTCTAAGCCCGATTGTTTTTTATATTCTTCCACTCTCCCTGGATTTAAAATACCACGCATATCAAACACAAAGCCACCGCCATTATCAGAATCATCGGCAGGAATTCCCTTTTTATAACTAAAACTATTAATGGTAATAACAAGTGGTGTATTATCATTTGCCATAGGTGGTCTGAAACGCTCTATTACCTCTTCACTCACCATCCAATCTAAGATAGAAGCAAAAACAGGAGTGTCTTTATCTAAAGAATAAGTTTTTAAAAAACTTTTTAAATTTTCTAAACCTAAAGGAATGCTGCTTAGAAAATGCGCCTTTCTTTCAAACAAGCCTCTAAAGCCATAGGCGCCTAAAACTTGTAATAGTCTTAATAATACAAAACCATTGTACTGCTTTTTAAATGTTGCAGCCTCTAAAGGGCTAGGTAATAATTTTTGTAATTCAGCAATATAATGATCTAATAATTTTTCTTTCCATTCATTCGATAGCCCTGCCTTGGCCTGCCATAACAAGGAAGCCACATCATAAGGCAGGCCGCCTTGCATACCACCTTGGAAGTCGATAAAATACACTTCCCCATTTTGTACCATAATATTTCTGCTTTGAAAATCACGGAACATAAAATTTTCAAAATGACTTACCGCTAACTGATCACTTAAAATTTCAAACTCATCAATTAAAGCTTGCTTATCATAAGCATATTGTAAAGTGTCTAAGAAATAATATTTGTAATATAATAAGTCGGTTAAAATAGAATGCTTCCCAAAATACTTAGAGGTTAAACATTTGGAATAATCTAAACCCTTGGCACCTTCAATTTGCAATTTGGCTAAGGCGGTTAAACTTTTTTGAAATAATAAAAATACTGCATCCGTCTTTCCTTCTTGCTCCAAAACATCTAATAAAGAAACTGCACCCACATCCTCTTGCAAATAAGTATTGCAAGATTCATTCACTGCTAAAATTTTAGGAACAGGCATACCCTTTTCATAAAAATGTTCTGCGAAATAAATAAAGGTCTGATTCTCTTTAATATTTAAATTATAAGTCGCTATCCAAGACTGCTCCCCCTGACTTATTCTAAAATAGATACGATCACCTCCACTTTGAGGTATTTTCTGAATTCTATCCCAAGGATGGGGATGAATTGTATTATATAGATTTTCAATATGTTTTAAAATTGCCTCCATGGGGTAGAAAATTGTTGCATTATGCCCAATAAAAGTAATTAATAATGGCGTATAAATCATAAAAGCTGAAAAAGTTGTAAATTGATGACAAACCCAACCATATGAGAATAAAATCAACCCCCCTGTTTTTGGTATTTTTTTCCCTTTTAACCCTCAACAGTTTTGCACAAAATCAAACCATTAAAGGTGTAGTAAGTGATTCAAAAGGAAATGCACTTGAAGGTGTTACTATTAAAGTAGCTAATTCAAAAACAGTAACTACTTCCAATAAAAATGGCTCCTTCACTATTGCAGCCAATACCAATGATGTTGTAGAATTTAGCTCAATTGGTTATGAATCAAAAAAACAATTGGCTGTTGGTACTTCTATGAATATAATTTTAACAGCAAGTACTTCCGATTTGCAAGATGTAATTCTTGTGGGATCTCGAGGTGCGGGTCGTGTTAAAACAGAATCGCCAGTTCCAGTGGATGTTATTAAATTAACAGATGTTGGAATGAATACGGCAAGAATGGATTTAACTTCTACTTTAAATTTTGTTGCCCCTTCATTTAATTATAATAAACAATCGGGTGCAGATGGCGCTGACCACGTGGACATAGGTACATTAAGAGGTTTAGGGCCCGATCAAACTTTAGTATTAATAAATGGAAAACGTAGACATAGCACAGCCTTGGTAGGTTTATTTGGAACAAGAGGTCGTGGTGGTTCTGGAGTTGACTTAAATGGTTTTCCCATGTCTGCTGTTGACAGAATTGAAATTTTAAGAGATGGCGCTTCTGCACAATATGGTTCCGATGCCATTGCAGGGGTTATGAATATTGTGTTAAGAAAAAATACCAATGAGTGGAATATCACGACAGGTATGGCAGGTTATTATGATAAAAAATTTAATACCAACCAATTTAAAAATAATAAGGACTATTTATATAGCGGCCCTATTGACGGAGTAACAAGTTCTGTTTCTGCCAATAGAGGATTTGATATTGGCAAAAAAGGCGGATTCATTAATTTATCTTTTGATGTATTAGACCAAGGAAAAACTTTCCGTCAAGCTGCAAGTTCCGATATTACAAACAAAGATGGTTTACCTACTAATACTTGGAGACAAGGTTTTGGAGATGGCTCCATGCATTCAATGGGAACTATGTTTAATATGGAAGTACCCTTGGGAGATGATATTAAATTTTATGCCTTTGGTAGTTTCAATTCAAAAAAATCTGATGCTTACGCTTACACACGTAACTGGTCAGCAAGACCTACGCGTTTTCCTGTGAACGCTAAAGGTGGTTTAATTTTTGTGCCTGATATTATGTTTACTTCAGGTTCAGGCGATACAAGTTATAATCCACATATTCAAGCCAATATTCAAGACATATCTATAGTAACTGGCTTTTCCAAAACAAGCAACCGTGGTTGGGATTGGGATTTAAGCAATGCTTTTGGAAATAATAATTTCCATTATTTTGGAGATGGTACTTTCAACGCCTCTAATATTGGCAATATTAGCCAAACACATTTCGACGACGGAGGATTTAATTTCTTACAAAACACTTCGAACTTAGATATTTCTAAACAGTTTGGCAAGGTGAATAATGGGGGTATTAAAGTTTCTTATGGTGGTGAGTTAAGATTTGAGGAGTACAGTATTTTTAAAGGAGAGATTAATTCTTATAAAGCTTTTACTAATAATTTAGGTTTAGAGCAAGCACCAGGTTCGCAAGGTTTTCCAGGCTTCAGCCCAGATGATAAAGTAAAGGCAAATAGAATTGTAACAGGTGCATATAGCGATATCGAATTCACTCCTTCTGAAATGTTTTTAATAACAGCTGCAGTAAGAGCTGAGAATTATTCTGACTTTGGATCGGTAGCTACTTTTAAAACATCGGCACGTTTAAAACTAAGTAGCAATTTTAATGTAAGAGGTTCATTTAGCACTGGCTATCGAGCTCCTTCTTTACAACAAAAATATTTCAGCAATACTTTAACATCTTTCTCTAATGGTGGACTAGTTCAATCTAGAATTGCACGTAACGATGATGAAATTAGCAAGTTAGCTGGTATCCCTTCATTGAAACAAGAAACTTCTACCAATATGAGCTTAGGCTTTTCTTGGAAACCCGCAAAAGGTTTAACTTTTACAGTAGATGCTTATTCAATCAAGATGAAAGACAGAGTGGTATTGTCAGGTTTATTCAGCGCAAGCGATGCCTCACTTCCTGCTGAATTAACTTCTAAGTTAAATGGATTAGGCGTTTCTACTGCACAATTCTTTGCCAATGCAGTGAATACCACCAACACCGGTGTTGACTTTGTAGTCGATTATCAAAAGAAAATTTCAGCTACCGAAAGATTTAAATTTTTATTCGTAGCTAATATTCAAAATATTACTATTGACGAAATTCATGTGCCTGCAGCTTTAAGTACGACAGAGTATAATGCGAATACTTTTTTTAATGATAGAGAAAAATATTTCTTAAAGGCTTCTGCGCCGAAATCAAAATTCTCTACAAGCTTTGATTACACTAAAAATAAAGTAAGCATTGGAACGCGTCTTACTTATTTTGGATCACTTGCTTTAACTGGATTTGGATATAATGGAGATGGTATTAATCCTGAAGTACCTTCTGATGCAAATGAAAATATAATGTTACCAGAAGTATTTAATTACAGCGGTAAGATTTCAACCGACTTATATTTAAATGTTCAAGTAAATAAGAAAATGTCTTGGGTGTTAGGTGCTGACAATATCTTGAATGTACACCCCGACTTTGCGGTGAATCCACTAGCTAAATATTGGGCTGGTGACAATGAAACAGGTGGACCATGGGATGGTGTTCAAATGGGCTATAATGGTATGAGAATTTTTAGCAAATTAGTCTTCAAGTTTTAATGCCAATTTTTAAATAACTTTAAAGCCTTCTCGTTCATTCGGGAAGGCTTTTTTTGTCTTATACTGATTAATATATAAATAGATGAAATACAATAATACTTTTTCGTAGCGAACTTTGTGAGCGAAGCGATCAGAGAGCCAGAAAAAGGTATTTTGTATTTTATCCAGTTGATAGATATATAGAATTTAAATAACCAATATGAAAAAAATACTTAGTAGCTGTATCATTATTTTAATTACAGCATTAACAACATTAAGCGTATCGGCGCAAAACGGAATCGTAGTTTTTCAAACCGATTTTGGCACCAAGGATGGTGCGGTCTCGGCGATGAAAGGGGTGGCCAGCTCGGTGGATGCTTCTTTAAAATTATATGACCTTACCCATGACATACCAGCTTATAATATTTGGGAGGCTGCTTATAGATTAGACCAAACAGTTATTTATTGGCCAGCAGGAACCGTATTTGTATCGGTGGTAGATCCTGGCGTGGGCACCCAAAGAAAATCGGTGGTAGTAAAAACAAAGTCAGGACATTATATAGTAACACCGGACAATGGCACACTAACATTAATTGCTATATCATTAGGTATTGATTCAATTCGTGAAATTGATGAAGTTACTAATAGAAGAAAGAATTCAGAAGCTTCTTATACTTTTCATGGAAGAGATGTGTATGCTTATACAGCTGCCCGTTTAGCATCACGCAAAATAAATTACGAGCAAGTTGGCAAAATAAGTACGGCGCCTATTACATCACTTAGTTTTCAAAAAGCTCAACTAATGGGCAATCAATTAAAAGGCACTATTGATATATTAGATATTCAATACGGAAATATTTGGACCAATATAGACCAAGCCTATTGGAAAAAATTTAATGCTTTAGCCCATAGTAAAAATGAAATACAGGTACAAATTTTTGAAGGTAAAAAATTAGTGTATACAGGCAGCATGCCTTTTGAAAATACTTTTGGTGGCGTGGCTGTAGGAAAACCACTTGCCTATTTAAATAGTTTAATGAACCTTTCTTTTGCCTTGAACCAAGAAAACTTCTCAGAAAAGTATCATGTCTACGCAGGCAGCAATTGGACAGTAGCTGTAGAGTGGGTTAAATAAAAAGTTAGAAAGCTTCGTTAAAAAAGTAGCGTTTTTTATTGCTGGAAAAAGTTGGCTAATAGGCTATGGAAATGATGTGTGCCTTGCTCGCGCAAAGTGGCATATCTTCCATAATGGTAAAAACGCGAACGAATACCTTCTTGTACATGCTGTACAATTTCTTCATCCTCCTGTTCTACAGTATCTAAGCCAGTTCCAGCACCTTGGCCTAGCTTGCTTGCATCAAATACAAAGCTTAAAAAACTTACCTTGGTATTACCTGCATCAATGGGCGTAATTATATTCACCGACAAGCCCCAAGGATAAAAATTAAACATCATATTAGGAAAAACCCAGAAATAATAAGCAGCTATTTTTTTACCTGCATCGGGATGCGCTGAAGGAATTTCAAAACAGTGCTCGTTATTTTTCGCAATACCTAATTGTAAACTTGCATAAGGAAACAACTCAGTGGAATAATCTTTGAAATCTAAAAAAGCATTAAGTCCTGGATGTACAAAAGGAATATGGAAACCTTCTAAGTAATTTTCACAGTACAATGCCCAATTGGCTTTAATATAAAAATCATTCGATCTTGCTGCATCAAAAACTAAATTATCAATAGGCAACCATCCTACACGCTTTTGCATTGCTTGAAAAAAAAGTTCGGGACCAATTCCTTTGGTTAATTGTGTAAACAACAAAGGTCCCCACTTAAATAAAGGCAAGTCATGTAAATGATTGTTCTCTGGAATAAAATTTTCGACGGCAGAAAATTCTGGCATAGAGATAAATTTTCCATCTAAATGAAAAGCTCTGCCATGGTATTTACAACGCAAATGCTTTTGTGCCGAACAAGGTTCATAGACCATTAAATTTCCTCGGTGGGTACATACATTTGATAAACAATGAACTTGATCATTTGTATCTCTGGTAAGTACCAAGGGCTCCCCTATATAATTTTCCAATAATTTAAATGGATGTGCGTCGCCTACATTCGGAATCATTCCTGTATGTCCAATATACTGCCAGCTAGGGGCAAATATTTTTTCTTTAGAAGCTTCCAGTACTTGAGGCTCTAAATAAAAAGAAGTGTCAATGGTTTTGGCCCTACTAATAATAGGATCGATATAAAATTTAGACATACTACCACTTTTTCAAGCCTCAATATACGCCAACCCCCTTGATAAAGCCCTGATTATAAACACCTATAAAAAATAATCCCTCCAAAACAGGGTATAAATAGCAGAAAAAAAGGGTATAAATAAATGTAGTAAATACTAAATTATTTAGTTAATATTGCTAATAAATTTAGTTTTATGTCATTTATAGATAGAGACCCAGGAGAAGGAATTGCCACCCAGCAAATTAATAAGAACTACCAATCGGGTCAAATTATACAGGCCAATGCCACCGGTTTTGGAGCTGCCTCCGATGATTTTATGGAAAGAGGCATTGACCTCAACGAGCAACTCATTCGCAACAAGCCCGCTACTTTTTTCTTTCGCGTCAACAGCGATGCCATGCTAGGTGCTGGTATTCATATCGGCGATATTTTAATTGTAGACAGAAGCTTGCCCGCTAGCTCGGGCAAAGTAGTCGTAGCTGTTTTGAATGGTGAATTTTTAGTACGCCGATTACAAATACAAGAAAATAGTATTAGTCTGGTTCCTGAAAATAAAAGATATGGTATTATTCAAGTAGCTCAACTTGAACAGTATAGCACTTGGGGCATTGTAAGTTTTGTCATACATAGTTTGTAGGATGGTTCATCTTGAAAATATTTTTTTGTGCAAGCCATTGTAGATTGTAATAGTTTTTATTGTTCTTGTGAAAGGCTTTTTCAACCACAACTTAGGCAAGCCCCTATTGTGGTTTTAAGTAATAACGATGGTTGTATTGTATCGCGTTCCGACGAAGCGAAGCAATTAGGCATTTCTATGGCTGTTCCTTATTTTCAAGCAAAAGAAATTATTGAAAAAAATAAAGTACATGCTTTTTCTTCTAACTATCATTTATATGGAGACCTTAGTTGGCGCGTCATGGAAACTATGCGACAGCTACTGCCACCGGCCTGTGTAGAAGTTTATTCAGTAGACGAAGCCTTCTTAGATTTAGCACATATTGAGCCCGATGCCTTAGAAGATTTTTGCATCAACATTAAAAATACCATTGAAAATTGGACAGGTATTTCTGTGTCCATTGGCGTAGGGCCTAATAAAGTATTAAGTAAAGTAGCCAACCGATTGGCTAAAAAAAATAAAATAAAAACAGGCTGTATTGTTATTTTAAACACCACTCAAAAAATACAAAAAGCTTTACAAGAAACACCCGTGGAAGATATTTGGGGTATTGGTTTTAGTTATAGTGAAAAATTAAAAATATACGGTGTGCATACCGCCTTCTCCCTTAGTATCAAAGACCTTAGTTGGGGCAAACGTTTTTTAGGCGGCATTACAGGTATTAAATTAATAAGAGAATTAAAAGGACATAAAACGCATGGCATGCAAGCGCCTCGCAGCGAAAAAAAAATGATTGCTACTACCCGCATGTTTGGAAGAGAAGTAAGTGAATGGCAAGAAATAGAAGAAGCACTTGCTACCTATGCCGCCCGTGCCACTGAAAAATTAAGAAGACAACATAGTGCGGCTTGCGGTGTAAGTGTTTTTTTACTCAAAAAAGCGCCTGTACATTTGGAC
>Ga0209596_1002701_pt1 | contig 14508 bp, 24 predicted proteins | sample M_130807_MF_Meta_FD_187314 | JGI IMG/M metagenome (GOLD analysis project Ga0209596, IMG submission 187314) | Freshwater microbial communities from Lake Montjoie, Canada to study carbon cycling - M_130807_MF_MetaG (SPAdes) (version 2) | ecosystem: Environmental > Aquatic > Freshwater > Lake... | reverse complement strand
CTATCCTGTCCTATACTTTTTCATTAAAAAAATTCACTTCAACCCCCTGTAAAACTAATAAAAACCCTTATAATATTGCAATTTCGTTTTTCTATACTGTGACAATTTTCTATCCCTTTTCTATACCTCTATTGCACCCTATATGTCATTTTATAAGCACTTTTATATGACCTATGTGTTTTTTATTTTTAATGTACTTTATAGACATACTTTACTGAGATTTATTAGGTGTTTATAGACATATTCTATAGTATTTTTTAGAGTTAAAAAGATTTGACCCAAACGCACACACATTTTTAACTTTTTAAACTAAAAAAGTCGAAGAAACAAGGGTAATTTTATGGAAAAAATAATTTTTTGGGGGTTAACGCCTTTGGTTATAGTGATACAGATAATGAATCACTGGGTATATTCAAAGGGAAAGTTAAGATATGCCTATCCATTATCAATGTTAGCGTATGCGCTTTATATTATAATAGAAACTTATGTAGCATTAAGGGAACCGTCGCAAAATTCTTTATTACTGTTTAATTTGGTAAACGTATGGGGATTTGCGATGGCTGCAAAAGGGTATAGAAGGATAAAGGCAGATGAAAAAGATAGTGATGTTTGATATGGATGGAACATTAACTCCAGCGAGGGAGAGTATGGGTATAGAGATGCTGGAGTGTTTAAAGAGGTTAGAGGGAAGTGGACATGAGATAGGGATAGTATCTGGATCAGATTTAGATTACATAGAGAGTCAATGTGGGATAATGTTTAGTGATGGTATAGGTAAGCGAGTTCATTTGTTGCCGTGTAATGGAACGAAGTATTATAGACTGGGAGAAGGATTGGCGGCAAAATCTGAAATTAGTATGATAGATGAATTAGGACAGGCGGGATATAATCGATTAGTGGAGATATGTTTAAGGGGTCAATTAGAGATAATGGGAAACAGCAATGAGTTACCATTAACAGGTAATTTTTTTCAATACAGGGGATCCTTATTGAATTGGTGTCCGATAGGCAGAGCGGCGAAGAAAGAGCACAGAGCCATTTGGGAGCGATTAGACGAAGGCAACAGGATAAGGATGCCATGGCTCGGTAGGATGAGGGAAGAGTTCGTAAAGAGCGGTATAGGGGGTTTGGTGATAGCATTAGGAGGCGAGACAAGTTTTGATATATATCCTAATGGTTGGGACAAGACATATGCGATGAAACACTTTAAAGGGTATAAAATTTATTTCATAGGTGATAGATGTAGAGAGAACGGTAATGATCATGCGATATATGAAGCATGTCGTCCCAATTCATGGTCTACTACAGGACCAGAGCAAACGATAGAGTATATAGAGCAATTAATAAATGGAGTTAGTGAATGAATAAAGAAGAAGAAGAGCAAGTTTTATTTTTTCTAGACAAACCAGAGGAAAAGGGACCAAAGTATGATGATTTTGGTAAGGAAGAAGAAGCAGAAGAGACTACGGTAACAACTGCTCCAGTATATTATTGGTGTTCACAGCATAATGATTTTGGAGACATTTGAAATGAATTTAACAGAAGAGACAAAAGCTTCATTAGTAGCTGTTACATTTTTTATTTTGTTTTTGTTAACAATTGGGATATGCTGGCATGTATATAATGTAGAATACAACAGAAGTATTTCTGAGATTTCATTAAGTATGCGATGTAGAGAATCTGGAGGTTCTATGATAGAGGGTGAATCGAACACTGGTGGTGATACGACTCATTTTTCGATTTGTGTTCCAGCGGAAGCATTTTATTGTGCTGATATTGAGTGAAAACGATATAAAAATTATTTAGGATGATATATTATATAAGAGACAGAGATGAAGCCATCGACCATAGCATTATCTGGGGCATTTGATCCATTGCATGTGGGTCACGTAAGGATGATCAAGAGTGCTATTAATTTTGGTCGAGTTATTATTATATTGAATAGTGATAAGTGGGTTGAGAAGAGGAAGGGATATCTTTTAACGCCATGGTATGATCGAAGGGAATTACTTTTATCTATCAATGGAGTATCAGAAGTTATCAAGGTAGATGATAGAGATGACACTGTTTGTGAAGCGTTAGAGAGGGTGCGTCCTACGGTATTTGGGAATGGTGGTTATAGGACTAGGGTAAACACTCCTGAGAGGGAGTTATGTTTAAATTTAGGGATTAGGTTAGTATGGGGATTGGGTGGAGGAGAGAAGGACGCATACTCTAACGATTTGATGAGAAAGATATTAAATAAGGAGATAGAGGATAAAGAGACTGATTGGCTTTGAGGAAGCGTGGCCGAGTGGTTTAAGGCAGCGGTTTAGAAAACCGCCGTACTCGAAAGGGTACCAGGGGTTCGAATCCCTTCGCTTCCGATTGCTGGAATAGCTCAGTGGTAGAGCAGCGCCTTAACACGGCGCTGGTCGGGGGTTCAAGTCCCTCTTCCCGCAGCACGTATTAGGATTAGTACGAAGAGTAGCCCAAAAGAAAGAGGCAAGCAACATACTGCCAAAAGTGTTGGTAGAAATCCAACTTCTTTAGGAAAGTCCTAAATAACAAAGGAGAGAAGATATGCCCGCAAGAACTGGATTAAATGGTCGTAGACATGGCAGAAGAAAAAAAGGCAAGAAGAAACGTCTTGCCAGAAGAAATGCCAGGAAACAATCTTGAGTAAAAATTGATGGAACCTAAATGTCATTTTTGTGGATCAGCAGATATATTTGTTGGGTTCTTTTCTATAGAATGTCCTAATGAAACATGTAAGAATTATTCTATAAAGCAAAAAGAGATTCTCATAGAGAAGAATATAGATTTAGAATCTAATAGATTAAATGATTACAACCAAGAAAACAAGCTTTATTATTTTTATCAATTAGAGTCAAAGAAAACAGATTGACATTTAGGTTTTATTAATGAGTGTTTTATCATATATAATTTATAGTATTTTATTGTATTTTTTATCTAGGACTGTGATATGGTATTGGACCTATCATATGATAGATAACAAGGCAATGAAGGAAGCATCGATAAGGAAGCAAGAAAAATCATTTATAACTCTTGTAACTCTTATAATATTTGAAATATTGATAACGACTTTATTGTCTCCGATTATAGGATTGATACTGATAAGTTTTTCTAATGCTGATACAGCGATGAGGAACACTATAAAAAAGACATCAGAAAGAATAAAGGATACAGAGGAGGCAAAGAGATATTATAAGGCAGCTATTGCTTTATGGGAAATAGAAGTAGAAAAAGAAAGAGGAAAGAACTGATTCTTTATATTTAGAATTATGGACTTTTTCTTTCGTAAACTAGTAGAATTTTATGAAAGTTTTTTTGTTGAAAAATGGGAATTAAATATATTAATTGAGTTTATTATTTATTTTATAATTGCCATGATTATGAATTATATTTTTTTCTATTATTGAACAAACTCTGGTATAGTTATTATATTACAGTTATCATTGCGGGTTGGAGAAGTAGTAACTCGTTTGGCTCATAACCAAAAGATCATGTGTGCAAATCACATACCCGCACTACATAGGCGGAAATAGCTCAGTGGTAGAGCTGCGGCTTTTAATGTTTAGGCAATCCTCTTGATTGCCTTCCTTTACCACGATTTCTGCCACAAAAAGTAAGTGTTTGACTGTTGCAGTTTGGACACAATAATCTTAAATTTGAAGGAACATTGTTACCAGCATTTCCGTCGATATGATCTACAATAAGTGTTAACGGTTGTCCGTTCCATAAATTATTATTTTTGCAAATAGAACAAGTATTTCCAACTGTTTGTATTAAACAACGTCTTATGGTTCGTCTCGTTGTCAATACTCCGTTTTTAAAATTATCCATAATTTGTGATTGAAGCATTTCTTTCCAAACAGATATGTCAATATGTTTTTTAGGAGCTTTTTTTCTTTTTGGAATTTTATTTGAAACTTTGGCAGCACAAGAATGTGAACAATATATATTTTCAAAACGTTTTGAATATGGGATGGCTGCTTCACATACTAAGCATCTTTTTGGATTTAAATTATAGTTTTTTTCATTTTTTGCCGTGCGACTACGATTACTACAAGATAAAGAACAATACACATTTTTAGTTTCTTTACTACAATATAAACAGGAATTCATATAACCTCCGCAGAATTAGTTTAATGGTAAAACTTCACGCTTCCAACGTGACCTCGCCGGTTCGATTCCGGCATTCTGCTATAAGCATATAACCGAAACTGTATTTTCGCTATTTATTGTCGGTTCGAATCCGATTTTCCGCTTTTAAAGAAAAAAGGAGAAGATTACTCTTCTCCTTTTTTTATTGTTTATATTGAATTTAAATTCAAGTTAGTTCAGTGATTCTAAGGACACCTGTGGTATTTTTAAATGCGACACTAAGTTCACCAGTATAACGTAGGCTTGATAGTTCATAGAAACCACCAGGACCAACTATATTTACGCTATAATCGGAAGAAGAAGCTCCTGCTCCGAATTTAACATAAGCTGTATTACTACCTTCCATAAAGAAGATGAATCCTTTTCTTGAAGCTAAAGGATCTACAGAATCGGGACCATCTGCTGCAAGCATTAAAGTTATTGTAGCTGAACTAGCTAATGTGGTACTGATAAGTTCAGCTATAGCACCTGAAACAGCTAATACAGAAGAGTTAACGTCACCTACGGATGTATTAATATCAACTAGAGATAAGCCACCTCCAAGAGAATCAATAGCGCCAGAAACTGCTTGAATGGAAGAGTCAACTGATTCTAATATAGATTTTAAATCAACAACAGTACCAGAAACTTGCATGACTGCATCTTCTACATACTCTAAACAACTTACTGTATCATCAACGCCGCCAGAAACCATCATTAATGCATCAAACAATGTAGTAATAGAAGAACCTGTTACATAGACTGGAGTTGCATTACTATCACCGATAAGATTAGTTCCATTTGATAAGCCTACTGGAAGATAGTTTGATATAGAGAAAGCATTACCATTGGAGTTGAATACGGATACGCTATCAGTAGAAGCATCTAGATCAATATCAATTGAAGCAGATACTTTCAATGCACCATCTGCTGCAAGATGTAAGAATTGAGCATTACCAGCTTCATCTTTACCCATAACTGGCAAGCCAGGATGTTCTGTTGCCATAGATTGGCTACCAGAACGGGTAACAATATTACCATCTTCATTAACTAAAATAGATATTGGGGATTCGTAACTCATAATATTCTCCTAATAATTTAAAATAAATATATAATATTTTGTTATTAAGAAGATATTATTATAAATAATATTTTTATGAGCCGGATTTATTCCAATTATCCAATGATTTATTGGTCAAAAATATTTCTATATTATTTTCTTTATTGAAATGAATTAAGCAGTCTTGTTTTTTCAATAGATGTTCTATATGACTTTTACAAGAATTATTTTTTTGTTTACAGTTAGGACATTCCCACATAAAAAAGAATGTAGACTCAATCTAGAAAATTGTTTAAATAATTAATAATATTGTTAAGATATGTAGATCCGGGGGCAATCCGGTTTCGACAGGGGAAGGGATAGTTAATTTGCATAGCAGTGGGTGTTTATAACCGCTTAAAACTATAAACAAAAGTAAGTGCCAACGATAATTCATATAGCTCTTACGCTCTAGCCGCCTGACGGTTAGCGATTTATAAAGAATGCCGTCTGAAGTTTTTATAGATCGTCATTAATCAGACTCGATTTTATATTGATTATCTCTAGGATAAAATTTAAATTTTGAGATCATGCCATTAACAATCTGTTCTTTGATCAAGTTAAATGGCGGGTAAAAGATAAAAGAACTATGCTATGTGAGAACAAGTTAATTTGAAATCTTCTGGAGGGGGTTCGACTCCCCATGCCTCCAATAATAAGTTTAAAAGCATTAATTTCTTTGTTATATTGTAAGAATACCTTCTGACACATTAAGGAAACAAATGTTCTGGAACATTAATGATTCTAATAGTATGACTGCCCGAGATGCTTTTGCTCGTGCTGATAAGACTGCAATTTCGATTGTTGGACGAGTAATTTCTTATCGTAAGATGGGTGGTGTTGCCTTTGGTCATATTGTTGACAATAGTGATACTAAGATTCAGTTTTGTTTTAATAAGAGGATGATGGATGAATCCTGTTATAAGGAATGGTCTGCGGTTCCTCACATCGGAGATATTGTAGGTCTTTCAGGAGAGCTTTGGACTACTGGGACTGGGGAGCGTACTGTTCTAGTCAATAAGGACTTTAAGAGGCTCCAGAAGGCTTGTGGCGGCTTTCCTGATAAGTGGCATGGAATGACTGACCCAGAGCTTATGAGACGTAAGCGGTGGCTGGAATGCGCTATCCATCCTGAGAGTCGTAATGTTTTTCGTTTTCGTAGTAAGTTGATTACTTCGATTAGAAACTTTTTTGAAGGCAAGAGTTTCATGGAAGTAGAAACTCCTGTTCTAACTCCACAGGCAAGCGGTGCCCAGGCTCGTCCATTCGTAACCCATCATAATGCTCTTGATGCAGACTTCTATTTGCGTATTGCACCAGAGACATATCTTAAGCGTATGACTGCTGCTGGTTTTGATCGTGTATTTGAGATTGGCAAGCAGTTTCGTAATGAAGGTATTGATCCTTCTCATTTGCAGGAATTTACTTCTCTTGAATGGTATGCTTCATATTGGGATTATTGTGATAACATGGCATTTTTTCGTAATTTGACTAATTTTCTTAGTATTGTATTTGAAAACAACAAGGAGATTCATACCAAGTTGGTTTCGTGGAAGAATGCTCCAGTTGTAGAATATCGTAAGTTGTTTAATGAGCATACTGGACGTTATCCGGATGATATGAGTGCCAAGGAAGCGGATCAGCTATTTAAGACGGCGGTTCGTCCAAAGCTTATTGATCCTATTTTTGTAACGGATTATCCTGCTCATATGTCTCCTATGGCAGCAAGGCATTCTAACGATCCCAATACGGTTCAGCAATGGCAGTTTATTGTGGATGGATGGGAAGTAGTTAAGTGCTACACGGAGCTTACAGATCCGGTTCTACAGCGTCAGCTATTGGAGCAGCAGATGCAGGATAGAGCTAATGGCGATGATGAAGCCATGATGATTGAGGAAGATTTCCTTGAGTGCATGGAGCATGGCATTCCTCCTCAGAGTGGTGCTGGCTTTGGAATTGATAGAATGGTAGCGATTCTTACTGGAACTGATAACTTGAGGGACGTAGTTTTTTTCCCTACATTGAAGTCTGCTACTTGAGAGCATATATATAAGAGACAAACCAAAAAGCGGGTTATTAAAAATAGCCTGTTTTTTGTTTTTAGGAGAATGTTATGGTTAAAAGAATAATATTATTTGCAACTACTGTTATTTTATTTGGTTTCACAGGACATAAAACTTCACAAGAAATAACATATAGCTCAACACTATCTTGTGTTTCGCCTGAACAATATGTGGCAAATTTTGTAGAAACAAATATGTCTGTTTATCAAGAACAGGAAAATGATGTAGAGGACAATACTAATTTACCAGGAATGAGGAATTTACAATTAGCATTAGCTCGCATTTGTGTAAGTGAAGCTGGATTTCAAACAAGGACAGATGATTGTGTGATGATATATCATGCATTAAGGAATCGTTCAAGTACGGGGCAATTAACGATAGGCATTATGAGAGCCTATGCGCCATTAAGTTTCAATACGGAAAGAACAGATAATCATCGTTGGGTAGCTCATTTAAACGAAAGATTTACGGAGCCACAAGGTTGGAGTGAAGTAGTTCCATTTAGTTGGGGTGCTAAACGAAATGATTGGATTCGTGTTTACAATTTAGCTGGAGAAATCATAAGAAACAATCCAGTACCTCCTTGTGAATTGCGTGTAGATCATTGGGGTGCTCCTGGATTTCGTCGTCAAATGCATTTAAGAAATGGATGGACTTTACTTGAATGTGGTGACACTTTAAATGATTTTTGGAGTTTACCTGTAAGAGTTCAAGCCGAAACTGAATCTAATGAATTAGATTTGGTTATGGAAATTGGAAATCCAAAAGAAGAAAATGAATTGATAAGAGAAGATAATTGTTCTGAAAATGAACAAATTTGCTCTTAATAAGTTTAAATTCAAGAAATAATTTGTTATATTATAAAGATACTGAAGGAGAGAAAAAAAGAATGTCTGATAATCATATTGAGCTTGTTGGTAGGGTAATTGAGCACGCACATGACAATTTCAAGATCTTGATTGAAAGAACTGAGCAAGTTGTTCGTGCAAGGGTATCCGGAAAGATGCGACAGAATAAGATCAATGTTGAAAAGGGTGATCGTGTCCGTGTTAAGGTTTCGGTTTACGATATGACGAATGGTTTTATTGTAGCCCGTCTTAATACAGCAAGGGAGCATCTAGTTCATTATGAGCCAGAAGGCAGAGTCTGATTTATCCAAAATTTTAATTTACGATGAGATGATTGTTTTCTAAGTTTTAAGACTTAGACAATGATCAAAGATTTAGGGGCAAGATTTCAAGTTTATAGATTGTTTACAACGACAAGTTGTTATAAAATCATCTGTACTTTAAAGATTGCCCTTAATCTTTTTATTTAGTAGTAATAAAAAAACAATAAATTCATTTTAAGGAAAATAAAACATGTCGATGATTCCGCCTCATATTTCTGCTGCTTCTAAGGAAGAACTAAAGACTATGGTTAACCAGAATAGACATCCTGTAGATGTTGCAGTTTGGCATACTACAAATTATTTCAATTTTGGTGCAATTGTTAGAAGCTGTCATAATTTTGCAATTCGCAGTATTCATGCAATTGAAGTTGCACCTGATTCTGGATTGATGTATGAGAAGGCTACAATGGGAACTCACAAATATGAAAACATTGTAAAGGATTCTATTGATGAATTTATTGAATTCTCATCTGGTAGAAACATTGTTGCTTTTGAACGTAGGCATGATCTTGTGACGAGTGACATTAGAAATTTTGAATATCCAGACAATCCTATCCTTCTTTTTGGAAGTGAAAAGTTTGGAGTACCGGACGTTCTATTGGAGAGAGCAAAACACGTTGTGCATATTCCCCAGTTTGGGATTCATAACGACATGAATCTAGCGGTAGCAGTTGGCATTGTTTTGTATGATTTTGTTAGCAAGATGAAGTGAATTTAAAATAAAATTTAATAAATAAAAGGCGGGTTTCCCCGCCTTTTTTTATGTTTAATAAAAAACAAATAAATTTAATTATTAAGCCAAAACTTTTCTTCTAAAAAGAAAGATATTTATTAATAAGATAAAATATTATTTCTCTTAGACTGTGGATTGTTTCTGTAACATTAAAAGAGAAAAAACATGGAAGATATTAATTTTTGGGAATGGTTAAAAAAAAGATCTGAGGTCAATAAAGAACAACAAAAAGAACTTGTTCTTGAAATGCCAAACAATTCTTTAAAAAAAGAAAAAGAAACAATTATAAATGCTACAGAACCGACCAGAGGATTTGCTATTGTTGACTTTAACATATTAGAAACAAATGACAATGAGTGATAATGAATTTGAAAATTTAGAACTTTATGCAAAGATAGAAAATTCTCTAGAAGAATTACAGGACTGTCTTAATGATATTAATGATATTATTATATCAGAATCTAAAAAGAGTTCTATACCAGAAGATAATGTATATTACATTGCACCAAATATCGTTAAAATTTTTTCTGATGTTCAAGATAAACCAATGAGCATAGAAAAGATTATTGATTTATATTCTGAATGGTCTGAGAATGTATATATTATAACTGCTCTTAACAAAGGCAAATATAAAAATAAAGCCGTTAAAGAACATGTATTGAATTTGTTTAAATTGGTTAAATCAATAGAATATATTTTGGCAGATCCTGATAAAAAGGAATGAAATAAAAAAGGCGGGTTTAACCCGCCTTTCTTCTTTTTATCTTTAAACTGTCATCCGATACCATCATAACCATAGTATCTTGAATTTATTGGAGAAATTGTGCTGCCACTAAATCCTACATATGATCCAGTTAATATGAAGAAATTAGTTGGTACAATGCTTGTTAATCCTGCAACCACTTCATAATCTAAAGTTCCTGCTTCTGCGGTAACAAATAAATCAGTTATTCTAATTTTTGCTTCAAAAGCAGCACTGACTGGTAGAGAAAAATAATTTGTTCCTAAAACTCCATTTCTAGTAAATCCAACTCTTAAAATGCCACTAGAATTATTTTTGATATTAAAAACATTTGCAACAAATGGAAAACTTATTTGATTTACTGTCCCTGCTGCCACCTGAGAATGTGTCACATATGGAAGACCACTTGCTTGATATTCAGCTACATTATTCTGACCGCTAGAAGGATATTGAAAAGGCATTATAAGCTCCTGATAATTGTTTTCTGTGATATAATTAGTATTACTATGACAATATTACGATTAGATGATTTATTTAATACATATGGCGATGAAAAATATGCCGAAGTTGCTGTGTTCTTAGATTTACTAAGAGGATTACAACTGTTACACCAAACAGCACATTGGCAAACAAAAGGAGCTAATTATTATTCTGATCATCTTTTATTTCAAAGACTGTATCAAGGACTTGCTGAAGAGATCGATTCAGTAGGCGAAAGATCAGTAGGACTTGGGAGCGAAAGATTGGTTGATTATAATCATTCATTAACAAATATGGATTTGTTCTTAGGTGCTGTTGCTGATTTAGCTACTACAGAAATGGTTTCTCCTGCCGATTTACTTGTTAATAAAGCTTTAAGAGCAGAATTAGCATTTATAAAGGCAGGAGAAAGAATGATGAATCTTCTTAAAGATAAAGGATTATTATCTAGAGGATTAGAACAATTACTTGGAACAATCTTAGATAATCATGAATCAAATGTTTATTTACTCAAACAACGAGTAAAAACCTGAATCATCAGATAATACCACCAGACATTACTCTAACGTGATCGGATGGAAACCAGCCACGTTGTTGATAATGATCTAACCAAACTGGAAAAATTTCAACGTAATCATTTCTTCCACCTAACGAAGCACCCGTGTTTTGTAAGTGTAAGACTTGACTTCTATGTACTTTTATTGCTGGTCCTTCTATTACACCAGATGAGCCAGCTTTTACTCCACCTAGTCTTCTTAAGCTACAAGAACCATCTTCGGCTATTTGTATTGAACCATCTGGATTCCAAACTGGTTCATATACTGGAAGAATTTCATCTTTTGATTCAAACATGGTACTTGAAAGAATTTTTACTCTATCACCTTTCATACTATTTTCTCCTCTTCATTTACTATAACTGCATTACAAGTAAGCATTAGTCCAACAACACTGCAAGCATGTTCTAATGCATATCTTGTAACTTTAACAGGATCTATAATACCTTCTGAAACTAAATCTGTATAGTTTCCTTTGGAAGCGTTATATCCGAAACGAAATCTTTCTCTATCAGAGAATTCTGGTTGATTTTTATATTTTTCTAAAACTTCTTCTATATCTTCTTTGTTTGCATTAGATACATCGATATAGAATATTTTATGATTTGAATTTTTTAATTTTAATTTTTCTTTTATAACTTCAGGAGATACACCAGTATTATCTACTATAGTACGTAAAGGGTATTCACAAACATCAGCAATCATTTCAATTCCACAAATAACATCGCCATTGTGATTATTCTTTATTGTTCCTAAAGATAATGTTTGTCTAAGATACTGAGCGGCATAGAACAATGCAGTACCACCCCCAGGAACAATGCCTTCTTGAGATGCTGCAAGGGTTGCATTCACTGCATCTTCTACCCTATCTTTTTTCTCTAAGATCTCTACTTCTGTAGAACCACCAACACGAATCACTGCAATGCCACCAGAGAGCTTTGCAAGCCTTTTACGATATTTGTCAACATGTAAGGCATCAAGACTCTTATCATTAGATAGAATGCTTCTTAAATCGCTTATGCGCTTTTGCATGGCATCTTTTTGTTCTTCTGTTCCATTGCCAACAACCGTAGTAGCTCCACGACCAATGATAATTTTTTTAGCAATACCTAAATGTTCTTGTTTAATTTGTTTTAATGAAACTTCACTAGTAGAACCGATTACAGTACCGCCAGTTACTGTTGTTAAATCTGATAGGATGTCTGCACGATGTTCTCCATAACTTGGTGCTTTAATAGCACAAATTTTTAGAGTTCCTTTCATTTTATTAACAATAAGAGTATGTAAGGCTTCTCCCTCGATATCATCGGCTATGATTAATAAACTTCTATTGTTTTTATGAACCAATTCTAAAACAGGAACAACATCTTGAATAGAAGAAATTTTATTTGCAGTTAAAAGGATAAATGGATTATCTAATTCACAGGTTCCTTTATCTCCATTAGTAACGAAGAATGGAGATACGAATCCTGCATCTAACTGCATACCTTCAACAACTTGTAATGTTGTATGAATACTTTTAGCAGGTTCTATAGTAATAATACCGTCTTTGCCAACCTTTTCTATTGCTTCTGCTAGTAATTCACCGATTGATCTATCTCCGTTTGCTGAGATAGTTCCAACATTAACAATGTCTTCTTTGCAAGAAACTGGAATGCAGTTTTCTTTAAGATAAGAAATTACTAATTCTGTTCCAATGTCCATTCCTTTTTTAAGATCAATAGATGATCTTCCTGTGGAAATCATTTTAATTCCTTCGGAAAGCATTGCATGACCAAGAACAGTCGCAGTCGTTGTCCCATCTCCAGCTAAATCATTGGTTTTAGAAGCAACTTCTTTTAACAATTCTGCTCCGATAGATTGTAATCTATTTTTAAGATTAATAGATTTAGCTACTGTTACTCCGTCTTTTGTTATAAGAGGAGGACCGGTTTCCATATCTATGATAACTGAATGCCCTGATGGACCCATGGTACTTTTAACTGCATTAGCTAATACGGTTGCACCTTTAAGGAGTTCACTATGAGCATGTGGAATAAAAACTACTTCCTGATATGGAAGTGCGGCGGATACTTTATTGTTATTATTTTGTTGCATTTTCTATTCAACCAGGAAGTTTAACTGATACGACCATTTCTTTCCCATCAGGACCGGTCATTCTGACCATTTGTTTATTGAGTTCATCATTATTAGAATCCGATTCTTCTTCAGATGAAATCATTGCTCTTAGTTTTTCTCTTTGTTGTTCTAATGGTGTTTTTGTGAAGAAAACATTATTTTGTTGTATGTTTTCTTTTTGATTTGAAAATTTATTTCCATTTTCGATTGAATTAACAATATTTTCTGGATCAATCATATTTTCTGAATTTGTTGTTTCAACATGGTTTGATTTCCCATACCAGTTTTCACTTCTTTTTTCTGTTTCAGAACAAAGACCATTAACGAATTCAGTAAATCGTCCAAGAAGAACCTGTTTAACTTCTTCAAGAGAATGAAAGATTTCTCCATTTAATTTATTTGAATCTACAACACGGTTATTATCTTTTGGTCCGATTGCAACTTTCCAAGAAATTAAATTACCATTAATTTTCTTAACAATAACTTCCTCAATTACTATTGCCGGGACAACAGTTTGAGCTTTATTGGAAAGAATATAAATTACCTGTCCAATTTGTAACGAAGAATTTTCACTCATGTTATTTTCCTAATCAGCCTTTTACATTAAGACTTTTTAGATAATCTTCTGTTAAGACAAGAATCATTTCTTGTTGACCAGTTTTACGTTCATAAATTGTTAAATCAATAGCATTTAAATGATTACGAAGTTTGTTTTCTTCTGGATGCCCGCCATAGTTTTGATATAACAATACTAGCTTTTCTATTACTGATGGATGAAGTTTCATTTCAATTTTCCTTTTTCTTATTTTTATTTGATTCTATTTCTTGTTTTTTCTTTTCGCCTTCAACAGTAGCGTTTTCTCTAAGCCCACCAATTTTAGATAAAACTTTATCAACAATTGGTTTACCAAGAATTTGTGCTTCTTTTAATGGCTTTAATCCTAGAGCAGTTCTTACTCTATCGTTTGTTTCTTCATCTAAAACAGATTTTAGATATTCCATATCAACAAACTTATGTGGGATTTGATCAATTACAGGAACTTCCTTGCCTTTATCATTTGGCTCTGTTTCCCCTGTATGTTTATATTCAAACATGAATAAAACTTTTGGCATTTCTTTGCCTTCCAATACTTCAATGTATGGAAATGAAAATGCTCCGTTTTCTGTATCTTCATAAAGAATTACAGGCATTTCAAATTTTTCTTTAGAAACCTTAGATGTCATCGTCAAATATTCTCCTTTTGTTCTAATATTTCGACAAATGTATCAAAAGTATCTTTGAATGCAACTTTTTTCTTTATTTTTACTGTCCTCATTGCCGCTTGTAATGTTTTAATATCCAAACGATCACTGAATTCTTCTACAAGTTGCTTCTGATCTTCTTTTAGTAACTCTATTTCAG
>Ga0209596_1002699_pt1 | contig 14511 bp, 11 predicted proteins | sample M_130807_MF_Meta_FD_187314 | JGI IMG/M metagenome (GOLD analysis project Ga0209596, IMG submission 187314) | Freshwater microbial communities from Lake Montjoie, Canada to study carbon cycling - M_130807_MF_MetaG (SPAdes) (version 2) | ecosystem: Environmental > Aquatic > Freshwater > Lake... | reverse complement strand
GATAAATTTGGAGCAAATTTATTGATATCCATTCCTCTGCTTACATAATATTCAACGTATGTAAAACCGTTGGATAGAGTCAATGCAAGCTGCGTAATAGGATTTGCTCCCGCTTCAGCAATGTGATAACCGGAGATAGAAACAGAATAAAAGTTACGTATGTTCTTTTGAATGAAATAATCCTGCATATCGCCCATCAAACGCAAAGCGAATTCGGTAGAGAAGATACAGGTGTTCTGCGCTTGATCTTCTTTTAGAATATCTGCCTGAACAGTCCCGCGCACAGCAGCAATCGTTTCTGCTTTTATTTTTTCGTAAACATCTTTTGGTAATACTTGGTCGCCGGTTGTTCCCAACAACATCAATCCTAAGCCATCATTCCCTTCGGGTAATGGACCTTGGTAGGTAGGGCGAACAACACCTTTCTTTTTAAACTGGTCAACGATTTTTTTCTCAATTTCTTTTTCTAATCCGTTCTTCTTAATATAGATTTCGCATTGTTGATCAATGGCTGCATTCATAAAAAATCCGGTAACAATAGCAGCTGGACCATTGATGGTCATGGAAACAGATGTTTTTGGATCTGCTAAATTAAATCCACTGTATAATTTTTTTGCATCATCTAAACAACAAATAGAAACTCCAGAGTTTCCAATTTTCCCATAAATATCCGGACGCAATTCGGGGTCTTGTCCGTATAGAGTCACGCTGTCGAATGCTGTACTCAATCGATGCGCTGGCATTCCCAGACTTACATAATGGAAACGTCTGTTCGTTCGCTCCGGTCCTCCTTCACCTGCAAACATACGTGTTGGATCTTCTCCTTCTCGTTTGAATGGAAATACGCCAGCTGTATATGGGAATTCTCCAGGTACATTTTCCTGCAAATTCCATTTTAAAATATCTCCCCAAGCTTCGTAACGTGGAGTAGAAATCTTAGGTATCTGAGAGTGGGAAAGCGATTCGTAATGTGTTTTAATCCTTAATTCTTTATCACGAACTTTAAAAATAAAATATTCGTTTTTGTATTGTTGTACTTTTTCAGCCCAACCTTCAATAATTTTTTTGTTATGTCCGTCAAAGCCTAATTCAACTTGAGCGTAGGTTTCCTGAAGTCCTTTTATGATCCTGTCTTTATCTTCTATTTTTGATTCTTTTAAAGCAGAGATAGAATTAGTAATCGAATATAATGTTTGTGCAATATCTTTTTGAGCATTCACCCACTTATCATAATTGCGATTGTTTTCAGCAATTTCAGATAAGTATCGTGTTCGTTGCGGAGGAATGATATAAATTTTTTCACTCATTTCATCTGTCACCGCGAAATCCGATTTTAAATGAGCACCTGTTTTTTCTGATAGTTTATTGACAACAGCTTTGTAAAGTTTGTTCATTCCAGGATCGTTGAACTGAGAAGCAATTGTTCCGAACACAGGAAGCAATTCATCATCGGTATCCCATAATTGGTGATTACGTTTGTATTGTTTTTTTACATCGCGCAAGGCATCTAAAGCACCGCGTTTGTCAAACTTGTTTAATGCAATTACATCAGCAAAGTCTAACATGTCGATCTTCTCCAATTGTGTTGCGGCACCGTATTCAGGTGTCATCACATACAAACTCATATCGCTGTGTTCTGTAATTTCTGTATCACTTTGACCAATTCCAGAAGTTTCTAGAATGATGAGGTCATAGCTAGCAGCTTTTACAATTTCTACGGCTTCTTTCACATATTTCGATAATGCTAAGTTACTCTGACGAGTTGCCAAAGAGCGCATGTATACACGCTCATTTTTTATCGCATTCATTCGTATTCTATCACCAAGCAACGCTCCGCCTGTTTTGCGTTTCGATGGATCGACAGAAATAATTGCGATTGTCTTATCTTTAAAGTCAATTAAGAATCTGCGTACGAGTTCATCCACTAAAGAGGATTTACCGGAGCCGCCTGTCCCGGTGATACCAAGAACTGGAACTACTTTTGTTTTGACAACTTTCGTTATTTCAGCGCTGAATTTAGAGAATGCTTCAGGGAAATTCTCTGCAGCAGATATTAAACGTGCGATAGATTTTACATCTTTTTCTTTTAAATAGCTTACTTCATCCGTTAGATTTGCGCCGGTTGGAAAATCGCATTTCTCTAACATATCGTTGATCATTCCTTGTAATCCCATGGCGCGACCGTCATCAGGAGCATAGATACGGGTAATGCCGTATGCTTGTAATTCAGCAATTTCAGAAGGGAGTATGGTTCCTCCACCACCTCCAAATATTTTTATATGTCCGCAACCTTTTTCTTTTAAAAGGTCGTACATATATTTGAAAAATTCGTTGTGACCGCCTTGGTAGGAGGTAAGCGCAATAGCATTGGCATCTTCCTGGATAGCACAGTTAACGATCTCTTGAACGCTTCTATCATGACCCAAATGGATAACTTCTGCGCCGCTACTTTGAATAATTCTGCGCATAATATTGATAGCTGCATCGTGACCGTCAAATAAAGACGCCGCAGTAACAATTCTTATTTTATTTTTCGATTTGTAAGGTTCTGTAACGAAAGTATTCATAGATCTAATTGTTGCTTAGCTTAAGCTACAAATTTAACTTTTTGAAGGCATTTAAGCAAACTGTATTAAATTTGGCTGAAATGCTTGACAGGGTGGTGTTTTGAATGATTGTGTTATAAAAAAGTTCGAACGGTCAATTTTTTGGATAATTTCTAACCTTACAATGAAGGATACTTCTTCTTCATTGCACCTAAATACATTTTAAGATCGGAATGGTAAACTTCAACATATTCTTTATTGAAGACCTCGTATTGTGAATCGTAACGGGTAAATCCCATGAAAAAAGCATTTCCTTCAGCGAACGCTTGTGATGTGTAATTGAAATAATTTTTTGTTTTGTGCAACGGCAACCGAGTTACTCCCACAACAATTTCTCTGATGAGTAATTTTTTTTCTTTCTTCATGTCCTCTTCTGAATACCTTTTCATTAAACAATTTAAGTACAAGCTATCCAACCGCTCAGTACTTTTTAAAATATATTCGGTATACTTTTTTTCATCCACTTTCTTTTCTTCGTAATCAGTGTACTGCTTGGAATCTTTCCCGAATTTATATAGCAGAAATTTTTCTGCTCCTTTATCACCAATGAAATTAGCTAGATTCTCATTAAAATTCACATTATCTTTTACATACAATGTTCCATGTGTCAACTCATGAATTATTAAATTCGTCAGGCTGCCTTCTGAATTTTTTAACATATTGGGAAGGATTGGGTCTTTGAACCAACCAAGCGTTGACCAACCGGAAGGACTGTAAATAGACACATCATAACCTTTTTGCTTTAATCTGTATATTTCTTTTCGAGCTTCTTTTTTATCAAAAAAACCTTTGTATGAAACAGTTCCTAAAAAAGGAAATGTCCATTCTTTTGCTTTAAATGCATATGGATCACAAGCAGAAACGGTCAATAAGATGGCTTTGTCGTGTTGATCGTAAACAGTTGTATAATTCGAACTGCTTTTTATACCTATACTATCAATAGCATATTCTTTTATTTCTCTAATCAGATTTAATTTCTGTTTCAATGAATCTGGGAAAGTTGGTTCTGCTAAAATTTCGTCCATCGGTTCTGCATTCCAAACCAATGAAACTTGTCCAGTACCCTGTGAAATGGCATAGATGACTAATTTATTCTCGAAAATACAATATCCAGTTAGCAAGAGAAATAAGATCTCGAAAAAAAATCGAATAGCCTTTTTCATCATCTTGTAAAGGTATTAAAAAGCCATCAGTAGTGGTTCCGTTTTATTTTTTATATTTGGTAGCTAATTAAAAAAACGTGTTTTTCATTCTCTCGAAATTATTATCCTTTTCCATCACTCCAATCATTTGGATAATAATCCTTTTGGTCATCGCAATTTTTTCTAAGAATGAAAAAAGAAGGAAAACATGTTTCTTGTTTTCATGTGGTCTTCTGTTATTTTTTTCCAACAGTTTTATTTTTGATGAGTGTGCTCGTTTGTGGGAAATTCCTGCTACTAAATATGCTGATCTTAAAGTATATGATGTTGGAATCGTTTTGGGTGGGATGAGTGTGTATGATGATGAGTATGATCGCCCTCAATTTTTCAGAGGGGCGGACCGTTTGATTCAGGCAATAGAGTTGTATAAGCGAGGGAACATCAAGAAGATTATTTTCACCGGAGGTTCTGGAAGAATTTTACATCCTGAAATGAAAGAAGGTAATTATTTGGAACGATATTTCTATTATTTGGGTGTCCGTCAAGAAGATATTTTAATAGAATCTGAATCCCAAAATACCCATGAGAATGCTTTATTTACGAAGACCCTTATTGATAAAAATAAAATAACCGGTAACTATCTGTTGATCACATCTGCTTTTCATATGAGAAGAAGTCGGGCATGTTTTGATGTGGTTGGGCTAACTACGGAGCCTTATAGTACAGATCGTTATGCTGGTCCGCGCAAGTGGGAGTTTGATCATCTATTTATTCCCAATGCCTCTGCTTTGAACGACTGGACGAATTTACTTCACGAAATTGTCGGATATTTTACCTATACAGCTTCTGGATATTGTTAATTAGCATTATTTTTTTGTGCTCTGTTAGCACAAAGCTTCCCTAAAAAAAAGAGAAACCGAAAGGTTTCTCTTTTTTAAAAATGCAGATCAAATTTTACAAAGCATCTAACTTTTCAATGTAGCCAATTACATTGTCACCCAGTTTGTCTTTTACTTCAGCGAATAGTTTCTTTACTTCAGCTCTTGTCTTAAGTTTTTTTGCACTATTTACTTTTGCAATTAGTTCATCAGCAAGATCAACACATTCGTCAACTAATGCTTCTACTTTTTCTTCACTGTTCACTTCATTGTTCAACAATGAGTTGTAATATTCTTCAATTACATCACCAATTAATCCATTGATGTTTTTCTTTACGATTCTTCGGCTAGCCATTTTTTTTAGTTTTAGTTTTTATTTTAATCCCACCAATTGTTCTTCAATTGCTTTTATTTTTGATTCGGCATCAGCCAATTTCTTCTTTTCATTCTCCACCATTTCAGGTTTTGCGTTTGCTACAAATTTTTCGTTAGCCAATTTTGCCTGAACCGATTTTAAGAAACCTCTGTTGTAATCAAGGTCTTTAGTCAATCTTTCTTTTTCAGCCACCAAATCAATGTTTTGAGAAAGAGGAACATAATATTCAGCATGTTTCAGAACAAATGAAAATGCGCCATCTACTTTTGAAGTCACATATTCAAAGCTACTTAAATTACAAAGTTTAATGATGATGGGGTCATATGTTTTAATAACCTCACCTTGATTCACTTTTTCGAAAACTTGCAACTTTTCTTTCGGAGAAATGTTTTTTTGTTTTCGGATGTTCCGAATGTTTGTAATAACTTCCATGACCACATCAAAATGTTTGATGATCTCTGCAGTTCCCGTTTTTTGTTTAGGCCATTCAGCAACTATGATGCAATCTTTTTCTGTTCTTTCAGCGATCAAATGCCAGATTTCTTCAGTAATAAACGGCATGAAAGGGTGTAATACTTTCAATATTTTTTCTAAGAAAACTAAGGTAGCTTCATAAGTTGCTTTATCTATAGGTAATGACTGACCATCCTCAAATTGAGGTTTGATCATTTCTAAATACCATGCACAGAAATCGTCCCAGACTAATTTATAAGTAGTCATCAACGCTTCACTCATTCTGTATTTAGAATACAAATCATTAATGATATCTAACTGCTCATTGAATTTAGCATCGAACCATTGTACAGCAATTTTATTTGCATCTGGTTGTTTTGCTATCGCAGCTACTTCCCAACCTTTGATCAATCGGAATGCATTCCATACTTTGTTTGAGAAATTACGTCCTTGCTCACACATTCCTTCGTCAAAAGGAAGATCATTTCCTGCAGGAGAACACAAGAGCATTCCTACACGAACACCATCCGCTCCGTATTTCTCTATTAGTTCAATAGGATCAGGAGAGTTCCCAAGCGACTTGCTCATTTTTCGTCCTTGTTTATCGCGAACGATTCCAGTCAGATAAACATTCGTAAATGGTTTTGCGCCTCTGTATTCATATCCCGCGATAATCATACGAGCTACCCAGAAAAATAAAATTTCGGGAGCTGTAACCAGATCGTTGGTCGGATAATAATAGTTAATGTCTTTACCATTCGGATTTTTGAATCCATCAAACACGCTAATCGGCCACAACCAAGAGGAGAACCAGGTATCCAAAACATCTTCATCTTGTTTGATATCTTCTGCCTTTATTTCCGGGTTTTTTGCTTTTAATTTTTCAAATGCTTCTGCTTTCGTTTTGCAAACAACTGTGTTTGATTTAGTATCATACCATGCTGGTATCTGTTGTCCCCACCATAATTGACGGCTGATACACCAGTCGTGAACATTTTCCATCCAATGTTTGTATGTGTTTACAAACTTTTCAGGAATCAATTTTATTTCTCCATTCAGTACATTCTCCAATGCGGGTTTTGAAATTGTATCCATTTTCAGGAACCATTGCAAGGATAAGCGCGGTTCGATGACAGCATTCGTTCGCTCGCTATATCCCACCTTGTTTTTTATGTCTTCGATCTTCACGATCTGCCCCATCTCTTCTAAGTCCTTGGCAATCTTTTTACGTACAGTAAATCGGTCTTCACCAATATAGAATTGTGCAGCAGCACTCATTTTACCATCAGCAGCAATCGTGTCGATTACTTCTAGATTATGTTTTACGCCTAAGTTATAGTCATTGATGTCGTGAGCAGGGGTAACTTTTAGCGCACCTGTTCCGAATGCAAGATCGATGTAAGTGTCATAAATAATTGGAACAGAACGATTCACCATAGGGACGATCACACGCTTTCCTTTTAAATTTTTGTAACGTTCATCATCGGGGTGAACACAAATAGCAGTATCACCAAGGATTGTTTCGGGGCGGGTTGTTGCAATGGTGATCCATTCATCCACAGTTCCTTCAATTTTATATCGAACGTAATATAATTTGGAATTTACTTCTTTGTGTATAACCTCTTCATCGGAAACAGCTGTTAATCCTTGTGGATCCCAATTTACCATTCTAACTCCGCGATAGATCTGCCCTTTATTATATAGGTCAATAAAAACATCAATAACTGCTTCACTAAGATCCTCCTCCATAGTAAAGCGCGTACGGTCCCAGTCGCAGGAGGCACCTAGTTTTTCAAGCTGCTTTAAAATGATTCCACCATATTTCTCTTTCCATTCCCAAGCATGTTTTAAAAAATCTTCCCGGGAAAGATCGGTCTTTTTAATCCCTTTTTCAGCAAGCAATGCAACAACTTTAGCCTCCGTTGCGATGGAAGCATGATCGGTTCCTGGCACCCAACATGCATTTTTGCCTTGCATACGTGCTCTTCGGATCAATACATCCTGAATAGTGTTATTAAGCATGTGCCCCATATGCAATACCCCAGTAACATTGGGAGGAGGTATGACAATTGTATAAGGTTCACGGTCATCAGGTGTGGATTTAAAGAATTTATGTTGTAACCAGTGGGCATACCACTTGTCTTCGGTTATTTTTGGGTCGTAGGTTTTAGGAATTTCCATAATAATTTACTTACTTCGTTTTTCTAAAAAGAAGTGCAAATCTACTAAAAATTAATTTCTTTCTTTTTTTTGATTGTGGCATGATTTTGGTTACTATTTAGACCAAGAAATTTAAGCATAAAAACCATTAAATTTTAATACCTATGAAAAAGATAATTTTTACTTTGAGTTTTGTATTCGCAACAATGATGGTTGCAAAAGCACAAACAGCTACTCCTGTAGTTTCAACCAGTTTAGCTGAAATGACCTTTGAAACCGAAACCCATGATTTTGGGACAATTGATTATTCCGGCAATGGTACCTATGAATTTAAATTTAAAAACACAGGGAAAGAACCATTGATTATTACAGATGCAAAAGGCTCCTGTGGCTGCACTGTTCCAACATATCCTAAAAATGTGCCTATCAAGCCAGGGGAGTCAGAAGTAATCAAAGTAACGTACGATACTAAAAGAGCTGGTAATTTCACAAAAACAGTAACCATTCATTCAAATGCAAAAACACCTGAAAAGGTTATCACAATAAAAGGGAAAGTAGATCCGGCTCCAACAGAAGAAGCTTTTCCTACTGGTGGCAAAAAAGACGATGGCGCAACACCGCTTGAAAAACACTAAATCTAGAACCAATAAACTCAACAATAATTAATAACTAAAAAAATCAAACAATGAAAAAAGCAATTTTATCTATTGGCTTAATGCTATGTGTTGCGGTTGGTGCAAAAGCACAAGAAACAACAGCACCAAACCCGGTAAATCCTAACGCACCTAAATTCAAATTCGAAACAGAACTTGTAGATTATGGTACAGTTGAGCATAACGCTGATGGTAATCGTGAATTTAAATTTACTAACGTTGGTAAAGAACCGTTAATAATCTCTAATGCAGTTGGATCATGTGGGTGTACAACACCACAGTGGCCTAAAGAACCAATTAAACCAGGAGCATCTGGAGTTATTAAAGTTCATTATGCAACGGATAGAGTTGGTCAATTTGAAAAAACAGTTACGTTAACTTCAAATGCTGACACTCCTTCTAAAGTTCTTAAAATTAAAGGTGTTGTTAAACCAGATCCAACACCAGCTCCTGATGCTACAACTGCACCAGCAGAGCAAAAGCACTAATTTTTTATATTAGTATCTCACAAATCCCTCTCTTAATGTATTTAGAGAGGGATTTGTTGTTTTAATGCTAAGCTAATCAAAAGGTAATGAAAATGATACGCATCATTATACTCGCAATTTCTTTTTTTTATGTTACGAGTGCTCAAATTGTAAAAGGGATTCAATATCAACTGCGTCAATAAAATAATGTATAAATTTATTGTATGATGTATAACATAGCTTTTGTTTGTGTCTTCTTTTTTACTTTTCTGACAAGTTTTTCACAACAGATCACATTTGATAAAGTGAAGCTGTGTTTCGGTTTTGTTCATGAAGGAGATACGGTAAACCTTAACTACAGATTTTCTAATACGGGTGATAAACCTTTAATGATAAGTGATTATAAGGTGGAGTGCGGTTGTACTGTTATGGAAAAGCCGGACCATGCTATTCTTCCAGGAGAAACATATATTTTGAAAGTTACTTTTGATACTCATGAAAAATATGATCGACAGGATCGCACTTTTGAGGTTATTTCCAATGCTACCAATTCTCCCACCGAACTTCGATTTAAAGGGGTAGTGCTGAAGCCTAAGAAAAAGTAAAATTTGTTTATCATTTAAGGAGTAAATACTAACTTTGCGCAATTCAAAAAAAACAATCAAATGCCAAAAGTTTCTAATAAAGGCAATGCTATGCCTTCTTCACCAATTCGTAAATTAGTTCCATTTGCTGAAGCAGCAAAAAAAATAGGACGAAAGATCTACCATTTAAATATAGGGCAGCCAGATATTGAAACTCCCGAGGTAATGCTAAATGCGATTAAAAATGCAGATATCAAAGTGCTAGAGTATTCTCACTCAGCAGGAATTGAATCTTACAGAAAAAAATTAGCTGGTTATTATGCTTCCTTTGATATCAAGATCGATGCAAACGATATTATTATTACTACAGGGGGCTCTGAAGCAATTGCTATAGCAATGATGACCTGTTTTAATGAAGGCGACGAAATAATTATCCCAGAACCTTTTTATGCAAATTACAATGGCTTTTCTTGTGCCGCTGACGTAAAAGTAGTGCCTGTAAAATCAACAATAGAAACCGGATTTGCATTGCCACCGATTTCGGAATTTGAAAAATTGATTACGCCAAAAACAAAAGGTATTATGATCTGTAATCCGGGTAATCCAACTGGTTACTTGTATTCCAGGGATGAGCTGGAGTTGTTGAAGCAATTGGTGCTGAAATATGATCTGTTTTTATTGAGTGATGAAGTGTATAGAGAATTCTGTTACGATGGTAAGGAGTATGTTTCTGTGATGCATTTGCAGGGTATTGATAACAATGTTATTTTGCTAGATTCTATTTCAAAGCGCTACAGTGCTTGTGGAGCTCGTATCGGAGCACTTATTTCAAAAAATAAAGAAGTAATGGCTTCGGCAATGAAATTTGCTCAAGCGCGTTTAAGTCCGCCTACATTCGGTCAAATTGGAGCGGAAGCAGCGTTGAACACACCTAAGGAATATTTTATAAAAGTGCAAAAGGAATATGTTGAACGCAGAGATTTTGTAATTGACGCCTTGAACAAAATGGATGGGGTATTCTGCCCTAAGCCGAGTGGCGCTTTTTATTGCATCGCTCGTTTACCTATTGATAATTCTGATAAATTTTGTCAGTGGCTATTAGAGTCATTTGAATTTGAAGGGCAAACGGTGATGTTAGCTCCGGCAACGGGCTTTTACTCAACTCCTGGAGCTGGAACAAACGAGGTGCGTATTGCGTATGTTTTAAATAAAACAGATCTTAAAAATGCAATGATCTGTTTAGAAAAAGCGCTGAAAGTATATCCAGGTAGATCAAATTAACTAGTATTCAACAAGGGGTCTCACCTTCATTTGGAGTAACCCTTTAATGGTGTTCTAATTAATCCAAAATAGTAGCGAATTAGGATAGGATCCTATATTTAAGGCATTAAAAAATGTTTTAGTTTGACAATGCCATAAAGTGCGAAAAAGATAAAAAGTGAGAATAGTAATACTTTATAGCTCCCTTTAAACATTTTTTTGTTGTATCCTTTATCCTTAGTGTAGGCAATGGATATGGCAATCACAAATGCAACAAAAAAAAGCACAGCAAAAACAATTTGACCTTTTGAAAACATAATCTTAGATTTTTCAAATAAATTACAATTCAAAAATACTATTATTATAGTTCTTAAATTGCAAAAAGAAAAAATAATTACTTGATATTTTTAAATTCATAAAAAATGTATAATAATTATGGGTAAGCTTAAAACGCTTTTATTTGTTGTTTTGTTGTTTTTTTGTTTTGAAGCAAAAGCGGATAGAATATCAAAAGGGTTTCAAGCGCTAAAAATTTATAATTATTTTGATGCAAAGAAGCAGTTTGAAAAGTCAATAAAGACGCAAGCTGCACCTGCATCATTTGGTTTAAGCATTATCTATTTTAGGAATGACAACCCCTTTTCAAATATTGACAGTGCCTATAAATTCATTATCATTTGTGAAAGAAATTTTCAGAGTCAATCGATAAAAAATAAACTGAACTTTTTGAATTTTGGACTTTCACTCAGATCGATCGATTCTATGAAAGCAGCAATTCATAAGAAAGCTTTTGAGTATTATAGAAGTAAAAACAGCATTCTCGATCTCGAAAAATTTATCAATACGTATGTGACAGCTTCCGAGTGTTTTGATGCTATTGAGCTTAGAAACAGCCTTGCATTTAATGATGCTAAAAAACTAGATACCTATTCTGCATATAAAAAATTTATTGATGACTATCCTTTTGCGGAAGAAGTGAAAGAAGCTGAAAGTTATTATGCTTCCATGCTTTTTAAGGAGTCAACAAAAAATAATACAATTCAAGAATTTGAAATTTTTATAGTTGAACATCCCAATAGCCCGTTTGTTGATGAAGCTAAAAATTCAATATTTGCACTTTCTACTTCTGGTGGTTCGATTAAAGAATTCCATGATTTTATAAAAAAATATCCTGAAAATCACAATGTCGAAACTGCATGGCATACTATTTATGCGATGTATACATCGGATTACAAAATAGAGTCACTGATGCAGTTTAAAAAAGACTTTCCGGACTATCCTTTTGGAGAAATTGTTAATCAGGAAATAGTTTTGACGCAAAAGAAATTATTTGCTGTTCATGAAAATGGTAAATGGGGTTTTATTGACAGTACAGGCTATGTTGTTGTTCCTTGTATTTACGAGTGGGTGGAAAATTTCTCTGAAGGTTTGGCTGAATGCGGATTGAATGGAAAGTCGGGATTCATAAATAAATCTGGAAAGTTGGTTATCCCCTTTATTTATGAAGAAGTAGATGCTTTTAAACATGGTTTTTCTGTAGTAACGCAGAACGGGAAATCTGGAATTATTAACAAGATTGGAAAGGCAATATTGCCTTGCGAGTATGATGAAATATCTGAGTTTTCAGAAGGTTTATGTGCTGTTTCAAAATGGGATAAATTTGGTTATGTGAATGAGCAAGGGCGTGTGGTGATACCGATGAATTATACAAAAGCTGGCGACTTTTCAGAAGGCTTAGCAGCTGTTGAATTAGGCGGTCAAAGTGGTTTTATCAATAAAGAAGGCTCAGTTGTTATTCCTATTAAATTTGATTGGGTAGATAATTTCAAGAATGGGCTTGCAAAAGTAAAATCATTAAAAAAACTTGGTGTCGTCAATACAAAAGGGGATTTTATTTTGCCATGTGAATATGATTTGCTTGGCGATTTTGCGGAAGGTACTATTATGGTCATGAAAGATCAGAAGTATGGTTTTGCTGACAACAGTGGTGCTTTGATTGTACCTGTAGAATATGATTATAGCGGAAACTTTTGGCAACCAGTATCATTTAAAAATGGTTTTGCAGTTGCTGAAAAAAATAAAAAGCAAGGATTGATAGACAAATCAGGGAATTATTTTACAGCGAAAGATTTTGACAGAATAGAACCATTTCAGGAAGGTTTAGCCCCAGTAATGAGAAAAGATAAATGGGGTTATATAGATACAAAAATGAAATTACAGATCCCTTATTCGTATCAAATTGTGAATGATTTCAGGGATTGTTTAGCCAAAGTATCAAAAAATAAAAAAGTTGGTTTTATAAATAGAAGCGGCAAATTAATTGTTGATTTTTTGTATGACGATGCAGATGACTTTTCGCATTATGAAAATGGATTGTGCGAAGTTATGAATAATGATCTGATAGGATTAATCGATGCCTCAGGTTCTGTTGTAGTTCCTTGTGAAATAGATAAGATTCTGGAAAAGGTCGGAGATATATTAAAATTCGAAAAAAAGTCTAAGATTGCATACTTCAATTCACAGACAAGGCAATATATTTGGAAAGAGGTAGGGTATTGATCTGCTAACCGAGCTTTTGAATAGCTGGTAATTATAATTTCAGTTTCTGTCCTAACCTTAATGTACTAGTAGTTTTAATTTTGTTTTTCTGACAGAGTAATTTTGTTGTCGTTCCATATCTGCGAGCAATTGCAGAGAGCGTATCTCCCTTTTTTACAATGTGTACTTTAGCTCCTTTATTTCCTTTAGAGCTAGCATAATTTTTCGCAGCTGCTTTTTTTGCTTCTGAAACATAATCAAATGTTTTTTTACTTAATGATAGCGTATCACAGATTAATTTATGATCCGTAAATGAAATAATGTCAACAGGGTTGATGGGTTGTCCCAGATACCGAATTTCGAAGTGTAAGTGACTTCCATGTGAATGCCCAGTGTTTCCTCCCAATCCAATTATTTCTCCTGCATAAATTTCTTGTCCTATTTCAACATTTATTTTAGATAAGTGAGCGTAATATGTTTCAAGGCCATTGCTGTGACGAACCACAATTACATTGCCATAGCTCTTGCTTTTTTTCGCAATACGTACTTTCCCATCAAACGCGCTACCTATTGCATCACCAGTTTCTAAGTCGATATCTACTCCGTAGTGATAGCGTTTTTTACGAGGTCCGAATTGTGATGTAACTTTACCTGAAAACGGATGAACATAACCACAGCTATTTTTATCATATAAAGCAATTTCTCTGGTGCTGTCACTTAATGTAGATATATCAAATTTGGCAGAATGTGTATTTACAGTATCCCATCCGCAATATAAGTCATATGCAGGAAAAGAAACTAGGGAATCATTGTAGTCTGTCATTTCATCTTCGTCAAAAACATAAGGAACCGTATCTGTTGGAAGAACATAGTCAAATGACTGAAAAGAAGCAGAAGATTTCGCTATTAGGCTTGAAGCAAAAAAAAGTAGAATCAAAAAGGATTTTTTCATCATAAATAAAATTTGCCACACATGGAAATCCTTTTGTGGTAGTGATTTTATTTATTTACTATTTAGGTAATTAAATCATGATCACACCATGTGTATTCATTTGTAAAACAAGAAATATGTTACTATCTGTATCCATCATTTTTCAGGATATGCAAATATGTGAAAAAAATTGAATAATACAAGTGTTAATTTATGTTAAGCCGATTTCACATTCTTGCGATATACTTTAAATGATTGTTATCAAAGAGCTTCATGAGTTATTAATAGTCGGATTTTTTTATTCACAAACGATAACTTTATTGCAATCGTTTCATTATGATAGTTCAATGTCGGGTGTTTGAAAAAAATAATGGACAGTTCAAATAATCTAAATGTTATATTTGTAGCAGGTATAATTAATAATATAAAAAATAGAATGAAAACAGCAGAGATAGTAACAGAA
>Ga0209596_1002692_pt1 | contig 14526 bp, 14 predicted proteins | sample M_130807_MF_Meta_FD_187314 | JGI IMG/M metagenome (GOLD analysis project Ga0209596, IMG submission 187314) | Freshwater microbial communities from Lake Montjoie, Canada to study carbon cycling - M_130807_MF_MetaG (SPAdes) (version 2) | ecosystem: Environmental > Aquatic > Freshwater > Lake... | reverse complement strand
TATTTATATAAAAATTGAAATATATAATTTGAACTATATAAATAGAAATAAAACGGATATATAAATAAAACGGATATATAAATATAACTTATTAGTATAATTAAATGTCTGGAAACCTGGAGATTTATACTGATTCTGGTTACCTGGAAATAATTAAAGGACCCATGTTTTCTGGTAAAACAACACGCTTATTAGACATTTATAAAAAATATAAATTTTGTGGAATTGAGACGATGGTTGTTAATTATGAAAAAGACAATCGTTACTCTGACCACTTGCTTTCATCGCATGATAAAGTAATGATTCCATGTATAAAAGGCTTAAAGTTGAATGATATTGTTCCATTATTAAGCGGTGACTATGAGAAATCCAATAAAAATGAAAATGAAGTTCATAAAAAGTTCAATGATTCTAAGGTAATTTTAATTAATGAAGGTCAATTCTTTAGTGATATTGTTCGTTGGGTTACGATTGCCGTTGAACACTACCAAAAAAATGTCTATGTCTGTGGTCTGAATTGTGATTTTATGCGTAATAAATTTGGAAACTGGTTAGATTTAGAAAGTATTAGTGATAATGTCGTATTGTTGCATTCCTTTTGTAGCAATTGTAAAAAAAGACTAGCAATATTCAGTCATCGTTTAAGTAATGAACGTGATATAGAAGTGATTGGGTCCGATTGTTATATTCCGGTGTGTAGAAAATGCTATCATTCGCTGAATACCCATAAAACAGACTAATCGGTCCACCTAGCAGTAGCGATAGGGCAGTTGACACAACTGATTACATTAAATGTATCTCCTTTTTTAGTCGTAGTATCAACGTCGTCCGCTTTCGCTGGTTCTGGAATAGTAACACATGCTAAGGGAGGCACCGGTAATTCTAGTTTTAAATCGCGTGAACTAAACAACAACCGAATATAATTATTTAGATTATTTAGGTTATCGGCGTCTTCTTCTTCCCCCTCTGGTTGAGTTGTGGTCGGCCAGTCTTGACGCATTTTTTTATATTTTGCATTTGTAATGGGGTATATACGATCATCCACACCCTTAAATCTTAGTTTCATATTATTTGGCGACCCGAAAGCAGAGTCCAATAAAATAACATGAATACATTGCATTGAATAGACCTGAGCAAAATACAATGCAATATAACAACCGGCCGACCAACCAATAGGTATAAAATGATAATCCTCAATATTTTTATATTTTGTTTTTAGTGCATCATAGACAAGTTTAATAGGTGTATTAGGTCTAATATGCGTATTAGGTCTAACATAAGATAAATCAATGTCTATCGCTGAGGACTCAACCTCGTTATATTCTGGATTAGATTTATCATAATGCCAACCATGATGTGTTTTATCTGGATAAGTATAGACACTTCCTAATTCCTTTAATGTATTTAAAAATTTAGTTTTGGTAGAGTTATTCCACGTTTTTAGATTTGTAAGTGCACATTGAAAGATAATAAATAATAGTTTTGTCATATTTTTATATTATACCTAGTTAATATTTTTTTTTTTACAAATGATTATATTGTATGGTATATAACTTTAAAGTCTTTATTTTTTAAGTATTTAATAAAACGATTTAAATTATAGTAACCAATAATGATAATAAATAATGTCGGAAGAACAACAGAAAAAAACACGAAAACCCCGGACGAGTAAAAAAAACCTAGTAGTGCAATCTTCGTTGGTAACGACCATGAACGCAACCGAGACCCTGACCGAGACCCTGACCGAGACCCTGACCGAGACCCTGACCGAGACCGAGAATGCAAATGTTATAATGAATCTAGTGAAAGATGACAGTTCAAAAATTAAACTACAAGAACCAAAAATTCCGAAAAAACGTGGAAGAAAACCCAAAGGCGGTAAAATAATTCAAAACAATACATGTATTTCAATACAAAATGTGCACGAACCAAATATCATTTTACATTTAAAATGCATTGAGCAAGATTTGTATAAAAATAAGTTTAATTCAAATTTAGAATATCAACCAACGATTGAATCCGTTGAAACATTTCAGTTTGATAATACAAAAACAAATGATTTAGGGTATAGTATGATTGAATATGGTTCAACTTCTGGTTTAAATAAAGCAACTGAGAATAATTCGTGTTACATAATTAATGAGAATGAAACTAAACCTATACCAAACGCTAAAATGTTTAATACAAAAGATTCAACGTATGTAAAAGAAATAGATGAAACACAGTATTTATGGGATAAATTAAAAGAACTGACCTATCAATTGCACACAAACACCATAACCGATAAAAAATCAGCGTGTTTTTGGTGTACATGCGATTTTGATAATCCAATGATTTTAATACCAAAATATGAATTAAATAAAACATACCATTGTTATGGGTGTTTTTGCAGTCCCGAATGTGCAAGTGCTTTTTTATTTAAAGAGTCTATTGATAATTCAACAAAATTTGAACGATATCATTTATTAAACCATATTTATTGTAAAATATATAATTATGAAAAAAATATTAAACCGGCGCCTGACCCATTTTATATGTTGAATAAATATTATGGAAATCTCTCTATTCAAGAGTATCGTAAATTATTAAAAAACGAGAGATTATTATTGGTTGTAGATAAACCGTTATCGCGTATATTACCTGAATTACACGAAGACAATGACGATATGATGGCCAGTGGGTCAATGATTTCAACATCAAATAAGTTTAAACTAAGACGTAAAGTAAAACAGTCAAAAACTGAAATACTCAGTGAAACATTTAATTTACATTAAATGAAAATGAAAAAAAAAGTAGCGAAAGAGGTAGGTTGTCTATCTCTTTATTCATTTATATCTCTCACTCTTCCTCTTTTTTTTGGTAGTCTTTTTTTTTAGTTTTGGGGTTTTTTGTCTCCTCTTTGTGTTTATATTCTTGCACTTTTTCCTTTTGTGTGTGGTTTTGCGTCTACGGTTGCCACCAGCAGACGTTTCATCCATCGGATCATTAAATTTAGTTTTTTTAGTTCCATGAAATTCAATTATATGCTTTGGGTCTTTCCTATAGCATGAATGACCATATGGACATGATGCTTGTTTGACGGTCACTGATTTCATGGGGGTGTATCGTGTTTTTCCAGCACGATTTGAGGGTTTAACCTTTTGAACTTTTGGAACAGCAGAAGGTGATAATCGTTTAGTCTTTTTATGTACTACAATATCACCTATATCACCTATATAACGTTTTTGTTCAAAAAATGGAGATTCACGTCTTATAAAATCATACATGTTACCACGTGATGTATCATCTGTAATAGTTGTATTTGATAATATAAAATAACCAGCGGAGTCTATTAGAACATTAGATGATTTAGCAGGATATGTATATTTCTTATTATCAAATAATTCTGTATAGAGAATATTATCTATCCTATAGTTACCAGTTAGGCTTGCTTGATCGCACACAAATAAAAATTCACGAAGCCACTTGTATTTTATAAAAAGATCATTTGAATAACAATATAAATTACACAAAAAAAGAAAATATAATTCATATGGGGTTGGACAAAATGATACACCAGCGCTGTCATCTTCACGATATACCCAAGTCGTACCGTTCCACAAAGGAAATTTAGCATCATGTGTTTCGTCACTAAAAAAAAGGGGTTTGTCTTTCAAAAGAAAACAAATTGAATAAAACAAACCAATTAAATCATAACCATCAGGACTACTTAAACGACGTTTTATATAATCATCCAACATGTTTAAAAAAGGCATTGTAAACTTCATATAATTGGTTTCAACAATGTCACTCGTGACTGCATGATACCAAGTATTCTTTATATTTCTTTCGTTCCATTTGGGATTGGGGCGTTCGGTTCCTGCTGTATTCACCAGGGACTCCAGCTCTTCAAGGAAAGCATCATCAGTTGTAATTGGGTCCATTTATATATAATACATATAATATATATAAATACAACTAGAAACAAGTGGTGTAGACCGAATATGCTGATGCTACTGCAATGTAAAATGATGTTACTACCTTACGGTTTTTCGGCCAAATGCTCGGTTGCTTTCTTTTCTTCATAATGACGTGCTGCACTATCCATCATACCTCTAATTTCTTTATAAATTTGTTGATTTTTTGAACCTTTTATCTCATTACTTGTATTTACAGGCATAGAAGAATTAGACCCAGCACCTGCCGGTTTCATATAATCTCTAATAACCGCTAGCATATCATTCTTAAACTCACTTAGTTTTTGTTCTGCAGTTTCTTGCGTATAATTGGTTTGACGGAGAATCATGTCTATTCTTTCTTGGGTTGGCGGTTCGTTATTCATCCTTTAGTTATACTATCAATAGTTAAAGTATTTTCTAAATCATATTAAACGAATTTTATTATAAAATAATAACTGTAATCTATCAGGAAATGAGTACTTATGCTGATTTAACCGATGTGATTAATACAATAAATGATGAGGTTTATAATGTGGTTCAAAAACATTTGTTACCGTATTTTGAGATTCTGCAAAATAATAGAAAGAAAATGAAAATGATTGAATATATTTTAAGAGAAATGCCCGAATTTCAAGAGTTGATTAAAGAAAATCAACAATTAAAACATCAATTAAATGAAACGAAACAACATACCGAAAATACTACAAGACAAGAACCAGAAGTCATACGTGACCCCCCCACAAATACAATTGTTTTAGAAGTCAAAGAAAAAAATGAGGTTTCAAATACCATTATAAATGAAACGGATATTTACAAGGAAGTTGAACTAAATGAAAAGGAACCACCAACCCTAGGGCATTCTAACCACTGGGGAGCGGCAAGCGAAGCAGAGGCAAGCGAAGTAGATGAAGATGAAGCAAGCGAAGTAGATGAAGATGAAGCAGACGAAGAAGCAAGCGCAGCAGACGAAGAAGAAGAGGAAAGCGAAGTAGACGAAGAAACAGACAGAGACGAAGCAGCAAGCGAAGCAGAGGAAGCAGAAGAAGAAGAAGAAGAAGGAGAAGCAGCAAGCGAAGCAGAAGAAGCAGCAAGCGAAGCAGAGGAAGAGGAAGCAAGCGAAGCAGATGAAGCAAGCGAAGCAGATGAAGCAAGCGGAGCGGCAGAAGAAGAAGAAGATGAAGCAGAAGCGGCAAGCGCAGCAGCAAGCGCAGCAGATAACGAAGAGGCAGCAAGCGCAGCAGCAGATAATGATGAAGAAGCAGCAGCGGCAAGCGCAGCAGCGGCAGAAGAAGACGAAGAAGAAGTATTTATTGTTGAAATTGCCGGACGCGGTAGTTTTTATACTACAAGTGAAATGAATGGTGACATTTATAATATTCAAGACGATGAAGACGTGGGTGATTTAGTGGGAAAATTTGTCAATGGTGTTGCAACGTTTATCTAATACGTGAATGATTGTTATAAATGAATGATCGTATCTAGAAAATAGATTATTATATAAAGTTATTTAAAATAATTTTATATAGGTTAAGTAAGAAATGTTTTGGATTAGCAGCATTATTATACCAACTACACTTTTTTTGGTCAAAAAAACAATAGATTATTTTTATCCTAATAAATTAAATGACATCATAAAAAAACAGAGTTATACTTATGGATGGCAAATTTTAGAAAAGGTATCTAAATGTGAAACCGTTATTTCTAATGTATGGTATAAATATAAAGTTTATTTACCCTCTTTGTTTAATAACTCTAATCAACGTTTAATTTTTGTAAAAGATGGAGAAGAAATAGTTAAGTTGAGTTTTAATTCATTTATACTGAAACTAAGAAACAAGGATATTTCGGCAGATTATGATTTCATTTTACATCATATTCCAATTGAAACCATAGATAAATATGATACGTATGATTCATGTTATAAGCGTTATGCAAAGGTAACCGATATAACTGAATCACGTTTTGTAAAATCACCCAAATGTATTGAATTTACAACGGTTGTCCTTTCTATTAAAAATTCAGATAAAACATATTGCATTGATTATGGGGGCAGTCAATTTAATATAAATGGCAATAGGTTATACGATCGTCTCTTTTTAAAATGGGTCTTGAAAAAATATCATAATTTATCTCTAACGGATAACGATGACTATACGCTAGGGTTTATAGATCATAATATGAATTACATAACGGTGCCTACGAACTCTCATCTATTGATAGAGAATGACGATTATAAAATTGTAAATGAAGTATAAAATTGTAAATGAAGTATAAAATTGTAAATGAAGTATAAAATTGTAAATGAAGTATAAAATTGTAAATGAAGTATAAAATTGTAAATGAAGTATAATAATTAAGTTAAATGATATAAAAAAATTGATATGTTATTATATATATGGATAAGTCCATACCCCCTCCTAATCCCATATCCAGTAAAATCATGGATCTCGTTGCACAAACAAATCCAACCTCGGTGGACGCAACAACGATCGTATCGGCCAAGTGTAAATTATATGATAAATGGAGTTTGTGGGCACATTTACCTCACGATACAAATTGGACGTTTGAAAGTTATATTCGTATTTTAACATTTAATACGGTAGAAGAAATTATAATGCTACTTGAAACATTGCCAAATGAAATTATAACAAATTGTATGTTATTTATTATGCGCGATGGTATTAAGCCAATGTGGGAAGACCCGAAAAATATAAAAGGGGGTTGCTTTTCATATAAAATTAATAATAAGAATGTTGTATCCATTTGGAAGAATTTATCATATAGTTTGGTCGGCGAAAGTTTAACCGAACAAAGTAGTGCAAGACCGGCAATTAATGGGATTACCATTTCACCCAAAAAAAACTTTTGTATAGTTAAGATTTGGTTTTCCAATTGTAATTATCAAAACCCCTCTATTATTATAGATGATATTGGAATTTCAAGTCAAGGCTGTTTATTTAAAACGCATATTTCGGCGTAAGGTCAAGAGACATAGTTCGGCGTAAGGTCAATTTTAATATTAAAAAATCATATAAAAACAGTTTGATATGATTTCATATATACACTATCATACTTACTATAAAATGTGTGGTATTTTTTCATTACTAAACAATGCAGCGGCAGATACGCCCCATGACATAACCACACTTACGACTGCCTTTCAAAAAGGGCGGTTTCGGGGACCGGAACATTCGGAACTAAAACACATGGATAAAAATACAATCCTGGGGTTTCATCGGTTAGCCATTAACGGGTTGGATACGTTATCAAATCAACCCATGACCATTGATAACATCACACTTATTTGTAATGGCGAAATTTATAATTATAAAGAACTGTTTTCCTATGTAGCCGTAGAACCAAACACAAATTCAGATTGTGAAATAATAATCCATTTGTATAAACACTATGGGATTGATTATCTTCTCCAAATGCTTGATGGTGTCTTTGCATTTGTCTTATACGATGGCAATAAAGAAGAACTATATGTTGCACGAGACCCCTACGGGGTTAGACCGTTGTATGTTTTAACCTCTAACGATAATACCACCTATGGATTTGCGTCTGAGTTAAAAGTATTGAGCGCGTTAATGAAGCAGGCAACGAACTCAAGCACCAACGCTGAAACGATTAAACATGTATTGCCGGGAACTTATGTCACCTTTCAAAGGGATAAATGTAATAATGCCAAATGCAATAATGCCAAATGTAATACTCTATGGAAATTAACCTCATCCTTAAACGGCATAAAATACACAACCCTGCCTTTTTCAAACCAATTATTAATTTCTAAAAAAAATTATATGGACACCCAATCGTTAACCCAAACGTATAATAAACTATGTAATCATTTAATCCAGGCCGTGAAAAAAAGAGTGATTGGCACGAGTGATAGACCGATTGCCTGTTTACTTTCAGGTGGTCTAGACAGTAGTCTTATTGCCGCGCTTGTTTCAAAGTTTTACGAAGGGAAATTAGAGACCTATAGCATTGGCATGGAAGGGTCCGAAGATCTAAACTATGCAGAAAAGGTGGCCAATCACATTAATTCTAATCATACATCAGTGATTGTTTCGCCGGATGACTTTTTTAACGCCATCCCCGAAGTGATTCACGCAATTGAAAGTTATGATACGACCACGGTGCGCGCAAGTGTAGGGAATTATTTAATTGGAAAATATATAGCAGAACACAGTAGTGCAAAAGTGATTTTTAACGGCGATGGCAGCGATGAACTCATGGGCGGTTATTTGTATTTTCATAAAGCGCCCTCGGCGATTGCATTTGATTCTGAATGTAAACGTTTATTAAGCGATATATATGCATTTGATGTTCTTCGCTCGGATAAATGCATTTCGTCAAATGGTCTAGAACCCCGGACACCCTTTCTGGATCGTGGGTGGGTTGATTTTTATTTATCACTGCCCGTGTCTATGCGAAGACCACAAGAGGGCCAAATGGAAAAACATTTAATTCGGTCGGCCTTTGCCGCAAATGAACCTGGTTTGCTCCCCAACGAAGTATTATGGCGGAAAAAAGAAGCATTTAGTGACGGCGTCAGCGGGCACCACAAATCTTGGTTTGAAATTATAAAGGATAAATTAACCGATTTTAAAAGACCCTTAGCAGATACGAAGTACAACGAAAACACCCCCCAGACCAATGAACAACAGTATTATCGGTATCTCTATGATGAACTATTTCCCAACACCTCCTGCATCGTGCCGTATTTTTGGATGCCGCGTTTTATTAAGGCGGACGACCCAAGTGCTAGAACGCTTTCCTTTTATAAAACCGAATAAGAGAGAGCAAGAGAGCAAAACACACACACACATTGCAATTATATGTAAAATGTAAAAAAAAGATTACATATAATTTCACGCTTCCGCTTCCGCTGCCGCCTCCGCCGCTGCCGCCTCATAATTCAACTCTAATTCTAAATCCAAGACGATTTTTTCATAAAATTCTTTACTCACCAGCAGATTGTATTTATTTTTCTTTTGTGCACAATAATGTTGATAGGGGTCGGTATCATAGGACATTGACGTTTTGGTTGAAATCGTATCATTCAGTTCCCCATTTAAAATTGCCTGACTCTCTTTTTTAAATAAACGAAAACTATCAATCACTTCTTTGCGTTTATCCCATACGGTGCTTTTTACATTTAAAATAAATTTATTATTCTCAATTATAACGTCGGGGTAAAAATGCTGTATTAAATCCAATATAAGAATATCACTAATCACTTTACTATAGGACGTTGGCGACCATTGTTTAAAGAGTATACACACTTCATCTATTTCTAGTTCATTATACTCGTTCTCATTACTCTCATTGCATAGAAGCATGGTCTCGTCCCAGAATTTAATAAATTGCGATACGGCCGGTAAATGAATGCTCGTAATACCCGTAAAGCCATCTTTTTCTTCGTCATACTTCAACTTATTTTTCAAAATCGTTTTTAAGGGTTCATAGAAGAGAATCGTGGGAAGGGCAATATCATTCAAAAAATGTTTCCACAAAAATATCATATTTTTGGTATCAATGGAAGAAGAAGCGCATAAGGTCAAGGACTTGTCAATAAATTTTGCTACAATGGTTTCGGCCGTATTTTTAGCGAGAAAATAAGCATGCTCTACCAATTTCATTTCGGTGCAATGGTTCAAGAATGCATCCGACGAACCATAGCGTGTGCCATAATGCGCTGCAACACAGAGAAAATCAAGCATATGTTTAGTTAATAACGGGGGAACGTCAACCTTTTTTCGCCCATAACAACGGTCAACATAGAGTAAACGACACTCCTTGTAAGTATGGTCATAATACTTGTATTTGATGTTGGTGAACACATTTGGCAATCCAAAATAGGTATAACATTGATTCCCAATCTCTCTAATAATATCTTTTAAAGCAGGTGGAATAATATAAATGAGAGAAGGTGTAGATGTAGTTGCACCTTGCTCTAGTTCCTTATTTTCAGTTGCATTCGCATTTGCATTTGCATCATTCTTGGAAGAGAGACATTCCCCAATAATCGTTAAAAAATATTTAGCATGATTTCGGGTGGGAAAAATAAAAGGACACAACTGATTAATCACAAACTGAATTGTTGCAGACTCGGGAAGTGCCTTTAACGGCGATTTATCCTTAATACGTTTAATAATATTTTTATTCACTTTATGCTTCCAATCTCGCAGGCATTTTTCCGAAGAAATAGTGGTAAGAATTTGATGCTGAATATCGTCTTCGCTATGAATAACAAAATGGAGACCATCGTAGTGTAAAAATAATTCGGTTTGGGCACTATAATAATAACTATTCTTTTTCAAAAACCGTGTGGTGAATTCATCGCGGTTGGCGCTTAATTGACTACGCCGTTCTTCGCGTTGCTTTTGTAGTGCAGTATCATTTTCTAAAGCGGTCGGCAATAAATTTTCAATGTAATTGACAAGACGCCCGTAAACATACTCATTGGTTTTGTATTTTTCAATAAGTGCGTCTAGGAATCCGTGAAGGTTGTTTGGGTTTGGGGTTGGAATAGGTGGCGTCGGTAATTGTGTCTCATTATTCTCATTATTATCATTATCCTCATTATTCTCATTATCCATTTAGCTTTCCCTGTCGTTCGTTAATGTATTAAAACGGGTTTATCTTTAATACATTTACATATACACTTATTACATATACACTTATTACATATAGACTTATTACATATACACTTATTACATATACAACTCAATTAAGATTGCTAATAACATCGGAAATTGCCATGCATTAACTAGACCTTTTTTTCCGTGATAATACATTTTAGTTATAAAAATATACAAACTAAGTAGTGTAGCTATAATAATGACTATCTTAAAGACGTCCATTGTGTGTTTATACATTTTAATGGAGGGGGAGTTATATATAATAATTATATATAAATATTATATATAAATATTATATATACTATACAATGAAAACGAGGATAAAGAGAAGTAGAAGTATAAAACCCAAATTAAATAAAACGAAAAAAAGAAAAGCGTATAAGGGTAAGAAACGCATTACGCGTAAAATGCTGAAACCACGTGGACGTAAATCTAGAAATAAAAAGTATACTGGTGGGCAACTTACAAATATAAAAACCAAAACCCCTGTAAAATTAAACGCAGCAGTCCCAGTCGTTGACGATGAAAAATTTGGATTTTCTGGATTTTCTGGAGAGGAAATTTTAATTCCAGAAAAAAAACATGCTAAACCATTATCTGATTCACAATATGGATTTCCTGCATCTGGCAATGCATCTGGCAATGCATCTGGCAATGCATCTGGCAATGCATCTGGCAAACTTATGATTGTTAACGGGTACGCTCAAAACCCCACATTTAGAAGGTCTCTTCCGAAAGATGTTACTTCAGATGAAATTCCTGATTATAGAAAGGAATTAATTAAAATCATAATATGTAGTGAAATGTTAATAGGGGTTTCGAATAATATGATACATACTTTGGAGATTTTACATACAAAAGATATAACAGAGGACCAATATAACAGAGAGAAAAAAAAACTAGCGAATCTAATCTACAAGATTTACCGAGATTTACTTAAATTAGAGGAAAAAAAGGAAATCTCGGATGAAGACTATATTACTCTTTTTTATGATAATGTGATTGAAAACTATGAAAAACTTATGGGTTTACAGGTAGGCAACTATTGTGCTACTCTGTTCAGTGATATAGTTGATAAAGATATAGTTGATAAAGGTAATGTGGTGGATGAGGTGAATGATGTAGATGATGTTGAGAAAGCCAATGAAATATATGATAACATATCTAACATATCTATGGTTAAGGTTAATGATGAAAAGGATGATGTGGTGACATTTATCTCTAAGGTTTTCGGTGATAAAATACATCTAATTGTATCAATAAAGGAGGGACAATCGATAGAGGATCAATTAAAAAATATAATTCCGGGTGATGCAGATTTGCAAAAGTTAAATAGTCTTTTTGATGGATTAGTAAAGAAGTTAATAAAAAAATATGCGACCCAACTTGAGATTTTGAAAACCAAACTTGATAAAAAAAATAAGGCATATAAAGAGATAAAGGAAAAAATAATAAATATTAAGAGCAGTATAGATAAATACGATACCAACACTAAAGACAAAATTAGGTTATTAGAATTAAACGTTGAGCAACCAAAGGATAAAGGTCTTTCTCTATTCTACTACATTGAACTCTTTAAAAGTACGTTTTATCTACAAACTAAAAATGTCTTTAAAATGTTTAGAAGTGTAAGTTTTAAAGGTCAACTGTGTGAGCAGAATGCTCCATACGCATATTTAGAATCTCCAATGAAGGTGGTAAAAAGTGTGAAAAAAAACCCCTGGGAAATCTTTCGCCATATTGTTCCGATTCCGTTTGTTATTAAGAAGTGGACGATTAATTTTAAAACTCCATTTATACATCGTCAAATGCGTCAGATGTTTGCTGATGAGAAATATAATTATATTGAAAGAATAGATGCAAATGATGAATTTCACCAGTTTGTTCTTACCAAATCACCTGATAATCACATATTGAATACACCCAAGGTAATAAAACTAATACAAGAGTATAATAAAAAAGCAGAAGAATCAAAAAAAATAAAAATTACACTCCCCCCCCCGACAAAATCGCTTACTTTTAAATAATTTAACAAAGAACGATTAAATAATTTAAAAAAAATAGAACGATTCACTTTTTTAAATTATAACGCATTAAATGTAATTTAAAGATTTACACTATAAATTAGTATATATCCTTTTTAATGTCCTTTTCGCCCAATCATAGTAAAAACATACTCACAATACAAACGGTGCAGATTGCGCCGTTTCGCACGTTAATGACGGCCCTAAAGGATATTCTCTTAGAAACCAACATCACGTTCACACCTAGCGGAATTAAAATTATCAATATGGATAAATCGCATACGATTCTTGCCCATCTCTCCCTAGAAGCCGAAAATTTTGAACTGTATGAATGTAAAATGGATAAGATTATTATTGGGGTGAATATGTTTCATCTGTTTAAACTAATCAATACCATTGACAATGATGATACGCTGACCATGTATATTGAAGAAGCGGATTATATGGATGGTATCGTCCAATTTCTCGGTTTGAAATTTGAAAATGGAGAGATTAAACAACAGAAAATCCAAAAACTCCGCCTCATTGAACCGGATAATGAAGAATTGGATGTGCCTAATGTGAAATTTTCCTCCGTCATTAATTTACCATCAGTAGATTTCCAAAAAATCATTCGGGATCTCTCCTGCATTTCAGACAAGATTGAAATTAAATCTATTGCAACCAATGAAGGGGCCGAATTGATTTTTAAATGCACCGGCGGGTTCGCGCATGCCGAAATTAGACGAGCCGAAACCGATGGGGCAATGGCATTTATTAAAAAACAAGAAGTCAGCAAAATTATTCAGGGCGAATTTTCGCTAAAGAATTTAAGTTATTTTATTAAATGCACGAATTTGTGCAATCAGATTGAAATTTATTTGGAAAACAATTTGCCGCTTATTGTTAAGTATAATGTGGCTAGTTTAGGTGTGATTAAATTAGCGTTGGCAAGTTTACCCTCGTCTTAATTTGTAGGTGGGATAGGAGAGAAAAAGAGAGATAAAATAATTATGTATAATTAAGTATAATTATGTATAATTAAGTATAATTATGTATAATTAAGTATGGTAAATTAGTTTTTCATATGAAACGAGTTACTTGCGCGATTTGCGGGAACGCGTGGCCGATTTTTTGATAAATCCGAACGTGCCTTTCTTAGTTAAAAACCCGGCTTTGACTAAACGTTTATCTTTCTTGGCGGTGGTGTGTTTGCGCTTAGAAACAATACGTCCGTGCTTGTTCATCATCAAGTTACTTTTCAATAAATTGCCAGGGGTTTTGTAGGCAGTTCCATGCCACACTTGCGCGCGCGAACCTTCTAATAATTCGTATTTCGCTCCGTTGATGTGGTATTTACCGTCTTCCGCTTTCATATGCTTTTTAACCATTTATATAGTTTAATGAGAAAATATATATAAAATAATATATTCTGTCTAAATGTTATTTCAAAGTATAAAAAATATAAAATATAAAAATATATATAAAAATATAAAAATATATATAAAAATAAAAGAGTGATAAATTTAAATTATCCTGATTAAAATGAATTTCTTGGCGGTGCACCAAACCCACTTGGTCCTCCGGCACGATAACCAAATTCATTTATATCGGTTTCAGTTGCAATAATTCGTTCTCTCCCATAATACTTACCACGATATCTAACAAGTTGCGAATAACGCATTGCGCGGGTCAAAGTAGAATTATTTGTATTTCCATTAAATGGTAGATTTGGATTATAATAGACAGGGCATTTACAGTTATTTGTTGTATGTATTTCGGGTTCTGGTTCTGGTTCAGGTTCTGGTTCAGGTTCTGGTTCAGGTTCTGGTTCTGGTTCTGGTTCTGGTTCTGGTTCTGGTTCTGGTTCTGGTTCTGGTTCTGGCAATTGGAATAAATCACGTTTAATAACACCGCTGTAAGAAACCATGAAAT
>Ga0209596_1002690_pt1 | contig 14540 bp, 24 predicted proteins | sample M_130807_MF_Meta_FD_187314 | JGI IMG/M metagenome (GOLD analysis project Ga0209596, IMG submission 187314) | Freshwater microbial communities from Lake Montjoie, Canada to study carbon cycling - M_130807_MF_MetaG (SPAdes) (version 2) | ecosystem: Environmental > Aquatic > Freshwater > Lake... | reverse complement strand
GCTCGCAGCTTCACCGTTGGCACCGTAACCGATTCCGCCAACATAACCACCGCCAGCGAAGCCGAGCCAGATTACGTCAGCGCCGCCGCCCGCGTGTTCAGTATCAGCAGCGCCAAAAACAACGGCCTACCCGAATCCGGCGATCTCTTCCGCGACGGCGCCGGCCGAGTAGCTGCATTCAAAAGCCCCGCGGCCGTGCTGGATTACACGTGGGATTGGTCGGCATGGCTAGCAGACGGCGACACCATAGAAGCCGTGGACGTAGCCGCCACCGGCGGCCTAACCGCCACCCAAACCTACACCAGCACCACCGAGGTGGTATTAACAATCTCCGGCGGCACCCTACAAACCCCCGCCCACATAACCTGCCGCGCCACCACCACCGGCGGCCGCGTAGACGAACGCACCATCTATTTCCTAATCACCGAACGCTAGCGCGGGTTCTAGTCCGGCTGGCGGCGGTTCGATTACCCATTGCCGGCCGGTTGCCGTTTTTGGTAACATCTATGGCATACGCGAAAACGGTTAGGATGTAAAAGCTAGTTAAATCAATAGCTTAATTTGCTTTGTGATTCCGGCTACTGGTACCATTGCAAAGGTTTTGCAGCTCCAAGTAAGACCAGAAAAAGCCCCGAAAACCCCGTAGCATAAGGTTTTCGGGGCTTTTTTTTCGTTTTGAATTCCGTATAAGTCCGGCCTTGTCCGGTTACGGTCGGCGGGTTTTTGGTATACCCTTTGGCATACCGCCAAAGGAGCCAAAAACCGTATGCCAAAAACTATCCTGCCGCTGCGTGATGTGAAGCTGAGTGCGGCCAAGCCAAAAGACAAAGACTACAGCCTGCCCGATGGTGGCGGGTTGGTGTTGTTGGTGCGGGTTACTGGTGCCAAGGTTTGGCGGTGCCGGTACACGCGGCCGGATGGGCGGCGCAATATGGTTTCTTTTGGTGAGTATCCGTTGATTGGGTTGGCGGCTGCGCGTGTAATGCGGGATGAGTTATTGGCGGCGTTACGTGCTGGGCGGGACCCTAGGCCGGATAAACCTACTCTGGCGCGGGTGGATGCGGCCAGTGCTTTAGCGGTAGTGGCTGGCGAGTGGTTGGCTACGCAAAAGAAGTGGCAGGCGGATCACCAGCGGCGGGTGGTGGCGCGGTTTGAGCGGCATTTGTACCCTGTGTTGGGCCAGCGGCCCATTGGTGAGATTACTGCCCGTGAGTTGTTGGGCGTATTGAATGCCGTGGAGGCGGCGGGGTTTTTGGATATTGCGGCGCGGATGCGGCAGCAGTTGGTGTTGGTGTTTAGGTCTGCAGTATTGAAGGGGTTGATTACTTATAACCCGGCGCAGGATTTATTGGGCAATTTTACTAACCCGCAACCTACGCACCGGCCTGCCCTGCCGCTGGAACGGTTGCCGGAACTGCTGGCCAAAATTGACGGCTACGGTGGCCGCCGTGTTACGCGGTTTGCGCTGTTGTTGAGTTTGCATTTGTTTGTGCGCTCGAGTGAGCTGCGCTTTGCCCGCCGTGCAGAATTTGACTTAGATGCCCGCACCTGGACGATTCCGCCGGAACGGGCACCGCTGGCTGGGGTTAAGTATTCGGCGCGAGGGGCGAAGATGCGCACGGCTCATTTGGTGCCGCTCTCCTTGCCTGTTGTTGAGTTGCTGCGCGAGCTAGAGGCCAGCGTTGGGCCTAGTGAGTTGGTGTTGCCGGGGGATTTTGTGAAGGTGCAGCCTGTTAGCGAAAACACGGTAAATGCCGCGCTTAGGCGGCTAGGGTATGACACGCGCAAAGAGGTGTGCGGGCACGGCTTTCGCACTATGGCCTGTTCGGCGCTGAATGAATGCGGGCTATTTTCCCGCGATGCTATCGAACGGCAAATGAGCCACCAAGAGCGGGACGCTGTGCGGGCGGCCTACATTCACAAAGCTGAATTTTTACAGGAGCGGCGGCGGATGATGGATTGGTGGAGTGCGTACCTGGCGAAAAATAAAGTCGGCTATGTGCCGCCTTGGGAGTTTGTTGGTGTGTAATTTACCTCAGGCGGCCTTACCAGCGAAGACTTTTTGCAAGCTGATAAAGCCGTTGTGTTGAGTCCTCTATCTGCCGCTCACGCTTTACCTGTAATAGATCGGTCACGTGAGGTGCATTTTTCTTAGGCAAGCTTTCACCCGATGGAATTTCTGTGAGTTTTTGTGGTTCTTTAAGTTTCATAGGTGGGTTTTCCACGTTTTAAATAAAGTCGGCTATGTGCCGCCTTGGGAGTTTGTTGGCGTGTGATTTTAGAGCTTTTTAATGCGCTCGACTACTTCGCCAAAATCCTTATGCGCAATCACAGCACAACCAGTGGGATTATGATTGTGGTGCACCTTTGTTTGATCGTAGTTACGTGGGGTGTTTGGTTGGCTCTGTTGATTATTTGGAAGGTGTTAAACGCTAAAATTGGCGGCTGGACGTGTAAAGAGTGCGGCAAATAATTAGTCGTACCCAATTGCGCGCTTTAATTTAATGAGTGTGCAGTTTTCCCCATCGGCTAGGTGCAGGTTGTCTTCTATGGTTTCGCGGATGGCGGCTTTTAATCGTCTTATTTCTATGTTGAAAGACTTCTGTTCGCAGGCGTTTGCGCACGGCGCTTCGCGTTCGGAAACCTTGCGCGCAAAATCAATAATTGTGTGTGCGTTAAAGGTGTAGGTGGCCGAGTGATTGGGGTCGCTGCTGTGCTTGTATTTCCACGCGGTTCTGTGGGCTATTTCTAGTATTTTTTGATTGTCCTTAAATTACCCTTGTTTGTCTTTTGGTGCGGTGGGTTTTGGGTACACAAGTTGCCAGTCGCATAGCTTTGTTTTGCCTTTGCACCGCATGCAGGTTTTTGAATCAATCCCTCCGCAGGTTGGGCAGCCGCGTTTTTTGCGTTTTATGTTTTTTGTTTTTTTGGTGTGCATAAATTAGCCCTTAGTACCGTCACCGTCTAAGCCACTAAGCAAAAACCAGCCGATGACAACCAAACAGGCGCCCGCGAGCGCGGTAACCGTGCAGCACACGGCTACTGCGGCCGGTGGATGGTTGCCTAGTGCGCATAAAAAGCTGCTAACAACAAACAGCAGCCCCAATAAAACCATAATAAATCTACCCATGAATTATTCCTCTTGTTGTGGTGGTTTGCTGCTGTGTTTTCTTCCGCAATGAAATATAACTGTGGCAATTAATATTGCTGCGGCCAGTGCTAAAACTAATAGTACGGCTAGCAGGAAGGTTAATAGCTGGCTTTGCATTGGGCTGCGCCTAGTTGGTTTATCCTGTTTTCAGGACTTGAGAAGCTAAATCTTGGTTGATTTGGTTTTCTAGACCAATAAAAAAATTTCGTGCTCTAGCTGTGTTTAGCTGAATAAGTTCGTCTTGGTATGGGGCGGCTTTAAATTGTGCGGTTCTGTACATTTCTCCGTGAATATCGGTGATGAACCAGCTGAGCCGCAGCATGCTTTCTGGGTGAATAATAAAAACTTCTGTCATGTCGCCATGGTCTGCTAGCGAATACGTGTGGCCAAATAGTGTGTGCTCCTTGTAATAGTTGGCTTTGATGTTTCGCATAGTCGCTGATCGGGTGATTGTTTTTTGGTTGGCGCTAGGCGGCGCTGCCAAGCTGTTCATACCACGCCACCACCTCCGGTTTTTTGTAGTACACGGCCCCAGCCCTGTGGCCGTTTTGTTTTATGGGTTTTGGGAAGCCCTCACGTTTTTTCCATTCGAAAAAGGTGGATTTTTTTAGGCCCAAAATATCCATAAGTGTTTTTTGCGGGATGATTGCGCCGCAGTTTTCGAAGGTTGTCATTTTGCCTCCTTGAATCGGTTGAGCGCCGCGAGTGCGGCGGGGATGGTTTCGAATTTGCCGGTGTAGCGTTTGCCGGTTTTAATTTGGTAGATCATGTTGGTGGTGCAAAAGCCGATTCCTTCTGGCAATGTTTGCATGCGCCAGCTTATTGTGTCGGGTGTGCTGCTGAGTGTGCCGGATCGCACTTTGGTAATTTTGCCACCGCGTTTTTTGTAGTCGGCGATGTGTTTGGCAATTTCGCGGCGGCGGTGTTCGGCGGCGCTGGGTGTGCAGTGGTCGGGCGCTGAGTCGACATTAGGCCAGCGCAAGTGCGTTGCGGTCATAGCAGCCTCCGTCGCGGGTTGTGCAGGTTTTCCACCAGTCGCTTGGGCTGGTGGCCATGGTGTGGCGGTTGTCGTTTTCGTCGATAAAAAACCAGCTGGCGGCGCGTGCGCTGCTAACGGTTAACGCGCTCCATGTGTTGGGTTTTACTTCGGTGATTCTATGCAGGGTGCTGGGTGTTATGTGGTTTTTGTCGCCGGCTAAAAACCAGCGCTCGTTTTTTATTCTGGCGGTGGTGTTGTTGGCCCATAGCCAATCAAAAATGCTTGTGCCTGCAGCGCCGAGTATTTCGGGCAGTTCTGGCGAGCTGTGTAGGGTTAGCGTTTCTTCACAGTAGCCGCCGGTTAATATTTCGCTGGTGGCGTGCCATGGGTGGCTGTGGTGGTGGCGTTCGCCATCGGCGGTTAAAAAGTGGTGTAACCACAGTTGGTCACCGGCGGCGTTGTGGCCTACAAAATAGCGCTCTAGGTAGGGTTTGCCATTGATTTCTATTATTTTGCAGGGCAGGTTTTCAGTCTGCTTTAGCAGCACTTTGTTTTTGTATTTCTCGGTTTGCTCTAGGTTTATTGGTAGGGCGTTCATGTTGTGATTATGCCTATGCTAGTTGGGTGATGGTTGCCATGAAGCCCCACTCAACCACCTGTTGGTGGTTGCATGCGGCTTTTACTCTGGGTAATGCTGCCAGCTCCATTTGTTTGGCCATTTCTATGGCGGTGTGGGCGCTGATTTTTATGGTTGCTGGTTGGTCATATTGTTTGGTGCCGGAGCAATAAACGGTTAGCAGGGCGTCCCAGTCGAATTCCCACGTTTCGATAATTTGGGCGACTAATTCGCCGTTGCCTTTGGCGAGTTTTTTGGCTTTTTCAAAACCGCTTGGGTACATAGCTTCAAACTCGCCCCATGTGCTGTTGTAGCTGAGCGTGGTGCCCATGAGTGCCTGGCGCATTTCGCCTATGGCAATGCGCTCTAGGCGGGCTTTGCGTTTTGCGAGTTGTTGCTGTTTGTTGAGTTTTTTGCGCATGGTTTTTGTTCTTGTTGGCTTTGGTAAAGGCTCGCTGGGCAAGCGTTTGCAAAAGCCAGCCATTGCTGGCTGGTGGTGTTGGTTTAGATCAGTTCGCCTTCGATAATGCGTTCTGAATCTATGTGTTCCTTCATGACTTCCAGCACGTCATTCACGGCGTCTTGAATAATCAGGTGTGGGCTGATTAGCGTGTAATACAGCTGTAGGCCCTGTGCTGAAATGCGGTAGCGGAAGCGCGCTTGCATTTCGTAGGGTGCGCCGCTCATGAATGGCTTTATGTTGATTTTGATAATTTGCGGGATTTCCAAATTGCCTTTGGCACCGGCTTGTCCGTTGATGGTTTCGTTATAGGTGAACTGCACTTGGCCGTTGGATAGGCTGGTGGCGCTGCGGAAATCTACGTTGTTGGTTGCCTTTAAACTGCTGGCAATTTCCAGCATGGTTGCGCCATCGGGTTCGGCAATTTGCTTAAGGTTGTCCTCAATAAAAAGCGCGAATTCTTCTTGGTTCATTTTTTGGTTGTTGTTTTTTATCCACGCGCTCCACTCCACGGTTTTTGGGCAGGTGTAGTGGCATATGTGCCGCAGAAATTCGGGCTGGTGTTTGCTTGCGTGAAAGTCTAAATAGCCGGTAAATTTGCCGGTTTCTGGGTTGTAGAATACGGTGCTGCAGTCGTCGGCAAAGCGGTTGAAGTAAGCGATGAACGCTTCGGCGGTGAAGAGTGAGACGGATTGTTTTAGGTGGCGCGGTTTTTCTAAACCTAAATCCGCCAGCTCTTGCTGGACGTGTACGGCCATATCACGTGGCACAACCAAAACGGGTACGCCGTTGATTTCCTGCTGAATAACTTGTTTTGTGCCCAGCTCGAAGGCTGTTTTAAATTCGCTGATTACTGGTTCGCTCATGGTAAATACTCTTGGGTTGGGTTTTAGGGTTTTTTTATTTGGTGCGGGTGTTACGCGGTTAAGAGACTATTTTTGCGGGTACGGTTTGTTCTTGTTGCAGGGTTTTGGGTTTTGCGGCGTCGGACACTACGCGCAAGTCCAGCTCGTTTTGGTCGGGGTCGGTGCGCTGCAAATTGCCTTCAGGTGTGCCCCACAGTAGGGTTGTTGGTTTTGGCAGTTTGGGGATTTTTGCGGTTATTTCGTCAATGATTGCGTAACGGCCAAAACCGTCTGGCTTTATTTTTATGGTGAGTTTTATTTCTGCCGCTTTGTTGGTGTCGCGGGCGGCGTTAACGGCGTTATTTAAAATTTCGCTCGCTTCCTCCATTGCTTTGCCGCTGCGCAGGGTGTTGAGTGTTGCCATCATTAAGTCTTGTCGGTACATGGTGTTGCCTCGCTGGTTGGTTTAGTTTTTTGTTGTTGCGCGGTGTTCTTCGCACAGTTGTTTTGCTTCGGCTGCGGTGTTTTTGCAGCCTAGGCAATTTAGGGTTTTGCTGTTTTCGGGTTTTGGGGCCCATGCGGTGTAAACCGTTTCGGGCCCAACTTGGCTTTTGCTTATTTGGTAGCGCTCTGCGGTGTAGATGTGCCAGCGGCTGCCGGTTTGCCATTCCATTAGGGCGTTTCAAACGCGCACTGCAGGGTGATCATTACGATCAGAATGGCGAAGGCGATAAAAGCCTCTTTTGCTAATTGGTGGCGCCTGTAGCTCATGTTTGTACCCTGTGTAAATTGCCGTTGGCCATGGCGTTGATGATTGCCTCGGCGGTGTTGTGTGCTTTTAGTTTGTGGAATAAATCCTTTACTCGACTTTTTACGGTCTCCACCCCGCACCCCAGCTGTTTTGCCGTCGCTGGAATTGTTAGGCCTTTGGCTCTGAGTAGTAGTACCTGGCAGCAGCGTGGCGGTAGGCCAGTTGCTAACAGGTTTTCTAATTGGTAGCCGGTTTTTGTGCGTTTGATTTCCATGGTGTGCTCCTTTGGTTTGTGGTTTTTTTGGGGTTATGTTTTGCCTCGGTCCCGCGCGGCGGATTCGCCGGCTAGGGCGGCGTAGGCTGCGCCGTCTTCGTAGTTGTCGGCTTTGAATTCGCCTTGGCTGGCGCGCACAATTTTTAAAATTTCCATGAAGTGCCAACCTTGCTCCTCGGTAATTTCCGTGCCTGCGTAGGTGTTAAACATGGCGACGGTTTTGGCCATGCTGCGCTCGCCGGCTGGGGCGTCGTAGGTGCTGGCGCGGGCTTGCAGGTGGTTTATGCCAGCGGTTAGAAATTCTTGGGCAGATGGTGTTGTCGATGATTCATTTTTCTCTTGTTGATGAAAATCCTGTTTTTTTAGAATTTCCTTCAGTGGGACTGAATCAAAATAATTGCAAGCCGCTATTATTTTTCTGCAAATTTGCTCCGCTAATTTAATTTCGTAACCATCATAACCATCGTCAAATTCACTTGAATATTCTTCTGATAAATTTATTGTAAGTGTGTATTCGGGTATTCCGCTCTCGGTTAGATCTTCCGTTCTTATATGCGGAATAGAATAAGAATTTAGTGCTAGGGCTAAAAGGCTCATGCGGCACCGCCTGTTCTTGTCCAGTCTTTGCTGTGGTGTTCTGGTGGTTTAGTGATGGCGAATACCAGCACGGTTTTTGGTACTAGCACGGCGTGCTGGTTGCGTACCTGGGCGCGTAGGCCGGTTTGCTTTTCCAGATCGGCAATGGCCGCTGGCTTGGTGGCTGTGGGGTGTATGTAGATCATTTGGCTTGTCCGGATTAGGTTGGGGATGGCCAAATATTAGCTATGCCGAATTTATAGGTCAAGAAAAAAATTAGTATTAGCTAATTTTTTATTAGCTGCTTGCTAGCGCGGCGGGTTGTAGGTATGGTTTTCTTTCGGTTTGGTATAGCCGCGGGCGGGTATACCTTTATGGGAAAAACAGGAGGGCGTTATGAAATTGATTAGTGTTGTGTTGGCGGTGTGTTTAGCTCTGGTTGGTTGCGCTGTGGAGCCGCAATTGCCCGAGAGTGCGTTGCGAGTAGAACAGGTGGTGCAGTTGCCGGGCAAAAACCAGCAGCAGATTTACCAAGGGGTTAAGCTGTGGCTGGCGCAAACGTTCCGCAGTGCTAAGGCGGTGATTGAGTTGGACGACCCGCAAAACGGGGTGGTGGTGGGTAATGGCATTATTGATTACCCCTGCGTGACTGGTTGCATGGGTACCACGGGGTGGCGGGTGGCGTTTAGTATGCGCATTGATATGAAGGACCAAAAGGCGCGGGTGGCGTTTACCGGCCTGCGCATTTTGATACCGCCACAGGCGGGGATTCATGGGCCTATGGACAACCCCGTTTGGAGCCAAAAAGATATGGACAATATTCGCCCTGGCTTGCTGGCGTTGGCAGATAGTCTTGGCAAGGGGATTGTGGCGGCGGAGCCTAACGGCAATTGGTGATGGGTACTACTGGGTGATGAAAAGGCCGCTTTTGCGGCCTTTTTGCGTTATAGGCCGTGCAGTATTTGGGTGACCACGCCAATCAGCTTGTAGCCGTGGGTTAGGTGGACGGGTGCCGACTGGTTGAGTGGTTGCAGCCATTGCGCTGCTGGCGTGGCGTGAAGTACGCCAATGGTTGGCGCGGTTGCGCCGGCCAGCTGAATGGCGATGCAGCTGCCTTGCTTGGCTGGCATATTGGGTTGGATGATGGCTGTGGCGGTTGCGGCTATGGATGGCGAGCCGTTGGGGTTTTGTGGTGATTGGCCGGTGATGGTGGTTTGAGCTGCTTGTTGGCTGTAGTGGTGGCGGTGCGTGGTGGTTTGCATGTTACATCCTGTGCGGTGGTCTGCTGGGGTGATGCGCTAGGCTGTTTTGGCAGTTTGGTGGTGCGAAGGGGGGGGGGGCTGCGTGTTGTTAGATTAAGCGACAAACTAAGCCGTTGGTAGTGGTTTTTGCGGTGTGCTGTTAATGCTTTTTAATGGGTTTTTGTAAGCGCGGTGAAGCGGTGTTATTCGGCGGTGGGTGGCTGAAATACGGCGGCGGGAAATGTTGCGTTGATTGTTGTGCCTAAAAATCCTGCGCGACTTGGCGCGCTACGCCGATAATTTCGCAGGTTTCGTCTAGCTTGCTGGGTTTGTAGTCGGGGTTTAGTGGCTCTAGGTAGCGGTCGGCGCCGTCTTGGGCGAGTTTTTTAATTGAGATGGTGCCGGTCTCTAGATGTTTGACCACCACTATGTTGCCGCTGCGGGCCGTTGCTTCTGGGTCCACTATTACCACGCTGCCGCTGGGGATGCTGGGCGCGCCGTTGGGGTTGTGCATGGCTTTGCCTTCGGCGGTTATGGCGTAGGCGTTGGCGCTAACCTGGGCGGTGGTGGCCTGCCAGCGTTGATGGTTGGTTAGGTTGTGGTTGGGTTGGGTGTTCCACTCGGCGGCCTCGGCGTTGGTTATTACTGGTACATAGTGCAAGCCGTTGGCGGCTGGCGTGTTATGTTTGGGTGTGTGGTGTTTGATGCCCAAAATGGATTCTGGCGTTGTGTTTAGCGCGTTGGCTAGCGCTAGCAGGTTTTCGCCGGTTGGCTTGCTTTCGTCGCCTTCCCAAGCATATAAGGATGGCGCGGTTATGCCCAAGCGCTTGGCCAGTTCCTTTTGGGTGAGCTTGGGCGAGAAAGCGCGCCTTAGCTGTTTGATGCGTGAGCCAATAGTATCCATAAGTTAATCCTAATTCTTTTTGACTTCGGTATGGCTTATGCGCTAAATTAGTTATAGCTAATTTCGTGCGAGGTTGTTCGTGTTAAAAAGTGATGTGTTGAATTATTTCGGATCGGTTAAGGCGGTGGCTGAAGCGCTGTCTATACGGCCGCCGTCTGTATGTGGATGGGGTGAAGTTATCCCCATGCGCCGCGCCTATGAGATCGAACGTATTACTAATGGTGCGCTGGTTGTGAGTCACCCGATACCGCTAAGCAAAACCGCTTAGCGGTTTTTTTGTGCCTGTGGTTTGTGCAGGCATTATCAAACGATTGTTGGAACGCCAAAAGCCCGCAAAAAGGGCTGAATATAAAAACACTAGGGCCTGCGAATGAATTACGACGATTGCACATTGGACGACGCGGCCAGCGCGTTGTTGCATTTGGACTGCAATGATTTTGAATTGTGGTACCGCGCCGGCATGGCGTTGCGTGGTGAGTTTGGTGACCTGGCATTTGATGTGTGGGATAGCTGGAGCCAAGGGTTTGCAAAATACAGTGCTAAAGAGTGCCGCCAGAAGTGGGCGAGTTTTAAGGGTAGTAGCCCCCGCGGTAGTGTGAGCATGGGCACTATTTTTAAGCTGGCGCTGGATAAAGGCTGGCGGTTTACGCAAACCGAAATGACACCCGAACAGAAAAAAGCCTTTGCTATTGAGCAGGCGGCGCGGCGTGAGCAGTTGGCGGCACAGCGGGTGCGTGAAGATGCGGAAATTGCGGCTTGGTATGAAATAGTTGCCGATGCTTGCGAACGCATTTGGGCGCAATTACATACCGTGGGAAAAAGCCTGTATTTAGGCCGCAAAAAGGTTGGCGGGTTTGGGGTGCGGTTTGCGCATGCTGGGCTGATTATTGAAACCCTTGAGGCTAGCCAAGCCATTAATTTAATCAGTGGCGCTGAGCAAATTAGCGCGTTTTTTAAAGCCCGCACTGAAGACACCAAATTTTTTTACGTTAAGCCGGGCAGCGTGATTGTGCCGCTGCGCAATGCGGCTGGGCGTTTGATGAACCTGCAAATAATTACCGAAACCGGCAAGAAATTATTTATGCGCAACGGGCGCAAAACCGGCTTGTTCCATTTTTTTGGCGAGCCGGTTGTTGGTGGCCCTGTGGGTATTGCTGAGGGTTACGCCACGGCGGCCAGTGCGCATATGGCGCGGGGCTGGCCTATGGCGGTGGCGCTGGATGCGGGCAACTTGCCTGTTGTTGCTGCTGAGCTGGTGAAGGTGTTGCCGCAAAGCCTGTTTTTTATATTGGCCGACGACGACCCGATTGGCATAAGCAAGGGCGCAGAGGCGGCGCAGGCTTGTAACGGCTGTTTGCTGGTGCCGAATTTTGCGGGGGTGGCCCGTGGCTGATTCGCCGAATGATTTTAATGATTTGCATGCGCTGGGTGGGCTGGATGCGGTGCGGGATCAGTTGGATGCGGCTATGGCCAGCTTTATTCCTAAGCCGGTGCAGCTGGTTGATTCTGCAGACTTGAGCCCGCCGGATTTTGGCGAAATGCCGATTGGTGCCACCGATTCCCCAGACCCCATGGATAAGGAGCGCCCCAGTTTAGAGGGTGTTTTGCGTCGTTTTGCGCTGATTAGCGAGGGCGGCGTTTGGGATGCGGATAAGCACCGCATTCTTAAGAAATTAGCGTTTAAGGACCTGATTGGCAAAGAGCTTTTTAGCCAATGGGTGGACCATGCCAGCCGCCGCACGGTGGATAAGGCAGACGTGCTGCGAGCGCCACCGCCGCCACAAGAAGGGGGGCGGGGAGTGGTTGGGGCGCTGATGCGCTATGTGTACCTTAACCCTAGTGATATGGCTTGGGATAAACACGAACGCGAGCTGGTGCCGCTTAAAGAGCTGAAATATGCAATAGCAGACTGTTTTGAGGATTGGATTAAGCACCCTAGCCGCGTTGAGGTGTTGCGGCGCAATTTGGTGTTTGACCCTTCACAGAAGGTTGACCCGACTACACACATAAATACCTTTCGTGGGTTCGCAATTGAGCCGGTGCGTAGTGATACGGCTTGTTTGCATATTCAGAATGCGTTGTGGAAGTTATGCAACGAAGACATGCAGGTGTTTTTGTGGTTGCGGCGCTGGTTGGCGTACCCGCTGCAAAACCCCGGCGCGAAAATGGCTTCTGCGGTGCTGGTGCACTCCAGTATTCATGGCAGCGGTAAAAGCTATTTTTTTGATGTGGTGATGCGGGCAATTTATGGCGAGTATGGCAAAACGGTGGGGCAGGCGCAGCTTGAGGGCCAATATAACGATTGGATGAGCCGAACGCTCTATTGTTGCTACGAGGAGGTTTTGAGCCGTGGGCAGAAGTACAGCCATACCGGTACGCTAAAACAGGTGATTACTGGTGGCACGGTGCGGATTGAGAAGAAATTCACCAGTGGTTGGGAAGAGGCTAACCATATGAATTCGGTGTTTTTGTCGAATGAGGTTTTACCGCTGCCGGTGGAGCCTAGCGATAGGCGGTTTTTGGTGATTTGGCCTGAGGCGAAGATGTATGAACACCTGCAATTTGGGGTGGATTATGAATTGCAGAATGGTGGGGCTGAGGCGTTTTACCAATATTTGTTGGATACGCCAATGCAGTTTGAGGGGGAAGGCAAGCCGTTCGGGCCGCATACCCAGCCGCCGATGACGGCCGCTAAGGCTAAATTGATTGAGCATGGGTTGCCCATTTGGGAAGTATTTTTTAATGCCTGGCAAGCTGGCGAGGTGAATCACAATGGTAAACAGGTTCCGTTTTGTGCTGTGCGTGTTGGCGATTTGTTCAGGGTGTTTGATAAGTGGGTGCAATCCAATAAAGAACACGGTATGGGCGCGCATAAGTTTCAGAGCTTTATTGGTAGCAAGTTGCGCAAGCGGCGCGACCTTGATTATTTGATTGCGGGGCGGCCATTGCTTAAGGGCACGTTTTTTATTGCGGGTGAGTGCCCTGATGGGTTGGCGCAGAAAGAATGGCTTGGCGGCTGTGTGGCTGAGTTTGAGCGGATTCTAATGGCGTTTGAGGATTGACCCGCAAACCCGTAAAGGCACCCGTAAAGGTGCAAATTGTAAGTTGTTGAAAAGTATAGGAAACCCGTGAACCCGTAAACCCGTAAAGCCTTTTGCGCGCGGGCGCGTTTTTATAGTGAGAAATGTTTTAGTGAGATAAAAAATTTTTTCTCAGGCGAGAAATGTTTATACGGGTTTACGGGTTTACGGGTTTTAGATGTTTATCAATAACTTAGATGATTTTGTTTTGCGGGTGTAAATACGGGTTTTGGGGTTGTTTACGGGTTTGGGGCTTTTTAGTTAAAAGGGGTGTTTTTTATGGTACTTGCTGGCGATGAATCTTTAATAAAAACGGAACATAGGTTGGAGCAATGGGGCTTTTGGCAAAATAATCTGGGCGGTGCATTTCCTCGCCGTAGTGGTGGTGGCGGTGGTAAGACGATTTACAATTTAAGCGACCCGGCGTGGATGATTGAGGAGGTTGAGCGGTTGGTGTTGCGGCTGGTGCAGTCTGATCGGCGCTTGTGGGCGGATTTGTTGAAGTTGACGTATATCCAGCAGTGGAATCATTCACAGATTGCGCTGCGATTGAAGGTGGACAGAAAGTTTGTTGGTGCGCAGTTGGCGTTTGCTGTTGTGTGGGTGGATGGGCAATTGAATCCTGTGCTTGAAAAAAGGTTTGCATCTGGCGCCTAACATCTGCTAGATTTAAGCCATACTTAGCAAAGCTGCACTTAGCCAATAACCCTTAAAGCCCGCCCTAAAAAGCGGGCTTTTTTATTGCCGCTTTTTTTGCCTTGTTCCTTCGCTCCAGACCCTTGCCCGCCCTCAAAAGCGGGCTTTTTTTTGAGCTGAATTTATGCCTACATTTTACGGCCTTGCTACTGCTGACAATATTTATGAGGTTGTGGGCGCTGTGTGCCGTGTTTTGGGCGCTGGTGAGAATCAGTCGGCCGTTAGCCTGCTGCTTGAAACTGCAGCGCAGGAGACGCGTTTAGGCACCTTCCGCGACCCTACGCCTAATGGTGCTGGGCGTGGTGCGTTCCAATGTGACCCCATTGGGTTGAAAGATGTGCAGGCGCGCACTAAAGCGGCTGATATTGCTGCGATTAAAGCGGCATTTAATTTTGACCTGGCGTTGTTGCCGCATGCGGCGCTGGATGTTTCGCCACTGGCTGCGGCTGTGGTGGCGCGGTTGTTTTATAAGTTGGTGCCGGGGGCAATTCCTGTTTCCCTTGCTGGCCGTGCTGATTACTGGAAAAAGTATTACAACACGGTGGCTGGTAAAGGCACTGCTGAAGAGTATGTGAGAAACGCGGCAGCGGTTGATTATGCTAAGGCATTTCGTGCCGCCACTGCCTGATGCGCCTAATGTTGCGCAAGCGGTTGATGGTGTGACCATGTCAACAATTGCGGCTGCTTTTGGGATGGCTGCTTGGGGTTGTGCGGTTAATTATTTCTACCGATTAAAGCGCCGCGCTGCGCGGTTTTGTTTGCGTGAATTATTAATTGAATTGTTCACCAGCACGTTTGCTGGAGTTACGGTTTTTATTTTGTCGGTGGGCTTGTTGCATACGTCTGCCGTTGTTGCCGCCGCGTTTAGCGGGTTGGCTGGGCATGCTGGGGCGCGCACGATTGTGCTGTTGTTCCGGGCTCTGGCTAAGAAGGCTGATGTGGTAGTGACAGACGATGAGGCTTGTTT
>Ga0209596_1002688_pt1 | contig 14544 bp, 12 predicted proteins | sample M_130807_MF_Meta_FD_187314 | JGI IMG/M metagenome (GOLD analysis project Ga0209596, IMG submission 187314) | Freshwater microbial communities from Lake Montjoie, Canada to study carbon cycling - M_130807_MF_MetaG (SPAdes) (version 2) | ecosystem: Environmental > Aquatic > Freshwater > Lake... | reverse complement strand
ACCAACCCCAACTCACTTCCAACCGCAACACCTGCATACGTTTTAGCGAATGCATTGAACACTTCTGCTTCAAGCATGGTGTCTCCAAATGAAGTAGGTATGTTCTGGTCTGGTCATTGGACACAATCCAATGGTTATATCATTTCTACTACTTTATTCTCTTATGCCTTTACCAATGGTGACTTTAACTATTGGGATGGTACTTATGATAATCTTTATGATTATCAGTATGTAATTGACAATGCTGCTAAGTATAGTCAAGAATATTTAAAAGGACCGGCTAAAGTAATGAAGGCCTTTAACTATCAAAAATTGGTAGACTTATATGGTAACATTCCATTTACTGAAGCTTTGAAAGGCGTAGACAATTTAGCGCCTAAATTTGATGATCAAAAAGCTGTATATGAAGGCTTAATTGTTTTATTAGATGATGCTATTAAGGACTTAAAAGCAAATGCTTTTGCAAGCACTTACTCAAGTTCTGATATCGTTTTCAAAGGAAGCAATTCTAGTTGGATCAAATTTGCGAACTCTTTGAAAATGCGTATTTTAATGCGTCAAGCAAGAGTAAGCGGAAGAGATGCTTATATTACTGCGGAGATTAACAAAATCATTGCTGAAGGTTCTGGTTTTATTACTGGAGCTGAAGTAGGTTCAAACCCAGGTTATGTTGCTTCTTCTGGTCAAATTAACCCAATCTATAATAACTACGGTTATACAGAAACAGGTGCTAGAGTAGGTAATAACAACTGGCCAAGAATTACCGATTTCATGGTGAAAGAATTAATTAAAAATGCCGATACTTTCCGTTTAAAGCGTTTTGCTTATGCACCAGGAAATGAAGACTTAGCAAATCCAGGTGTGAGCGTTAAGCCTGAAATTGCTGCTAACTATATTGGTATTCCTTTCGGTTCAAGTGCTGGTTACTTACCTGCAACTAGTTCTGCAGTAGGTCCAGTCTTATTAGTAAGAGGACAATACAACAGACCTATCATTATTATGACTGCAGCTGAAGTTCAATTCTGCTTAGCAGAAGCGAAGCAACGTTATGGTTCTTCTGTAAACTTAACTGGAACTGCACAATCATATTATGAAGAAGGAGTTAAACAAAACTTCCGCGCTGTTGGAGCTAGCACATCTAATGTGACTGCTTTAGTAACTAACGGAAAGCAAGATTGTGATTTTACTGCCTCTACTAATAAATTAAATACTATTGCTTACCAAAAATGGGTAGCATTAGGTTATTTTAATGGATTAGAAGCATGGTCTGAGTATCGTAAGAATAACTACCCAGTTACTCCTAACTCTAAGAACTATGTAGGTACAGCTCGTCCATTACGTTTATGGTATCCTGGAACTGAATTAGGTTCTAATGGTGCGAACGTTAATGCACAAGGAACAATCGATCCTTTAGCTACACGTATTTTCTGGGATATTGACTAGTCTTTAGTTAACTTACTAGATATAAAAAACCCTCTGCCGTTTTCGGTAGAGGGTTTTTTTATTAGGAAAAGTTCTTGTAAATAATAGTTGCTAACTATTTGCCTAAGTTGAATGATACTTCTTAAATACCTCTGGAGAATATAATTATTTTAAGACCACTTCTCCTTCAATCACTAATTCTGTTACTGCTTTCTCTCCTGCAAATTTAACAGACACTCTTTTTTTAAAAAGCCCTTCATTCGGTGCGGTATACGTTACTTTAAGGGTTCCTTTCTGTCCTTTCAAAACAGGGTTTTGATTATACTCGGGTTGGGTGCAACCACATTCTGCAGTAGCAAATTCTATGACCGCAGGTTTGGCCCCTTGGTTGGTAAAGCCAAAAATAACTGACTTGTGAATGCCCTTTTTTATTTTGCCATAGTTATAGCTCGTTTGATCAAACTTAACAGTTGATTGCGCAAAACCTGTGGCTGCAATTAGTAAGCTTAGAATTAGTAATCTGGTTTTCATGGTATAAGGTTTTAGGGTAATTGTTTGAGTAATTTTTACTAGTTTTTGGCCCAAATAGGCTCACGAATTTATTGAAATTTCACTAATTAGGTGATTTTAGTTATGAATGTACTTTTTATGCATTCTGACCCCTATTTTTGTCCTATGGAATCCACCCTTGAAGCTGTATCTGCCCAAGACATGCTCTCTTTTGAGGCATTTCGTAACTCCGTTATCGCCGACTACAAATTGGCCATAATGAGTAGGGAAGTAAGCTTATTAGGAAGAAGGGAAGTGTTAACAGGGAAGGCCAAATTTGGCATTTTCGGAGATGGCAAAGAAGTAGCACAAATTGCGCTATCAAAATTTTTTCAAAAAGGCGATTTTAGAAGCGGTTATTACAGAGACCAAACATTTATGTTTGCTTTAGGTGTTGCCAATATAGAAGATTATTTTTCACAACTATATTCTGATGTTTATAACGATCCCTTTAGTGGTGGAAAAAATATGAATGCGCATTTTGCCACTGCATTTGTAGATGAAAAAGGGCAGTGGAATGAATTAACTGAAAGCTATAATGTATCTGCAGACATTGCCCCTACTGCAGGACAAATGATGCGTGGCTTGGGCTTGGCCTTTGCTTCTAATTGTTTTAGAAATGCAAAAAATAAAGAGGCCTTTCAACATTTAAGTAATAATGGCAATGAAGTTTGTTTTTGTACCATCGGCGATGCTAGTACTTCCGAAGGACATTTTTGGGAAGCCATTAATGCAGCTGGCGTTTTGCAAGTGCCCTTAGCTGTTTTTGTGTATGATGATGGCTATGGTATTTCTGTACCTATTGCTTTACAAACTACCAAGGGTTCCATTTCTGAAGTGCTCAAAGGTTTTGAAAAAGAAAAAAATACCAACGGTATAAAAATATATACAGTGAAGGGCTGGGACTATGCTGCCCTATGTGAAACTTTCGAAGAAGGTATTCGCTATACAAGAGAAACGCATACCCCTGTTGTATTTCATGTGCAAGAGTTAACACAGCCACAAGGCCATTCCACCAGTGGTAGCCATGAAAGGTACAAGCCTTTAGAAAGGTTAGAATGGGAAAGAAATTGGGATTGCAATAAACAAATGAGAGAATGGTTAATTGCCAACGAACTAGCTACTGATGAAGTATTACAAGAAGTAGAAAATACAGCAAAGCAATTAGTGCGCGCTTCTAAATTAGCAGCATGGGAAAAGTATATAGCGCCAATTAAAGAAAAAATAAAAGAAGCGGTTATATTAGTACATCAAGGTTTAAGCGAAACAGATTTAAATACCTCGAATAGTTTTTTGCAAGAATTAGTGCAAAGTAAAGAGCCTTTAAAAAGAGATATTTTTAGAACCGTTAATTTAATATTGGAAAAAATTCCAACTCATTCCAATGCTGCTGCGATAAAATCTTTTTTAGCAAAATACAATGAGCTAGAAGCGCCTTTTTATAGTAGGCATTTATACAACGAAGGGCCTAAGAGTGCCTTGAATGTATCTGTGGTGGAAGCTGTATACGCGAATGAAGCACCCACCATCAATGGCTATGAAGTATTGAATCATTATTTTGATAAATTATTTGAAGAAAACCCATTGGTTTATGCATTTGGAGAAGACTTAGGGGGTATTGGAGATGTGAATCAGGGTTTTGCTGGACTTCAAAATAAACATGGTATAGATAGAATTTTTGATACTGGCATAAGAGAACAATCTATTATGGGTCAGGCACATGGTATGGCGCTTCGTGGTTTAAGACCTATTGCTGAAATTCAATACTTGGATTATTTATTATACGGGATACAAACTTTAAGTGATGATATTGCCACTATACATTATCGTAGCAATGGTATACAAAGTAGTCCCGTCATTATTAGAACTAGAGGCCACCGTTTAGAAGGAATATTTCATAGTGGTTCCCCAATGGGCGTTATTGTAAATGCACTTAGAGGTATGTATGTTTGTGTGCCAAGAAATATGGTACAAGCAGTGGGTATGTATAATACTTTATTAAAAGGAAACGACCCTGCTTTATTAATTGAGTGTTTGAATGGCTACCGCTTAAAAGAAACAATGCCTTCGAATATTACTGAATTCACTGTGCCATTAGGCAAGCCTGAAATTTTAAAAGCAGGGGAGGACCTAACTATTGTTTCTTATGGTTCTACTTTAAGAATTGTGGAAGATGCTGCTGCAAGATTATTAACCATGGGCATTGATTGTGAAATTATAGATGTACAAACTTTACTACCCTTTGATATTAATCATCAAATACTAGCCTCTTTAAAGAAAACCAATCGAATTTTATTTGTAGATGAAGATGTACCGGGCGGGGCAAGTGCCTATATGTATCAACAGGTCATTGAATTACAAGGAGGATACCGCTGGTTGGATGTAGCTGCCCGTACATTAAGTTCAAAAGCACACCGTCCTGCCTTTGGCAGCGATGGAGATTATTTCTCTAAACCTAATACTGAGGAAATTATAAATGTTATTAATGAAATGATGGCTGAATAGATGAGTGAATAGCCTAGACTAAGCTATTGATACTAAGCCAGTCTAATGCTGCGTGTTTTTAGATAAATTATAACCTTCTAATTTCTGCGTTTGTTCTACCGATCCCAATCTAAATTTTACCGCAAGCTTCGTTTGTTTTTCCAAACTCCTTTCTGTGTTACAAAAAAATCCTGTTTTAGTACTGTAGTAATTGGCAGGCACTTTACTTTCGGCATTAATTGCATACTTATTAAACACAAGCTTAGTAGTATCTTTTATTATTGGTAAAAGAAAGCCTGCTAATAATATGGTTTGAATAATTCGCATAAAACTAGTACTGGTATTTCGAAAAATTTTTAATTTTTTGAATAAATCATAAGACCGCCTACCCCATGTTATGGAATACTTTGTTTACATCTTCATCTTCTTCTAATCTTTCAATTAGTTTACTTACATCCTCTGCTTGCTCATCTGTCATTGGCACAGTGGTAGTAGGAATCCACTCTAGTTCTGCGCTAATAGGGTGCATATTTTTATCTTCTAATGCTTTTTGTAAATTCCCGAAATCGGTGAAGGCGCAACGAAGTACAATAATGGCATTTCCATTGTCGTCGTTGCTTTCGCCTAACTCATCTAAGCCATGGTCTATTAAATCTAATTCAAGGTCGTCCATATTTAAACCCTCTGGTTTTAAATTAAACACGCCCATTTTTTTAAATTGAAAACTTACACTACCTGAATTTCCTAATGTGCCATGACCCTTATTGAAATGGCTTTTTACATTCGCCACTGTTCTTACATGATTATCGGTAGCTGTTTCAACTAATAAAGCCACGCCATGTGGGGCATAACCTTCGTATAATATTTCCTCATAGTTGCTAGTGTCTTTTCCCATGGCTCTTTTAATAGCCGCTTCCACACGGTCCTTGGGCATGCCCACACTTCTTGCATTCTGGTAACATCTTCTTAAAGCTGGGTTATCATCGGGGTTGGGGCCGCTTGCTTTTACAGCAATAACTATTTCTTTACCTATGCGGGTAAACTGCTTTGCCATACGATCAAAACGCTTGAACATCGTGGCTTTTCTAACTTCAAATATCCTTCCCATAGTGGTATGTGTTAAGAGTTGCAAAAATAAGAAAAAAAAGTCCCCCCGAGTAATCGAGAGGACTTTTCTAATCTATGTTGAATTAGAATTATTTATTCAATTTACTATGCTTACGGCCATAAAGGAAGTAAACTACTAGGCCTAAAGCCATCCAAGCAAAGGCCACTTTTAATGTTTGTGCATCTAGGGCGAATATCATGGCTAAGCAAATAACGGCTCCTAAAATAGGCACTAATGGTACTAATGGAGTTTTAAAAGGACGCTCCATATCTGGTGATTTGCGTCTTAAAATCCAAATACCTGCACTTACTAGTACGAAGGCAAATAGGGTACCAAATGAAGTTAAATCACCTGCTACATTACCTGGAATGAAGGCTGCAAAGCCGCCTACGAAAACAAATAAAATCCAGTTAGATTTATAAGGTGTTCTATACTTAGGATGTAATTCAGAGAAAACTTTTGGAAGTAATCCGTCATTGGCCATTGAATAGAATACGCGTGATTGTCCCATTAACATTACTAAAATAACAGAACTAAATCCTGCAAGAATAGCTACTGTTACAGCAGTGGCTAACCATCCATAGCCTGTCATATAAGTTGATATCGCATAAGCAACAGATGCTTCACGACCTTTTAAAGGATCGACGAAATCTTTCCAGTTGGCAACCCCTGTTAGTACGTGACCAAATAAGATATACAAAATAGTACATACTACTAATGAGCCTAAAATACCAATGGGCATATCTCTTTTAGGATTCTTTGCTTCTTGCGCTGCTGTAGATACCGCGTCAAAACCAATAAATGCAAAAAATACAATAGCAGCACCACCTAATACGCCACCCCATCCATGTTTGAAAGTACTAGAATAATCGGCAATGACCTTGCCCGATGCATCTATTAATGGTGGTTGGTTGGCAGGTATTAAATAAGGGGTATGATTTTCTGGGCGAATAAACTGCCAGCCTAAAATAATAAATAAAATTACAATGGCTACTTTAACAAATACAATAATTGCGTTTACTGTTGCAGATTCTTGTGTTCCTTTAATTAATAATAAGGTTAGTAATAATAATATTACTAGTGCGGGTGCATTCATAAAACCATGATGAAGTACACCGGCTGTATCGGTTACACTTTCGAGCGGGGAGTGGCTCCATTCATAAGGGATAGCTCCTCCCAGCAACTTGTTTAAATATTCACTCCAAGCAATAGAAACCGTTGCGGCACCTAATGCATATTCCATAATTAATGCCCATCCAATAATCCAGGCAACTGTTTCTCCCATGGTTACATAAGAGTAAGCATAAGCACTACCAGAAATAGGAATCATGGCAGCAAATTCTGCATAACATAAACCGGCAAAAGCGCAACCTACGGCTGCTAAGATAAAGGATAAAGTAACCCCTGGTCCTGCTGCTTGTCCAGCGGCAGCGGCAGTTCTAACAAATAAGCCTGCTCCAATGATGGCACCCACGCCTAAGGCCACTAAATTACCAGCACCTAAAGTGCGCTTTAATCCTTTTCCACCATCATCTGCCTGTGCTAACATGGCGGACAAATCTTTCTTTCTAAATAAACTCATAAATAATTGGTTTGTTGTAGTTTCAATTTATCTTGGAAAATAGCACTTTTTTTGCAAAACAGAGCTATAATTTCGTGGAAAATGACCCTTTTTTTTGCTTATTTTTTTAGTACTTAAGTCTTATATTGCAGCAATTACTATTGTATGAAAAAATCGAATAAACTTACTATTTACATTGTCATTGCCATGATTGCTGGGGCTATTCTCGGCTATTATATACATGAAAATTATAATGAAGTGACTATTGCTTCTTTTTCAAAAAACAGCAAATTATTAACCACTATTTTCTTGCGCTTGGTGCAGATGATTATTGCCCCCCTCGTGTTTAGTACTTTGGTGGTAGGTATTGCCAAATTAGGCGACTTAAAAACAGTAGGTCGTGTGGGGGGTAAGGCCATGTTATGGTTTATTACTGCATCACTTGTGAGTTTATTAATAGGACTAGTACTTGTCAATATTTTTAAACCAGGAGAAGGAATTGCGTTAAGCAATGCCGATACAACCGGTGCTAAAGATTTACTAGGAAATACAAAGGCCTTTAGTTTAGCCAACTTCGTAGAGCATGTTTTTCCAAAAAGTATGTTTGAGGCAATGTCTAATAATGAAATTTTACAAATAGTTATATTTAGTATATTTTTTGGGGTTGCTGCCGCTGCTATTGGAGATGCAGCCAAAGGTTTTATTAAAGCCTTAGAAACAGTTTCACATATTATTTTAAAAATGGTGGGCTATGTGATGAATTTTGCGCCACTAGGTGTTTTTGGCGCTATTGCTGCAGTTATTGCAAGTAAGGGTTTAGCCATTTTTGCTTTTTATGGTAAATATTTATTATTCTTTTTAATGGGTATTGGAGTGCTTTGGATTTTCTTATTAGGGGTTGGATTTTTAGTTTTAGGCAAAAGAATTCCTTCTTTATTAAGACATATCACTTCTCCACTCGTTATTGCATTTAGTACTACTAGTAGCGAGGCGGTATTTCCTAAATTATCTGAAGAGCTAGTGCGCTTTGGTTGTAAGGACAAAATTGTTTCTTTTATTCTTCCATTAGGCTATTCTTTTAATTTAGATGGAAGCATGATGTATATGACTTTTGCAAGTATGGCCATTGCACAAGCCTATGGCGTGCATATAGATATTGCCACACAGTTAACCATGCTTATAGTTTTAATGTTAACGAGTAAAGGTATTGCTGGTGTGCCGCGTGCCTCTTTAATTGTAGTTACTGCAACCTGTGCCATGTTTCATATTCCTCCAGAAGGAATTGCTTTAATTTTACCCATTGACCATTTCTGTGACATGTTCCGTTCCACTACCAATGTTTTGGGTAACAGTTTAGCTACCACTGTGGTAAGTAAATGGGAAGGGGCACTTGAAAATCCGGCGCAAGCTTAAATATTTTATTGATGATTACATTACTAGACGCCTTTCACTGGAGCCAATTATTACAACCTCAATATTATATTGAAAATGGAGGGCTTTGGTTATTATTATTTGTAGTGTTTGCAGAAACCGGTTTATTCTTTGGTTTTTTCTTACCTGGAGATAGCCTACTTTTTGTAGCAGGTATTTATAGTGCGCCGCTAGCTGCACAAATTTTTGCAAGTGATAATGAATGGCTTAATTTATTTATTATATTTTCTTTTATTTCAGTGGCAGGAATTTTAGGTAATTATGTGGGTTATCAAATAGGTAATAAAGTAGGCCCCGCTATGTATGATTGGAAAGAAAATCTGTTTTTTAAGAAAAAATATTTAGCACAGGCACAAGCCTTTTATGAAAAACATGGAGGACGTGCCATAGTAATAGCTAGGTTTATTCCTATTGTAAGAACCTTTGCGCCCATTGTAGCAGGCATTGTAAAAATGGATAAGGCTAAATTTATTTACTATAACGTGTTGGGTTGCTTAGCCTGGGTGGCTTCCATGCTTTGCGCAGGACATTTTTTACAATCTTATATATTGAATCAATTTCAATTCGATTTAAAAAAGCATTTAGAAGTTATTGTGCTAGTTATTGTATTTGTTACTACCGCTCCAGTTATAATTCAAGTGCTCAAGCATAGAACAAAAAAATAGGCTAACGCAAAAAAATAAATTGAATATTAAAAAAGTATTTTAAAATATCGTAACCATAAAAAGCTTATGACCACTAATAAACAAATAGGATTATTATCGCTGCCCGTTTTAGTGGCGGCCCTAGGTTATTTTGTAGACGTATACGACTTGCTTTTATTTACTATTGTAAGACAGCCTAGTGTAATGAGTTTAGGTTCCACTGCTGAAACCATTATTGTAGATAGCGCCCATATTATTAACTGGCAAATGTCGGGCTTATTAATAGGGGGTATTTTATGGGGTGTATTAGGTGATAAAAAAGGAAGGCTGAAAGTTTTGTTTGGGTCCATTATACTTTATTCAACAGCTAATTTTTTAACCTCCTTTGTACAAACTGTCGACCAATACGCGTATTGTCGTTTTTTAGGAGGCATTGGACTTGCAGGAGAATTAGGTGCCGGCATTACGCTAGTATCTGAAATGCTACCTAAAAATAAAAGAGGTATTGGTACATCTATGGTGGCAGGTATTGGTTTGTTTGGTGCTGTCTTTGCGTATTTTACATTTAAAGCTACCGCCGACTGGAGATTATGTTATCAAATAGGAGGGGTGCTTGGTTTTTGTCTTTTAATATTACGCGTTAAAGTAGCAGAGTCCTTTATGTTTGAGTCGGCTAAGCTTGCCAATATTTCTAAAGGTAATTTTTTATTATTCTTCAGTTCTTATAAACGCTTTTCTAAATACATCAAGGCTATTTTAATTGGACTACCCACTTGGTTTGTCATTGGGGTCATGATAAACTATAGTAATAAATTTGCTTCAACTTTATATGGAGTGAATTTAATTGACTCAGGCAAGTCGGTGATGTTCGCCTATATTGGTATTGCCACTGGAGATTTACTTATTGGCTATGTGAGTCAATATTTTAAAAGTAGAAAAAAAGCCCTATTATTATTTTATACTTTTAGTATAGTAGGCATGGTTTTATTTTTTAGCAATTTTAATAATACCGACGACAGAATGTATGCCATTTGCGGATTCTTAGGTTTTAGTACAGGCTACTGGGCTATTTTTAATACTATGGCAGCGGAACAGTTTGGTACCAATTTAAGGGCCACCGCGGCTACTACCATTCCGAATATGGTAAGAGGGGCACTACCTTTAATTAATTTTTTATTCTTAGATATATTACAAAAGAAAATGGGTTGGACCATTGTACAAAGTGGCATTTTTACAGGTGCTACGGTAATGCTTATTACCCTTGTTGCTTTTGTATTTACAGAAGAAACCTACCACAAGGACTTAGATTATCTAGAACAGGATACCCCACTTCCTTAGTTATACAAGTATATGCGTTTACTATTTATACGTTTTTCTTCTATTGGTGATATTGTTTTAACTACACCAGCGGTACGTTGTGCTAAAAATCAAATACCGGGTGTTGAAATACATTTTTTAACCAAGCTTTCTATGAAAGATTTGGTGATAGGGAACCCCCATATCGATCATTGCCATTTTTTAGATAATAATATAGACGGTACCATTGCTGGATTAAAAGAAATACCCTTTGATTATATTATTGATTTACACCAAAATTTTAGAAGCTGGAAAATTAAAAAAGCCTTAGGAGCGCCTGCTTATTCTTATAAAAAATTGAGCCTTCAAAAATGGTTACTGGCCAAACTGCAAATTAACTTTTTACCGAAGACCCATGTATCTGAGAGATATATAAATACCCTTCAGCATTTTAATATAAGCAATGATGGTAAGGGCTTAGATTATTTTTTCTCAAAGGACTATCGTTTTAAGGCAGCTAATTTACCCACTAGTCATTTGGCTGGTTTTGTAGCCTTTGTTATTGGTGCTTCTTATTTAAATAAAAAAATGCCTGTTCAAAAATGGATTGAACTAGCTAGGCAAATAAAAAAGCCCATTGTGCTTATTGGAGGCAAAGAAGATATTACGCTTGCTTCTGCAATAGCTGCTGCAGTCCCTGAATTTATATATAATGCTTGCGGTAAATACGACTTGAAAGAATCGGCTAGTATTATTCAAATGGCGCAGGTGGTGGTTTCTCACGATACCGGCTTTTTACATGTGGCAGCTGCTTTCAATAAACCTACTATTACTATTTGGGGTGCGACTAGTCCTGCTCTTCAGTTTGAAGCTTATTACCCTAAAGGCTCAACAACCCCTCATTATAATTCAATAGTTCCTAGCTTAAGTTGCCAACCTTGTTCTAAGCAAGGGGAAAATAAATGCCCTCAAGGCCATTTTGCTTGCATGCGACTACAAAATATTACTACTATTGCTAGTAAAGCAAATGAGTTTTATAAAGTCTCTTAATCTACTTTATAGCTTACCATATAATTACTTAGAATAATTACTTAGATACGTTATTTAATTAATAAATTTTTCTAAAGTATATAATACTAAAAAAGCCTCCTACAATTAAGTAGAAGGCTTTTTAATATTAACTAAATAAGTTTATAAAGCTATATAATTCTGATAAAATTATATAGCTTACTTATTCTGATACAATTACAATGTTTTTAAAACATCATTCATACTTCTAACAGCTTCGGCACTTTTGTTAAAGGCCGCTTGCTCTTCTGCAGATAAATCCATTTCAACAATTTTCTCCCAGCCATTCTTGCCAATGACTACAGGTACACCTAAGCAAATATCTTTTTGGCCATATTCTCCATTCAAGCTTACGCAACAAGTAAATAATTTTTTCTCATCTCTTACAATACTTTCTACCAAGGCTGCTCCTGCTGCACCTGGTGCATACCATGCAGAAGTTCCTAATAATTTTGTAAGAGTTGCACCACCCACCATGGTATCGTTCACAATTTTTTCTTGTGCTGCTGCATCTAAGAATTTTGTTACAGGAATACTATTCCAAGTAGCATGCTTAATTAAAGGAATCATAGTGGTATCGCCGTGACCGCCTATAACAATGGCGTTTAAGTCCGCAGGGCTGCAATCTAAAGTAGTGCTTAATTGATATTTGAAACGAGCACTATCTAAAGTACCACCCATTCCAATAATTCTATGCTTAGGTAAACCAGTAGACTGTAGGGCTAAGTATGTCATGGTGTCCATTGGGTTACTAATAACAATAATAATAGCGTTAGGAGAGAATTTTAAAATATTCTCACAAACCCCTTTTACAATACCTGCATTCGTGCCAATTAATTCTTCACGCGTCATACCTGGCTTACGCGGCAAACCAGAAGTAATAACTACTACATCTGAATTAGCGGTTTTGCTATAATCATTGGTACTACCACTAATTTTTGTATCAAAACCTAATAAAGCAGCGGTCTGCATCATATCCTGTGCTTTACCTTCTGCAAATCCTTCTTTAATATCTAATAAAACTAATTCTTGAGCTAATTCTTTACGAGCAATATTGTCTGCGCAAGTTGCTCCTACGGCTCCTGCACCCACTACGGTAACTTTCATATAATGTAATTTTTATTTAAGTGTTTTATTTTACGGGGCAAAGTTAGTTATTTACCTTCTATTATTTTAATCAATTCGAAAACATCTGCACCTTCTTCATACACTTTTAACAATACCCCTTTCTGGTATAGGGCCACAAAGGGTGTCATTCTTGGGCGGTAAAAAGTAGGTAGGGTAAAATTAGGATCACGACCAATAATTACATTGGGTTTATCAACCAAATTATACTTTGCAGCAAATCTCTTGATAGACTCCATATCACGGTAGCTATCCCAAATAAAGAGTACGTTTTTAAACTTATCTGCATACTTATTAATATCGCCTGCCTCTTTTTCACAATGCGAGCAGTCGGGGCTAAATATAATAATGCAGGTAAATGCATACTTAGGCATTTGCTTATTGGTGATTTCCTTACCATCCACTGAAGTAATAGAGAAGGGAGGAATTTTATTATTTTTTAAATAAGGAGCACCAGGGTCCCCAGAAATTTGTGCCTCTAATTGACTAATAAGTAAAAAGCTAAATAAGGTGGCAAAAAGGTATTTCATAATGGTACTTTTAGAGTTTTATATTATTGAATTTGAATAAATTATTACTTGAATTATTTAGAGGGGTTGGATTGCATTCTCATGGCCTTGGCATCTTGTAAAAAATCAGAGGCAAAGATAAAATTATTGAGTAGTTTATTTTCACTATATATAATGTCTTTATTAGAGCCCTCCCATTCTTTCTTGCCTTGGTGTAAATAAACAATATGATTCCCAATTTCCATTACACTATTCATGTCATGGGTAACTACAATGGTCGTGATATTGAATTCAACCGTTAACTCTTCTATGAGTTTATCAATAACCATCGATGTCTGAGGGTCTAAGCCTGAATTAGGTTCATCGCAAAATAAATACTTGGGTTTCATGACCAAGGCGCGGGCTAATCCCACTCTTTTTTTCATCCCCCCACTTAATTCGGCAGGAAATTTATTATTGACCCCCTCCAATTTTACGCGGGCTAAAATTTCGTTTACTTTTATTTTTTTCTCTTCAGCAGTTAGGGTAGAAAACATGTCTAATGGAAATTTTACATTGTCTTCCACCGTTAAAGAATCAAATAAGGCATTCCCCTGAAATAGCATACCTAGGTTTTGTCTTAAGTCTTTTCTTTCTTCTTTATCCATCTTAGAAAAAAGCGTATGGTCGAATAGTATTTCACCTTTATCGGCTTTTAGTAAATCAACAATACACTTAACTAAAACAGTTTTACCACTTCCACTAGTTCCAATAATTAAATTACAAATACCAGGTTTAAATTGAGCGCTGATATCATCAATGACAACCTTATCTCCAAACTTTTTGCTAATATTTTGTATTTCAATCATGATTATTAGCTTAATGGTATTTGTAATCGGAGTAAGTCCTCGAAAGTATCGGCCCTGCTAATTAATGTAGCCTTTCCGTTTTTATATAAAACTTGAGCAGGCTTATACCTTGCATTATAATTACTAGACATTTCATAACCATAAGCCCCTGCATTAAAAAATACTAGGTAGTCTCCTTCTTCAATACTTGCAATTGGGCGGTCCCAGGCAAAGGTGTCGGTCTCGCAAATATTACCTACCACTGCATAGTTTTTTAATTCCTTTGTAGGGGCAGATATATTTACAATATGATGGTAAGCATCATAGAACATAGGTCTTATTAAATGGTTTAAGCCACTATTAATACCAGCAAATTCAATATCCCCCGATTTTTTTAAAACATTCACCTGTGTAATAAAATAGCCCGACTCACTTACTAAATATTTTCCTGGTTCAAACCAAGCGGTGAGGTTGCGTCCCATTGCAGCAGACAGCTTTTCCATAATTTTATTTACCTCCG
>Ga0209596_1002686_pt1 | contig 14547 bp, 25 predicted proteins | sample M_130807_MF_Meta_FD_187314 | JGI IMG/M metagenome (GOLD analysis project Ga0209596, IMG submission 187314) | Freshwater microbial communities from Lake Montjoie, Canada to study carbon cycling - M_130807_MF_MetaG (SPAdes) (version 2) | ecosystem: Environmental > Aquatic > Freshwater > Lake... | reverse complement strand
TTTTAAATGGCTTTTCTCCAGTACATTACGTGCTGGAGTTTTTTGTTTTAGAAAAAATGGTGTAGCGATTTGAATTTAGAAAAATCCGTATAGCCCACCAGAATTTTCAATTTCCGTAAAGTGGTATAGCGATTTCATATTTAGAAAAATTAATCCAGTTTTTTATATCCAGAATTTTGGAATAGTTTTTTCATTTCTAAAAAATTCGTCTAGTTTTTTCAGTTTCAAAAAAATCGTCTAGCGTTTTCAGTTTAGGAATTTTAGTCCAGCGTTTTGTATAGTGAAAAATTTGTATCCACAGAACCAAGAAAAAGCAAGGAAGATCAGTGCCATGTCATACTGGAATTGTAGGACATTATACCATGTCATATTGGAATTGTAGGACATGATGGGTCTGAAGAAGTACCAAAAAAATAAATATTATAAAATACTTGTTTAATTAAAAAATAGTTTTATACACGTGTACACGCGTTCATATTAATAGGAAGATTATTTATGTTAAGTTGTTGATATTCAGTAAAGAAGAAAATAAATGAAAATAAATGATTTTTTTTAATCTTTTTTGTGCAAAATATAAAAAGAATAGTTATATTTGTGAACCCCCAAACGAGGAAAAAAGGGTTAAAAATACGTAAAACACTGAAAATCAATAAGTTATGAAAACTACAAGTTTACACCTGAAAATCGAAATGAAGGACTCCGTCAAACCTTCTAAAATTTACGAACTATTAAGCGACGCAAAAAAATCAATCGTTTATAAGTCAATTTTAGAGACTATTAATAAGGACTTTTTTAAATTACCTTATGAAGTACAAAAGCTAAGTAAGAAAGCAAGAAGAAAGAAACAAAGTAATAATATAAACTAAAAAAAGAAAGAAGATGAAAACTAAAAACAGAGAATTAATTGACGCATTAGTAATTGAAATAAATAATACTTTAGGGTATGAATATATTGAAGCTAAAGGTAGGAACGTATATATTTATATCGACGAAGTAGCAACAGGTAATACTATTTTAAATAGTGCAACAAGTTCAAAAGAAGTAATTATCGCCTTAAGAAGTTTTAAAAGTGGTATTTATACCGAAAAAAGAAATTTATTGATAGAACCTTCGGAACGTGTCTTTATGATTGTAACAAGTAACGGTAAACAATTTTTTTGCTACTTAAAACAATTAAACTCGGTTTGTAGCGACTTAAATCAAGGTTATTACACTATATACCATTTTTGGAACAATAAACAGCAGAAAGTAACTAAGAAACATTTAAAAGAATTGTTTATAGCCCACAGAATAGAACAAAAGTTTTTTTATTAATCAAATTAATTTTAACACCATGGAAACTCAAAACATTACTTTATTTATTGAAAGCATAAATTTCAAGATAATACAACTGGAAAGAACAAACGAATTGCTAGAAATAAGACGTTATAAGCGTATTTTATCAATTTGTTGGGAAAACATATCAAAGAAATAATTTAACCTTTAAAACAAAAGAAAATGAAAAATACGATAGTAAATATCTCTCAAGCATTAGATTCTAATTATTCAACAAGTATAATCATTAAGCAGGGTTACACAGGACTTGTCAGAGTAACAGCTACAGCAAGGTTTAAGAAAGCCGATACAAATCCTTTTTTTAGTAAGTGGGTAACGTATAAGTACGCCGACAAAGTGTACAGAGAATTGTACGGGAAAAAATTAAGCGAATCAATTAATTTTCAATATTAATTAATTAGAATGAAAGCAAAAGACTTAATTAACCTACTGTTCAAAGTAGAAGAGAGCAAGGAAATACAGGAAAGTTTGTTTTATAACCAGTTCGGCATTATAGGATCATACTTTAAAGAATATTATTTTAATGAATATAAAGAAAAGATAACAGAAAGTTTGAAAGAATATTACAACAAAAAAAATATAAATGAAATAGATTCTATATTATTAATTGAATTGTTAGTGCTAGAATTTAATCTAAAAAGAAACGAAATAATTAATAACTATGAAAGAAGAATTAAAACAAACATTGATTGAATTACATAAATTAGCAATTGAATTGCAACAGTTTAATCCACAAGAAAGTAAAGGAGTACTATACGCTATTAATAAGATAGCAATAAATCATAATATAAGTATATGAATAGCATACAACAATTTACATTTATAGTGATAGGCGGAACTATTATAAAACTTATATACATTTTAATAACGAATATACATACATACTAACATGAATGGAATACAACAATTAACCGCCTTAATACTTTTATACATAGGCTATACACTAATAAAACTAACATTGATTAACTTAATATAATAACCATGAAAACATATACACTACCACAAATAAAAGATATCTATAATGATTATAGAAACAATTATCTAACAACTCAAAGAATAGCGGATGATTACGGAACTACTAAACAAACAATACAAAGAATGTTTAATAAAATTAATCTACATTATAGAGTAAATAGAACCACGATAATAGTTTATAAAGTAGTAAGCGAATCAACATTAGAATCAATTGAATACATACAAGTAAACAAACCAATTGAACTGATGAACGCAAAAGAATTAATACAAAATAAATATCCTAACCATATCATTAATAGATTAGGACAATAAAGACACAACAAACAACAACACAACCCTTTACATAATAGTAAGGGGTTTTTTTATGCCCAATAATTACAATCCAATAAAAAACACATAAAAAACATTACAAAAAACCATAGAATACATTTACACAAAACCAAAATAAACATTTGCACAAAAGCTAGAAAAACTAAGTTCACCCCATTTATTCAAAATAAATTCAAATGCAATTTAAAAAAACAACACCTTTTTGAGTCATCAAGCCATCACCAGGAGTAACAAATCAACCTAAACAACTGATAACCAACATAGTTAACAATTTACTTAATATCTAACTCGTTGAAAATCAGTGTACACCCCACCCCCTTGCTCATGGAAAATTCGTACTCACGTATATAGACATGGCTATAAAATTTCTGGAAAATATCATTTGTTAATTAAAAACTGCCTGAGAAATTTCTATTTTTTTATTAATGTAATTTAAAAACACGTGAAAAATTTTCTGGGAATTTTTTGCAAAGGAATTTAAACACTGGGTTACGCAAACACGAAGGACTCTAGTCCTGAGATAGCAGAACATTACAAACTGTTAAAGGTTGGGATATAGTTTCTCCAAGTTACCTGAATGGGCAGGAGTGTCAATCGTTGTCGTAAAACGACGTTTAAATGACGAAGTGAAGTTACAAGAAATAATTGACATTGTCAAGTGTTATATTATGTTTTGTTAAATTATTTATTATGCAAAAAAGATTATTTTTGTGTTGTTTTTAAATTAAGTGTTGTTTTTAAATATTTAAAAGTTATCTTTGTGATATAATTAAAAAGATAGAATTATGAGTTATGTAATGAAAGGAAAGGTTAAGGTAGTAGGTTCTACTTTACAGATTAGTGAGAAGTTCTCTAAGAGAGAGTTTGTAGTTGTTGATGATACTAATATGTATCCACAGGACATCATGTTTCAATTAACACAAGATAAGTGTAACCTTATTGATAGTTTGGTTATTGGTGATGAAGTAGAGGTTAGTTTCAATCTTAATGGTAGAGAATGGGTTAATCCTAAAGGCGAGAGTAAGTTCTTTAATACACTAGATGTATGGAAGATTAGTAAGATTGGTAGTAATGCTGTAAAGAATGCACAAGGACAAGGTTTTGAACCTAAAGCTAGTGTTATTGCAGAGGTAGTTTCTAATGATAGTTTATTACCATTTTAACTTGTAAGTTATGGAAAGTTTAAATAAGTATAGAATTGTAATGAATGATGGTGATGTTATCGTTTGTATTTCTCCAGTAGAAATTGGAAAGTTTGTTCAAGATATAATGAGTGAAGACCAGTTTGAAGATATGGGTGATTTCAGATGGGTTAATGATACAGATGATAATGATGTATTCTTACGTAGAGAAAATATTAATTATATAACCTCTTTAAAAAGTGATAATGGAAAAGATTAAGAAAGGTTTTAAAGTATTTATCGGTGTCTTATTGATGCCGATAATGTTTTCTGTATTTGTAGTAGATAGATTAGTAGTTGTACCATTCGTCTGGTTAAAGACTGAATCACTTATGCAATGGTTAAGAAAGAATGATATGATAGTAGAGAGTGTAATCAGAGTAATATTTGCTTTGGTTGTGTTGTTAATCTGTAAATGGATATTCTAGTGAAATATTCAAAGCGTGAACTATTCGCAATACGATGTAAGTTTCGTGAGAATAGAAAGGGAGTATTCAACTTCATCAGAAAGATTAAAAAACTAAAGAATTTTATTAAAGACGATTTAAACTAAAGAAAATGAGTGAAATCTGGAAAGATGTAGTCGGTTATGAAGGTTTATATCAAATAAGTAATCATGGAAAACTAAAAAGTGCAGATAGAACTATTAAATATCCAAGTGGATATAGCGACAGATTATTTAAAAGCAAAGAGTTATCTTTGAATGTTTCTAAGAACGGATATATATATTTTGATTTATATAGAAATCAAAAAAGAAAAAGATTCTTTTCTCACGTTTTAGTTATGATGTCTTTTGTTAGACCAAAACAAGGTGTTGAAGATATAAATCATATAAATGGAATAAAAACAGATAATAGAATAGATAACTTAGAGTATTGTTCTAGAAGTGAAAATATGATTCATGCTTTTAAAATTGGATTATGTGAAAAAACAAGAAACTCAGCTATTTTAAAAAATAAACAAAATAAATTATGAAAGAAGAAATATTACAGTGGGCGAATAACAAGAATTTGTTGAAATACGAAAATAGATTTAAGCAATATTCTAAACTACAAGAAGAAAGTAATGAATTGTTTGTGGCAATGTTAGATGATAATAAAGCTGAAATTATCGATGGCTTAGGCGACTGTGTAATCGTACTTACAATATTAGCTGAACAATTAGGGTTTGACTTAGCTACGTGTGTAGAGTGTGCTTATGACGAGATAAAAAATCGCACGGGAAAAACTTTGAACGGAAATTTTATTAAGGACTAATGAGAACGTATCAACATAAATCAAGTGGTGTAGTCTGTAAGTTTATAGGCTATACCTCTGATGGTTCGGTAGGATTAAGAATAGGAACTGATAGTCATTGTTTACCTATAAAAGATTTTGAATCATATTATAGAAAGTTTGACGTTAGATGTGGAGACTTATTAGAATCTGAAAACTTTGTAGTTAAATTCTACCACTTTTTAGGTGATGATTATGAAAGTTTCCTTGGTGAACTTGTAGAATGTAAAAGTGGTGGTAACATTGAAGGTATAGATACTTTCACAACTGAATTTTTTAGAACAATGAGTAAAGATAAAATAACTGAAAAACTAGATAGCCTTAACAACTTAGACCAAAAAGAGGATTATGACTTCGTTAATCCAGAACACTACAAACGTGGTAACATGGAAGTAATAGACATGATGAAACTTTTATGGGGTACAGAAGCGTTAATTCTGCATTGTGAAATGACGTCATTCAAATACAGAATGAGAGCAGGAACGAAACCAGACCAACCTATAGAACGTGAACTAGAGAAAGCCAAGTGGTATGACGAAAAAGCTAAAAAACTAAGAAATGAGTTACGCTAGAAAACAAAAAAGACAATTAAAGCGTGATTTTAAAGACCCAAAGAAACGCACTAAGATTGTTGAAATACATAATACTAAAGTTCGTAAACAACAAAAGAAAGATAAGAGGTTCGAGATAATCGTGACCTCTTTCTTCATGTTGGTACTAATAGTAACAATTGGATTGAAACTATGGAAGTTGATTTAAGTTTTGGTAGTTTTTCACTAGATGAATTGAACTTAGATATTCAATTAGATGCTTTAAACTTTGATTCATTCGACAATATGTTTGAACCACAAGAAGCACCTACAGAACAGCGTTCACACTTTATAGTAATATGTACTACGGAAGAACAAGATGAGGTAATTCGTGAAAAGTTTAACCTTGGATTGAAGACTAAATCTGGCAGAGGTAAATACGAAACGAATATTATTCAAGCAGAACAATTAATTGATTTATTCTAATGGAACAAAACGAAGAATCCGAACCTAAAAAACCTAAGGTTACAAGACCAAGAAAGAAAAAGGTAGAGCCAAGAGGTGTAAAAGCTGGTACTAAACGCGGTAAATACGTTATAAAGCCTAAAAAACGTGGCGATGAAGGACTTTCTTTCATTGAAAAAGTACAATTTAGAAACAAATACAGCGAAAAAGATGTAAAAGAAGCACTTTATCCACTAAAAGTACCTAAACCAGACGATGTAACTAAAAAAGATGAGCCTATAGAAGTTGAACAAACTGACGTACCTAAAAGAAACCTTGGCGGTAGACCTAAAGGCAGGTTAAACAGAAGTACAGTAGTTCGTGCTATTTTAGAAGCTACACGATGGGGAAAAGACCCTATTACAGGCATTGAGTCATATATTCCTATAGAATATCAAATGACACTTGCTATTTTACAGAAAGCACTAAAAGGTGATGTAAATGCCTATAAAGCATTAATGGATAATGCGTATAAACCACACGCACAAGAAGTTGAGAGTAAAAACGTAACAGTTGATATTAGCAATTTTTCAGAAGAAGATATTAAAGCACTATTAAATGATGACGACGATGACGAACCAGACTACTTTAGAGAACAAGAACTTGCCCTCGGAGAAGGAGCAGAAGACAGCAACGAAGGAAGAAGCGAGGAAAGCACTGGAATACCATCTTAGAGCCAAGTTAGGTAAAGATGATTTTTGGGAGTTTTGTAAATTCTATGATAAAGATTTCTTTCTTAAACGTAAATTCTTACAACGTGTCGCTAAAGCCTTCCAAAGAATCGAAGAAGGCAAGATTAACTCTTTATCCGTATCAGTGCCACCAAGGGGTGGAAAATCATATATAACAACTTTGTTTTGTGCTTGGACTTTAGGTAGGAATCCTTCTGAATCTGTAATGCGTAATACTTGTACTGGAACTCTATATCAAAAGTTCTCTTACGATGTACGTCAAGTGTTAAAATCAGAAAAGTTTAATTCAGTATTTCCAGAAGTAAGTATTTCCAATGATAAAGCAAACCTTAATGGTTGGAATACTAATAAATCTCGTCAAGTAGGTTACTTTGGTGCTGGTGTAGGTGGAACAATTATCGGTTTTGGTGCTACAAAACTTGCTATTACTGATGACTTGTATCGTGGTATTGAAGATGCGTTATCTGATGTTACCAATGATAGGGTTTTACAATGGAAAGAAGGTACTCACGACTCTCGTCTTGAACGAACGTGTGCTAAGATTGATATTGGTACAAGATGGTCGACAAATGATGTTATAGGCAAGAATTTTCAAGAAGGTAGTTATGATGAATCAATAGTTATTCCTGCTTTAGATGCCAATGAAGAAACTTTTTGTGCTGATGTAATGTCTACAGAGCAATATAAGATGATTCGTAAGAAAATCAATCCTGATATTTGGAGTGCAGAGTATATGCAAGAACCAGTCGATTTAAAAGGACGTTTATTTTCTAATCTACGAACTATTACTGAAGCAGACTTTAATCTTATTAAAGGTAGAAGTGCAGGAAGTATTGCTTATGTCGATGTATCAGACCAAGGAGCAGATTATACGGCTATGGCACTCGCTGTTATTATTGATGGAACAATTTATATTGCAGATTATTGTTTTAATAAAAATAATACCGATGTAACCATTCCTTTGATTGCAGAAAAGCTAAATAGATACCGAACTTCATATTGTCGTGTAGAAAGTAACGCAATGGGGGCGGTTTTCGCTAGAACACTTCAAAAACAGACTAGAACCAAGATTTTACAAGTGCATAACACACAAAATAAAATGACTCGTATAATTATGCAATCTGCAAGTATAAATAATGCCTTTGTCTTTGTAAAATACGAGAATAATAACGATTATCACCAATTTATGACTAATCTACTTTCTTTTAGTAAGGAAGGTAAAATGAAAAATGATGATGCACCCGATTGTCTTGCAGGATTGTCAATGTTAATTAAATCTTTGTTTAAAAGACTAGATATATAAAAAAAGAGTATATTTACACAGTTATTAGTGCTTTTCTTTCTTTTCTTTCGGTGCTAACTACTTTTGATTCTTTCTTTCAAACCCTCTCGCTGTTGATTCTGGCTTGAGGGTCTTTTTATATTTCAGATAACGCTTTCTGATACGCTAAGTATGCTTCGTATTCATTGTTAAAATAACCTAAATGAATTGTTTTATTATTTATTGCTATACTAGACCTCCATTTTTTAGTTGCCTTTACAAAACAAACTCCTTTATATTGACTTGAGTATTTACCTTGGGTTTTATAAGAATTATATCTATTAGTAACTACTTGTAAATTTTCAACTCTATTATCTAATTTATTATTATTAATATGGTCAACTACTAAACTAACGCCACATGGAATATGATTCAAAAAAGCCATTGCTACAAGTTGCTGACCAGTAAATACATTATATTTAGGCTTCATAGTCAATGTGTATTGCATGTAACCTTTAACACTTATGCTTCCTTTTATTATTTTTTCACTATTTTTTAAAATAGATTTTATATTACCTAAATTAGATACTTTATACCTTCCTTCATAGTTAGGTATGTCCTTCCAGATTTCATTCATGATTTTTTACGTTAAAATTATGCGTTAAAAAAGAAAGTGTGGAAGCCGTTAACGCTTCGGTGTTCAGCTAGCCAATTACCTCTAACCTATCCACACGTTGCAAATATACCTATTTATTAATTCCTTTCTTCAATCCGATAAAAAGTTTTTTCTCGTCATCGCTTAAAGTAATTCCTAATTCTCCTTGTATTTTAATCAATGCAGTAGTTCTGTAATCGATTGCTTGTGCTTCTTGAAGTATATCATTCTGTAGAACTGGTAAATGAGTATAATCACAAACTAATCTCAACCCTTCTTTATCTAATCCTAATTGTTCAGTAATGTTATTGTAAATTCTTTCAGATTCTGGAATGATAGTGGAAGTATAACATAATCTCTCACCATAATTCACGTTAGAGTAAGTCGAACCACTTTCGTTAGAGAAAATATAGTAGTTAAGACCAAAAGCATCTATAATAGCAAGTTTATCAGCTTTAAGTTCATCAAACAGCATTAAATCCTTAGTAGGATAAGACATTGGTGTCCATTTAACATCATTTTCAGAAATAATAATTTCGTCTTTAGAACGATTATACCAATCCTTACGTATTTGTTCTTTTTCTTCTGGACTCATTGGTAAAGCACCGCCTAAATCAGAGTTTGAGGCAGATAAGATACCAATAGCACCAATATTCTCTAAAAGTATGTTACGTTTATTGTATTGTGCCTTAATATTAGATAACGGAAACTTTAAAGATTCAATTCTTGATACAGAATCTAAAATATTAACACCATCCGTAGTTTGAATAATAACTACTTCTTCATTTAATAATGTTTCTGGTTTATCACCTTCATAGTTATAAGTATAATCTTTAATAAGACCACCTTTATCCATTTGTTTAAGAGTTCTACCAGAAGTATTGATTTGAACTTTATGTCTTGCAAGTGGAACAAATAAATTAACGATGCCAAAACTTCTTCTCGGAGCATAACACAATGCAGTAGAAAATAAACTATCATTTACAGAGATAGAATACATAACGTCTTGCCAAGTTTGCATTGGATTAGGATTCTTAATTAAATCAAGTACCCAATGTTTTTCAACTTCCGTTCCGTCCTCTTTTACAAGCCTTGGTCGACCTTGTGAGAGCATTTGAGCCTTCTTATCAATCACGGTTCTAAGTTCTGGTATTTCAACGTATGCTTGAAATGGTTTTTCAGTATTCATCCAGATTGGAACTTTCTTACCATAGAAGTCATGTTGATATGCTCTATTAGTATCTAATAAGGTATTTATTTCCCTAAGTTGATTATTATTTATAGGCGTTCCAAAAAAAGCGTTCCAAAAAGAAGGGTTACTCATAATAATTTTTTTACATTTGTACAACAAATTTAAGTAAATATGAATAATAAACTTAATTCTACCTATAAAATTAAATCACATTCTTTAGAAATTAAGGATGTTGATAGTAAATCACGTAAGGTAGCAATGTATTTAGCACATTTTGGGAATATTGATTCCGACCAAGATATGATTGTAAAAGGTGCTTTTTCTAAGTCTTTACAAGAAAGAGGTTGTGAATCTTCTTCAAATAGAAAAATTGCTTTCCTAAGACACCATGATTGGAAAATGCAAATAGGAAAGTTCGTTGAACTTAAAGAAGACGAAAATGGATTATATGCCGTAGGTGAACTTGGAAGTTCTACTTTAGGTAATGATGCTTTATGTGATTACCAAGATGGAATTATTCGCGAGCATTCTATCGGTTTTAAATATCTAGCCGATAAGATTAAGTGGATTGAAGACGAAACTAAAGATGGTGGTGGATATTACTTAGTTTCAGAGGTAGCACTTTGGGAAGGTTCAGCAGTAACTTTTGGTGCTAATGAAATGACTCCAGTATTAGAAGTTGGTAAATCAGAAGAAAAAACTAAGATTATCACTACTATCACAAAAGAAATGGACACTATCGTTAAAGCGTTAGGAAATGGAAGTCGTACAGATGATAGTTTATATTCACTTGAAATGCGACATAAGTTCTTGACTTCTCAATTATCAGAAATTGCAAGTATGAATGTAGAAGCATTAGACGTTAAAAAAATAATCGAGCCTACTCCAGAAGAAAAATCTTTTGATTGGAGTAAAGTAATGACTAATATAAAATAATCATGGAAAAAGTAAAACGCACTACTAAAGAAGCAAAAGTTGTTGTAAACAATAAATTTGAACACCACGAATTAGTAAAGTTTTCATTTAATAACAAAGCACCATATCATCACGAAGGTGTTGTTGAAGTTATTTCTGGTGAACACGCAAATATTTTTTTAGAGCAAGGTTATGGGGTTGTTTGTAACGATTAGTGATTTTACTGGAAAGTTTGCACTTTCTACTGGAATGTATGCGAATACTAATATACAATCTTATATAGATAGGTATGAAGATATATATTTAACTGAATTGTTAGGTGTAAAACTTTACAACTTGTTTATAGCAGATTTAGTTAGCAATGTTCCAGTTACAGCAAAGTACACTAAGATATTTAATGCTTTTAAGGAAGAATTAGATATTCGACTTATCATTTCGAAGGGAATGAAAGATATGCTCGTAGGATTCATCTATTTTGAATACATGAAGGATTCTATTACTCAAACTACACCTATTGGAGTTGTAAAACAACAATCTGAAAATTCTACACCTATTTCTGCACATTCGCCAATCTATTTACGCTACAATGAATCTGTAAAGACTTATCGTGCGATTCAAGATTACATTATGCAGAATTTAAGTACATATCCGTTATTTAGAGGTTACACAAAACAATATGCTTATTGGCTATGAGAGATGTTAGCGTTTTATTAGAAGAAATAGTTGATAAAATTGATGCTACTATTAGTGTATCTTCTTATTCTAATAAAAGATTCTATACGTGTAATACAAAATGGATTCGTGTAGGTAAAATAGTTTTTGGTAAAACAGCAGGAAATGTAGACACTACCTCCGTTGTTACCTCGGTAGTAAAGGACACTTATTTTGAAATAGAAAGTGCTACACTCGTGAAATCAGTACGTTGTCCTTTGCCATTTCCGATTACTGGAACTAAGCTGGCTACTAATATAGAATGGAGTAAAGCAGATATAAATTTGCTTAATAAAACTCCATTGATTTGGTTGTTAGAAAATCACGACGAAAAATTATATGGGATTGATAGTTCTATTGAACGTGAAATGTCATGGACTATTTTATTTCTTGACGAAACAAATATTGAGCAGTATTATACTAAAGACCATAGATTACAAGTTACCGAACCAATGATTGCTTTAGAGGAAGAATTTGAGAAAGTAATAAATAATTTTGCACTTTATAAGCGATTAGGTACTTTTAATAGAAAAGTTTTTAGTAGATTTGGTACTGAAACAGAAAATGGTATGTATAAAAACATACTTGATGCTAATTTAAGTGGTATTATTATTACCTATACTGTTTCAAAATATAAAGATGCTTGTAAATGTTAGTTTAAAAGCGTTAGAGTCGAGAAAATCACTCTACACAACGAAAACCCAACGTAGCGTAGAATGAATTATTGTAAACTTTAACCTAAAAACAAACAAAAAATGGAAATGACTCCAGAACAAGTAATTGAGAAAGTAAACTCAATTGTCGCTGAAAAAACAGCAAATTCCGTTTCTAAAACAGACTTAGAAGCGTTGAAAAATCAATTAACAGACTTAGAAGGTAAATCTGACAACTCCGAAGTTAAATCTGCAATTGCAAAATTGGAAGGTTTAGTAGAAGGAATGAAAGAAGAAAAAACTTCTAAAAATGTTAGTTTGAAATCTATCGGACAAGCTATCGCTGATGCTTATTCTGATTCTATCGACAAAATCAAAGACATCGCTGAAAAAGGTGGTTTAATGAACCTTGATGTGAAAGCAGTAGGTACAATGTCAATCACGAACAACTACTCTGGTGGTACAGTTGCTTTATCGCAATTAGAAGCTGGTGTTACTCGTATTGCACGTAGAATGCCTTTCTTGCGTTCTTTAGTTAATGCTTCTGGCACAACTTCTAAGTATATCACTTACATTCAGTCTAGCGGACAAGAAGGTGGTGCTGATATGACAGCAGAGGGTGCTTTAAAATCACAAGCTGACTTCAATGTAGTTGAAACTTCTGTAGCAGTTAAGAAAGTTACTGCATGGATTAAAGTTTCTAAAGAAATGATTGCTGATTTACCATTCATGCGTAATGAGATTAACAATGAGTTGATGGAAATCGTTGAATTGAAATTAGATTCTCAAATTCTTTCTGGTGATGGTTCTGGAGATAACTTAACTGGTATCTTACAAAATGCTGTTGCTTGGGCGGCTGGTAACTTTGCTTTAGCTTATGTTTTACCTAATGAGTTTGATGTATTATCTGTAGCAATCGCACAAATCCAAACTGGATTGTTTAATGCTAACTATATTGTTCTTCACCCAGAGGATGCAGTTAAAATGCAATTGAACAAAACAAGTACTGGTGAATACACTTATGCAATGCAATATGTTGATGCTAACGGAGTTACTAGAGTTAAAGGTATTCCAGTTATCGAAAATGTTGGTATGACAGCAGGAACTTTCTTAGTTGGTGACTTTACTAAATCTAACTTACGTATTCGTGAAGACTTGAATATTCAAGTTGGTTATGTAAATGATGACTTCACTAAAAACTTAATGACAATATTGTGTGAAGCACGTGCGGTTCATTATGTGAAATCTAATCACTACAATGCTTTTGTTAAGGGAACATTCTCTACTGCAAAAACTGCATTATTAAAACCATAATTTGAATGGGGAGGGTAACTCCCCTTCTTTTCTTTAATCTTTAAAACAAAAAAATATGTCATTAGGATGTAAATGTGATTCTGGATTATCAAATACTGGTAAACCAAACTGCGTAACGATTCAATCCGTTACCTCAAAACTTATTTTAGTACCATTGAAAGATGCTACTGGAACAAAAAACTTCTTAGACCTTACAGCGTCTTTTACAGAAGCTACTTTTACCGCACTCGCTAATCAAGCTGATGCTACTAAAAGATGGTTCACACTTCCACAATTTGAAAATGTTGAGTTAGCTAAAGCTGATTCTACTTTCGAGGAAGCACCATCTGGACGTAAAGTATTTATCAAACAAGGTAAACGCTCTTTTGCAGGTCAATTATGGAATGAAACACCACAATTATTAGGTAAAATTCAAAACAATAGATGTGTTGATTTTGGTGTTTATATTGTTGACGTTAACGGAAACTTAGTTGGTTCTAAAGTTGGTGATAAATTATATCCAATTCCAGTAGATAACGAATCTTTTGAAGCGAAATTAATGTTTGCTACAGATTCAGCTACTCAAAAAATCATGGTAGGATTTGACTTCTACAGATTGTTTGACGAGTCTACAATGTGGTTATTAACTCCAAACGATACAACTGACTTGTATGACTTCAATAACCTTGAAGGTTTATTAGATGTAAATGTTGCTATCTCTGGTATTACAACTACTGGTGCAGTTGCTACTTTAACATTGGATTATGGTACGGCTAAAAACCCAATTAAAGTTAAAGGATTAGTTGCTTCTGACTTCTTGTTATATAACACTACGACAAGTACAACTGTAACTAAAACTGTTACTGAAACAGCAGATGGTGTATATGCTTTTGTTTATACAGCAATTACTGGTTCAACTGACGTAATTAAATTGTCTTTAGCGAAAAGCGGTTATGTTGGAAGTAAAACCTATATTGATGCTTAATCTTTAATTAGATTCTTTTTAAGAGGAGGTACATTAATTTGTACCTCTTTTTTTTTACCTT
>Ga0209596_1002682_pt1 | contig 14558 bp, 30 predicted proteins | sample M_130807_MF_Meta_FD_187314 | JGI IMG/M metagenome (GOLD analysis project Ga0209596, IMG submission 187314) | Freshwater microbial communities from Lake Montjoie, Canada to study carbon cycling - M_130807_MF_MetaG (SPAdes) (version 2) | ecosystem: Environmental > Aquatic > Freshwater > Lake... | reverse complement strand
TCAAGATGCGTTTGAGCATTGTTGGAATCATCCAAATTGGAAAGGAGGATATGACATAAAAGATATGAATGATTACATAAAAACATTAAACAAATAACCTATGAACAAAGAATTTATCCCTTATGAACAAGCATTAGAACTTAAAGAGTTAGGTTTTAATGAGCATTGTATAGCTTACTATACTATTTTCCAAGATAAACTTATATTTTCTTATACAGCAATTTATGATAGTGGTAATGAGTATATTGATTTAGTTACTAATGATAATCCCTCAAATTCAAAAGAATTTGCCACAGCTTCACTATACCAACAAGCATTTAGATGGCTTAGAAATCAGTATATCACAAAAAGGTCTATTAATGAAAGAGGAGATTATATTGAAGGAAATTTCTTTATGTTACCTTTAATTTTCCCTAATGGATATGAAATTAAACTATTGAAGCCATCAACTTCTTATACAATAGTAGGTGGTAGAGAAATACCATTTTACGCAGAACCAGAAGCTGTGTATAAAGAAACTACTGAATCGTATGAAAGTGCAGAACTTGCTTGTCTTAAAAAATTAATTGAAATAGTTAAAAACAAATAATATATGTGGTACAAAATTGGACAAAAATTATCTACTTTGACATTGATTATAGTGTTAATAATCACTGGAGCTTTACTTTATTTCTATGCATAGTATAAACAAATGTGCAAAAATAGTTCTATGGTGTAACGGATAGCACCTTTCACTACGGATGAAAAAGTTAGGGTTCGAATCCTTATGGAACTACAAATGGTGTTTATAGTGTTAATGGTTAGCACGTCAGTTTGTGGTACTGATAGTATGGGTTCGAATCCCATTAATCACCCAAAATGCCCGTATGGCGGAATTGGCATACGCAACGGCCTTAGAACCCGTACAATTGAAAGTTCGAATCTTTCTATGGGCACATTGAAAATAGATTAGGATATATAGAAAACTTTTCGTATATTTGTATTATGTAAATGCTCTGTTCGAATAAGGGTTAGTTCACTTCCCTTTCACGGAAGTAATACGGGTTCGAATCCCGTACAGAGTACAATATCATACATCACAATCAGTCGAGCCACATTTCGCTGTTAGTGTATGATTAGATATAAAGGATAAGAGGTGGCCGTGACTACTTTATATCGAAATGCCTCTTAAGCATTGCAGGCGATGCGCCAGATTTGTAATCTGGATAACTCGGTTCGATTCCGGGCGGAGGCTCAATGGTTCGGTAGCTCAGTTGGATAGAGCAACAGCCTTCTAAGCTGTGGGTCAAAGGTTCGAATCCTTTCCGAATCACGTATAAAAATTATGATAAAAAGAACAACTATATTAATCGTATTGGTATTTGTTTTTATTCCGTTTGAATGTACTATTCACGGATTGGAACGAATACATGAAGCTGTGAAAGTTGATGAAGTGATACCTGATATTGTAACATTAACAACATATTCAGTAACCGAAGCCCAAACGGATTCAACTCCATTGGTAACCGCAAGTGGGTTTAATATTAATCCTAATAACCCTAAGAGACATCGTATCATAGCAGTTAGTAGAGATTTGAAACGTAAGTATAAATTTGGACAGAAGGTTAGAATAGAAGGAGCTGGTAAGTACAATGGTATTTACACAATTAGAGATTTGATGCATCATCGTTGGAAAAATAAAATTGACATTCTTATTAACCCATCAGATAAGCATACAAAGCTTAGAAAGATAAAAATGTTTAGAGTAGAAAAGAAAAACAAATTAGGATAAGATAAAAACTTTTCGTATATTTGTATAGTTATTTGAAATGATAATTTAGTATAGATGCCGAAGTGATGGAATGGTAGACATGTAGCACTTAAAATGCTATGAGCTGAAAGCTCGTGTGGGTTCGAATCCCATCTTTGGTACGTGTAATGATTCGAAAGAATGACGGAACAGACGCTAAGCATGAAATGGAAACTTTTGAAACTCGTATAAAGAAGTGGATGAGATACAAACCGTACAGACATTACCAATTTATAGGCCGGAGTGGCGGAAAGATGTTTTACTATGGTAGTGAACATTAAGACGTACCGTAATTCTAGAAAGGTGGTGTATCCTAAGTGGACACCGTGTAGGTAGCCAACCCTACCTCCGGCACCTTATTTATTTTTGGACCTATAGCTCATTCGGTTAGAGCAACTGACTCATAATCAGTAGGTGTCTGGTTCGATTCCAGGTGGGTCCACCAAAATAAAAACGCGGATGTAGCTCAATTGGTAGAGTGCGTTCCTTCCAAGTACGAAGTTGCAGGTTCGAGCCCTGTCATCCGCTCTAGTGGGCCATTGTGAACAGGCCGCAAGAAGAATAGATGTTTTTCATTCACAAACACTCAAGTACCCATACGGCAGTGAGATGGGCTAAGTTAGATACGATTACTCGGAGCCGGTAGTAGAATGCTTGAGATTATTGCCATTTAGTGTAACGGTAACACAACTCCCTTTGACGGAGTTATTTTAAGTTCGAATCTTAAAGTGGCATCAAAAGATTTGGTAATGTGAAATAATTATTGTATCTTTACTTAAATTAAAATTAAAAGTTATGTTAGTAGCGTATTATGTAATTTGTGTTATCTATTGTTTCTATCAATTGAATGTCAAATACAAACAAAGAGGAGTTGAATATAGTTCTCCTGAATTAGATGCCCTTATGGTATTGGTTATGGCTTGGATATTAGCACCAATTGATGTATCTTTAACTTGGATTAGAATGGTTAAAGAAGGAGAGGAAGCTAGAATAAGACAATCAGCCGCTCCCTTTTTAGATAAGGATACTTTCAGAAACGAAGAAGTACATATCTATTAGTAGAACAACGGAGGAGTAGCCAAGCGGTTGACGGCACCTGACTTGAAATCAGACATACTTGAAAGGGTATCGTGGGTTCGAATCCTACCTCCTCCGCAAAATTGTAAGGTGATGAAATTGGCAGACGTGCCCTCCTGTCTCGAGGGTGGTGAGAACGAAATAGGTAAGTAATATGGGGTAGACCACCAGCCGGCCGGCAAAGTGTTACTTACTGAATCGCATCGTGGTGGTTCGAATCCATCTCTTACAGCAAAATTTAAAAGTATGAAAGTTATTTTATTTGTAGCATTACCATCCGAATTACCAAAGGAATTAGTTCCAAACGGAATTGATGTGATTTATACTGGCGTTGGTAAAGTAAATGCCGCTATAAAAGCAACCGAAACTCTTAAAGATTTAGACCCAAAAGATGTAGCGGTTATAAACTATGGAAGTGCTGGAGGACCTGAAGCGTTTGTTGGGCATTTATTTAAGTGTAAAACATTTATTCAAAGAGATATGGATGCAAGACCATTTACCAAAGAAACGGTAACACCATTTGATGGTATGATATATCCAACATTAGGTAATATTGAATGTATTGAATTTGGAACTGGTTTAACTTGTCATACACAAGATAAATTTGAAAAGAAACCAATGGCTATTTACGATATGGAAGCGTATTCAATTGCAAAAGTGTGTAAGATTTATGGATTTGATTTTACGGCTTACAAATATGTAAGTGATAGTGGTAATGCAGATGATTGGGAAACGAATCACAATAAAGGTATTGAACTGTTTTTAAAAGAATTGTAGTATGGAAGAAAAAATAGAAATAAACGATGGACATTATTTAGAATTAATGGATAGATTGCATGTTATAATATGCACACTAAATGACCATTGTATAGACCACCCACTAGCACAATCAGATAAAGACATAAAGTTTCAAATAGAATATGCAGCAGGACAATTGTGGGATGCATACCAAATGGTTGGAAATAAATCACCAAATTAAAAAATTATGAAAATTGTTATAGTAGGCGGTGGAACTGCAGGTTGGATAGCAGCTTGTTATTATGCAAGATTTAACGAAAATTTGAAAAATGAAATAGTTGTTATTGAAAGTTCAAAGATACCAACAATAGGAGCGGGAGAAGGTTCTACTGGTATTTTTACTAAGATAGTAAATAATCATTTTACCAAATTGGGAATTAATGAAATTGATTTTTTAAATAAAACAAGTTCTACATTAAAATTAGGCATTCGTTTTAAAAATTGGAATGGTGATGATAAAGATTTTTTAAGTCCGATACAACCAACCGAAACAACAATATCTAGTGTAGATTCGCACGTATTGGTATCTCATATATTAGGAGATTACTTCGATAGCTCAGCATCGGGATATCTAATGAATAACGATTATTCAACATACAGTAATTCCGGAAGCACAATAATGGGACATTCATATCATTTTGATGCTAAAAAAGTTGGAGAGTATTTTAAAGAGTATGCTATGAAAGCCGGAGTTAAATGTGTAGATACGGAAGTTATTACACTAAATAAAAATAAAACCACAGGCGAATTAGATAGTATCGAAACTCCAATAGGAAACGTATCAGCCGATTTTTGGGTGGATTGTAGTGGATTTAGTAGAGTATTAATTGGACCTATGGGTGGTGGATGGAAAAGTTATTCTGATTATTTACCAACTAATAGTGCAATACCATACATTCATCAATATGAAATAAATGAAACCCCAAAGTTGGAAACTTTAGCTTGGGCAATGCCAAACGGTTGGATGTGGCAAATACCAACACAAGAAAGATATGGGTGTGGGTATGTGTATTCAGATAAATTTACTACATATGATAATGCCGTTGATGAATTAATAAAAATAACTGGCAGAAAAATAGAACCATTACGAAATATAAAATTTGATTGTGGTAGAGTTGAAACACCTTGGGTAAAAAATGTAGTAGCAATCGGATTAGCGCAGGGGTTTGTTGAACCATTGGAGGCAACCTCAATACACGCTACACTAATACAATTAGATTTTTTATTAACTAATACAACAAACTTTAATTTAGAAAAAGAAAGCACTATATTTGATTCTAATATCAATCGTTATAATGAATTTGTTGGCAGATTCTTTGATGATATAAAAGACCTTATTCAATTACATTATATGACAGATAGAGAGGATACTCCATTTTGGAAGTATTGTAAGTATGAAATGAAACGTACTGATAATGTAAAGGATATATTAAATATATGTAAGCATAGAAGCCCATCTATGTTAGATTTTAACTTCTATCATGGTTCTGGTAACTGGGGTGTATGGTGTTGGACACTTATAGGATTAGGTCACCTTACAAAAGAGGTTGCGAAAAATACATTAAAGGCTTATAATAACACAGATGAACAAATTTTAAATACTTTCAATGGTATAAAAAATAGGAATTTTAAAAATTCAATAAGATGTATGAGTAGCAAAGATTTTATGAAAACTTTATTAAACAAAAAATTAGGTAAATGATGAATATTAACAACGAAGCAATAGAACACTTAAAAACAAATATCAAAACAAAGTTAGGTGTGTCACCTATCGATGGTATTGGTGTATTTGCAATAAAAGATATAAAAAAAGATGAGCAAGTATTTCCAATTTGGGAAGGTGAAAGTTTTATGTACATAATACCAAATGAAAGATTATCCGATATACCAAATGCAGTATTGGAACTATTAGATATGTATTTTATAAACGATGATCTTGGATTTAAAATAATAAGATTATTTAAGGGAATGAATTTTTTATTCCACGGAACATCATTTTGTAATTCTGCATATCCATCCAAAGAAAATACAAATGTAGATATAACAGGTATCGCATTAAGAGATATATCAGCGGGTGAAGAAATATTAGAATGGTACACTCAAAACTTAAATTTGGAAAATTAAAATATGTATATATAAACACTAAAACTTAAAATTATGGGAGAACATCACGTACCGTTACAAATTGATGAGAACAATAATGTAACAAAAGTAGGACACAATATGGGCGGGTCTTATGAAATAAAAGAAGCAGTTCAATTAGAATTGTTTCCCACATCTGTAAATGCTGGTATTTATGAACAATGTATTTTATGTGGTATAGAAACAACTACATTAAAAACCACACATATCGATTTCAGAACCGGATACATTGAAGGGGCTGGGCAATTATGTAGAGAATGTTATATGAAAGGTAGCGCAGAAAGTAGAGAGCATATATCAATACCCAAACACTTTGTAAAAACGTATTCAAACGATATGGAATTGGGTAGACAGATACGAAAATATTACTACGAAAACTACTAACAATCGTAACTGATTGATTTATAATAACTTAGATAACCTGTTGATTTCCAATGGGTTATTTTTTTGTCAAAAACTTTTTTATTGAGTATCAATGAGTTACGCTTTGTGGATAAAAATAGTTACCAAAAGGCTTGTTTATATTGGATATTATTAGTAGTTTTATATGTAACAAAAAATAAGAGATATGAATAATTTTGAAACGCATTTAGGTATTATAGTTGGTTCACATTTGAACGATGCTATGATTGAAGTAAGTATTAATCCCCAATTGGCTAAAAAACGATTGAAGTTCGTTAAAGCTTTAACATTCTTTAATGAGGATTTAACAAAAGGTGTAACCGATGATTATTGTGATTGGTTATGGAATGAATTGTTTGAGAATCAAAGATGGGGTGGTCCGTATATTAAAGGTACTAATTATGAAACAAAAAAATAAAAATAAGAATATGAATTTAAGTATTAAAGAGTTAAACGAGCTCATTTATTCGTTGGGTATTACCGCCCACAATGGTAACTTTTGTAATAGAGAAATCAATGAATCTCTATTGGAACGATTGTATTGTGAATTGAATGAAAGGATAGCCGAAGAAGCTATTGATGAAGAACTTGAAGAAGATGTTGATAACTTCCGTTCGGATACTTACTTTGTAAGTAACGAAGAAGCGGATGAAGATTATCGTTTATCGCTACTTCAGGATGAAGAAAGATATGAATCTTCTGTTATGAAGGATTATACTAACTATGTGGCTAAGTTAAACGAACGTGGTTTTGTTACACAATCTCTTTTAGATTTTGTTGATAAGAAAGGTGCGGTATCGTATGGTGAATTGGAAACATATTACAAAATAATTACAGGTGGTTCTAATAGTTTCTCACATATATTGGATAACTTAAGAACTCCTTATAAGAATCGTAAAACACAAAGGTACATAGCTAAAGAAGGTAAAAGATATTCAGATGCTAAGTATGTAATTAAGATAGCTAATCCATCGAATTGGGTAGAAGTAGATTATTAATAAATAAAAAATAATTAAGAAAAAGCTTGTATATATCAGGCTTTTTTTATACATTTATTCTGTAATAAAAGATAAGATATGAAAAAGAAAATGAAATTTGTATGGTGTGGAGTTACTTTTGAACTACCCGCTGAGTGTTTAAGAACTACTGATTATTGGGGAAAGACATTAGATAATCCCTATATCTCAATTGGGCGTAAAGAGTGTCCCGCAATTGCTAAACAATTTATGAAAGCTAAGTATCCACATTTGTTAGTGTGGGGTTCATCTGAAACTTTCGCTAATGGTAATTCGGCAACTATTAATGTTTGTAACGCAGATGGTTCTGATTTGAATGTAGCTTCTAAAGAGTGGAACGATATTTATACATTTGTTAGACAAATGAGTGCTGGACGTTACGATGGTTGGAGTGAATCATATGAGTATGGTGAGCCCGGTAAATCGGATAATGGTACTAAATTAGATTTTGGTACAAAGTATTTACACATTGAAAACAAAGCTCCATTTGGAACTTGGCCGGATGTAGTTCGTATGTTAAAAGCTATGATGGCGGGTGAATATGTTTGGGGACCAATATCTTTGGATAAAGCTATTGAAAAGGTTAGGGATTATAAAGTAACCGAACCAACAATTAAAAAAGCATTAGAATTAATTTAATAAAAAAATAGTTATGGATATCAGAGAACAATGTAGAGAGCGAGCTATTCAATTCGCTAAAGAATGGAATTGTGAAAACGTAAGTAATCACATTTTGGATATTATGGTTTCTATTATGTGTACACGTGATAAGAGTTCTTACGCAGGTGGTGGTTTCGTTGAAGCCGTAGTTGCTAATAACTTATATCTTGCACTTAGTAGAGCAGATACCGATTGTAGAAACAACATTTTCTTATTAACAATGTGTAAAGCAAATTGCTTTATTCAAAATTAAAATTATGAAAGCATTAGAAGCATTATTTATCGTAATTGGGTTGTTGATATTATCAGCAATCCTTTTAGCAATTCCAACGATGTTGTTATGGAATTGGGTATTACCACATATATTTAATATCCCTGCCATTACTTTGTATGAGGCAATTGGTATTAATATCTTAAGTGGTATTTTGTTCAAATCAAATGTAAACATTAAAAAAGATTAGTTATGAGTTTTACAATAGAAGAACAAATGGATATTGAGTTAATACTAACCGAAGCATCTGCATATGGTATGAGTGCCGAAGTTGAAATGTACGCTCAAAAATATTTAAGTGAAGGTTATACACCGGTAGAAGCGTATGAACACGCATATAACGAATGGATAAAATAAAAAACAATGAATAGAAAAGAGGTAGAGAGACTGGCGGAATTGTATTTTGAAAAGACTGTTAAATTATTAGGTGAAAGTAAATATCATAATTGTACGCCATATTTAGTTGTGGAATACAGTCCTCAATCGGAAGGTATTGATGATGAATGGCATGGTGAGTATGTACCGGAAGAAAACGAAATTATAATTTACTCAAGAAACATAACATCAAAATCAGATTTGGCTAAAACAATAGTGCACGAATACGCACATTATTTACAGGACCCAAAGTGGATGACTAGATATTATACATTAGGATATAGTTATAAAACACATCCTTATGAAATAGAAGCATTTAAAATTGAAGAACTAAATTGGTATAAAGTATGCAAATAGAATTTTTAAACGCGAATGGTTCATTGTGGATAGTTAAACGAAAGTTCAAAGCTGATAGTTGGTTTGTACAAGGTATATTCGCTAATAAGTTTACAGTTGAAGAAGTATGTGAAAGGTATCACGTGGAAAAACTATTAAGAGGACCGGATGATACGCACTATTTAGTAAATGAAGTACCTGAAGCAGAAATAGTAATTGATTAACCTAATATTTATACATCTATGAAATATGACCCAAAAAATGAATTAACCGAAATCGAACTGGATGAGTTGGGTAAAGTAAATTTCGATGCATTCTTAGCCTATTTGGATGAGAAGGCGGCACACCTAAAACAATTTACAGCACCAATCGGTCAGTATCACGCTAAACAATTCGCTTCAATGACAAAGGGTGGAGAATTGACTACTAAAGAATTAAAAAGAGCTAAGGAATTGGGTAGAGTGGGTGATGATGAAAGAGCTAGAAAAATAGCAGAAACTACAAAAGTTATGACCACAAAGACTCCTGATTTGTATGTTAAATCGCATAAAACAAATCGTAAACAATGGTTCGATTAAAAAAATATATTAAAAAATTAATTATGGGAAAATTCTATGAGGATTTGGATACCTTAAACGAGCTTATTAAAAAGCTGGATAAGAAAAACGAAGTTAGTGTCTTTATGATACGAGTTATAAGATACGCTAAAGAAAATCCTGAGAAATCGGTATCAGATATCATCAAAGATATCAAAAAAGGAAGGGATTAGCCCTCCAAAGTCATCCTATAATCTTAAAATAGGGTAAGTACCCGTAAATAGGATAGGTATCCTTAAATGGGTTAAAATACCCCTTAAAATCGATTATTTTAGCCATTGAAAATCAATGACTTATATGTGGTAAAAAAAAATATTCATAACTCGTTGATACTCAATAAAGAATTTTTTAAGATTTTTACCTAAAAGCTTGTATATATCAAAATTTATTAGTAGATTTACTATGTAATAAAACTTAAAAGATATGGCTACAAGCAATTTTCACAATGTAAACGCTTCCCACATTTTCGCGTGTTCTTTAGAGAACGAATGGGATTTTGAAGATTTGAAAGATAATCTTACTTATGAATTCAAAAATTTAGATGGGTTTGACACTCTTACAAAAAGTGACCCCTCCGAATTAAGAAGTTTTCCATCCAATTCAATTTGTTCAGTTAGTAGACAACACATTTACAACAATTTCAGTTTAGATGTTATTGTAACTATTGTTGCTCGTTCTGGATATTATGAAGGTTGTAATTTAGATTGGCACGTTAATTATGAAATTGATGGTCATTCGGCGGATGTTGATGATTTTTTATCATCAATCAATTATGTTTATAGTAACTTTGTAGATGATTATTCGGAAACTGAAGTTAAAGCATTTTCATTGTTAGCTGAGAAAAAAGCTGAAGAATTACAAAATCAAATTGTAGAAGAAGTTGAAAAAGTGTTTGGTATGTATTCCGATAAATTAGGAGTTACTGCTAGATTTTCAAATGGTGAAACAATTTATCATAAAGTTGCCTAATATGAATTATAAAACAATGCACGATATTGAAATAGTATCACAATTGGGTGATAAGATTACAATTAAAGGATTGAGTTATTCAATGGTTATGCAAATATCAACTAATAATCCTGAATTAAAATCAATCACAATTACAAAACAATACGAAAAGAAAATAAGTAAATATTAAGTTATGAATATTATCAATGTAATCGAACCGAATACACAAAGTGTAGATTTAAAATCGGTTATCGGGAAAGATGTTTCCCAAAATCAATCACCAACTTGTAGAGCAAGATTGGTAAGTGTAGGAAAATCAAATTGTATATTTGAATCAGTTCCATCGCCATACGATAAGTTCCCGAAGCCGGAGTTTGTTGGAGTTAAGTACAAAGTACCTAATTGGATTGCTTGGAATAGTTTCTTTTATTAATCGTTAAAAATTAAGTTATGATAAAAAGTAAAAAACAAAAGTTAGGAATTGAAATTGATTTGACGGGACCTGATGGTAACGCATTTGTATTAATTGGTACTGCTGGTAATTTGGCTAAACAATTGGGTTTGGATGGTAAAGCTATTCGAACTGAAATGATGGCTGGCAACTATGAGAATTTAATCAATGTGTTTGATAAGCACTTTGGTAATTTTGTAACCTTATATAGATAATCAATGAGAATCAAATCATTCTTGCCACCAATATCATTTCAGGGACCTACAAGTAAACAATGGTATATTGTTACTACGGGAACTGGTGAAGGTTGGATTAAGGTAGATAGAAGTTATAGTTGGGTAGAGCTGGAAAGTATGTGGGATAAAGTTACATACGGAAAGCCAAAGGAAGTTCAAAAGAGTTCAGAAAAGAAAACCTACAAAGTAGAAGGTAGTAAAGGTAATAAGTACACTATTGTAAACAATGAAGGTATTTGGACTTGTAGTTGTCCGGCGCATGGTTTCGGACGAGGTAAAGATTGTAAACATATTTTATCAATAAAAAATAAAAAATAAAGATATGAAACGATTAGAGATTAAGGACTTCACATATAAGGCAATGGATATTATTTCGGACTACTTTATGATTAAATATTGTACCGAAGATGTGGATAAATATATAATAGGCATTGATACGAATGATGTAGTATCTTTCAATCCATTAGAATCAAAGCACTATAAGATGGCGATATACAAAGCTAAACTAGGTGATAGTTATCACGCAGCCTATGAATTAAAATTATGGGATATGGGCGAGAATATAACGTATCCTATGAGTATATGGACGGATAATTTAAAATCAATGGCGGTGTTCACTATATTCTTAAATAGTACACTTAAGATGGCAGATAGAGGAGAGTTTAGTGGTAACAAAGGCAATGAAATAGGATAATAAATTAAATAAAAATTAAAAATTAAAGTTATGGGATTAGACATGTATTTAGACAAACGTACTTACGTTAAACAATGGGACCACATCGATGAAACAAAGCAGTACAAAGTAGAAGTAACCAGAGGCGGTGAACCTACAAACATTGACCCTAAAAAGGTTAAGTATATTATTGAGGAAGCCGGATATTGGCGTAAAGCAAACGCAATACACAAATGGTTCGTTGATAACATTCAGGATGGTGTAGATGATTGTAGAGATGCGTATGCAGAGCGTAGGGATTTACAAACTCTATTGGATTTGTGTAGGATTGTAATAATTGATAAATCAAAAGCTGAGCAATTGTTACCATCGAGTAGTGGTTTCTTTTTTGGAAATACCGAATATGACGAATGGTATTACAACGATATCCAAAATACAATTGAGATATTAGAGAAGGCATTGGAAGATGAAGATGGTGATTACTATTATTCATCAAGTTGGTAATATATGATATTATTTTTTTTACTTTTAGTTATAACATTCATTCTTTCATACCATTTAGCAAAGTGGCATGTTAGAATGTTTGATGAAACAAACCTTTTAAATTTATAAGTTATGGGAGTTGATATATCAGGCAGAAAGCCTAAGACGGAAGCCGGTGATTATTTTAGTTCTAATTGGTGGGGATGGAGACCTATTGTAGCCATATCCGAAGCAGCTATGTTAAATAGTAAGTTGGATTACGATACTTCATATTGGGGTTCAAATGATGGTAAGGGATTGAGAACACAAAAGCAATGTGATAAATTAGCAGATGCCATTGAGTTACTTATATCCAATAACTACAACGAATACCTTGCCGAAGATGACGATAGGATTTATATTGTTATGGGTAGTTGGTGTGAAGCCGGCACAGGTAAATTCATTGGCTCTGAAAGAGAGCAAGTATTGAATGAAGAATATGAATATGGGGATATCCTATATGGACCTATTGTAGCAGAAGATGGTACAATGGTAGAATCTTCGTATAGCACTTCGTTGGGTAGAATAAAACAATGGATAACATTTCTCCGCAGTTGTGGAGGATTTAAAATTTGGTAAGTTATGGCAAAATTATTTGAAAGTGAATTTCATAAAGGTGTTATGGTAGTTGCTGTTGATAGTTTAGATTATCAATATCAGGTCTTAGCACCTTTATTTTCAGAATATGGATATGGGTTTGTAGCACCTGACCATAAGTTGATATTCATCGATGCTACTTATATAGATTCCATACAAAAGATGGTAGAAGCGCATGAGGTTGGACACATTGCATTGGGGCATACTGGCATCAAAGGACCAAACGATGAAGCTGATGCAGATGGTTGGGCAATCGATAAACTAAAAAAGCATGGATATATTGATGAAGCTAATAGATTGATTAATGAATTTAAAAGTAGACATGGTATTGAATTTAAATAGGATTTGGTAGTTTGGAAAAATTATCGTATCTTTGAATGTAATAAAAAATTAAGAATGAAGTTAAGTAAAAATGACAAAGCGTTTATACAACACGTAAAGGATGAGTGTAAACGATTGGGAGTTAAGACACACATTAAAGATGTGAAGTATGTAAAGTTATCGCCATCAATTAGATGTAGTGGATACTTTGATGATGGTGAGAACGAAGGTGTAAGACCTGTATTAGCATGTTCAATGGGTAAGCCGGATGGTTTACAAATATTAGTGCATGAGTATTGCCACCTTACACAATGGCAAGATGATATTAAGATTTGGAAGGATTATAATAACAAAGGCTTCAAAGTTGATGAATGGCTGGAAGGTAAGAACATTCGTAATATCAAAAAGTATATTCAGATAGCTATTGATTTGGAATTGGATAACGAAAAACGTAGTGTTAAGATGATGAAGGAATGGGGATTGAGTATTGATACAAAAAAATACACTAAGGCAGCTAACGCTTACTTACAATTCTACAACTGGATGTTACAAACCCGTAAGTGGAGTAAACCAACAAATACCCCTTACACTAACAAACGAATAGTAGCAGCTATGCCTGATTCGTTTAGAATGGATTACACTAAGTTACCTAAGAGATTAGAAAAACTATACAAAGAAGAAAATATATAAATTATGGGAAAGCTAAAAGAAAAACTATTGAACAATTTAAGTGAGGCACAAATGGAAGATATATTTGGTATATCCTCATTTGAATATGTAGAACTTATGGCAAAGTATAAAGATGATGAAAGTTATGTACTAACCGAAGCTGAAGTTGAAGATATTGAAAAGATGGTAGAAGATTATTACGCTTCAAAAGAATTTCAGGAGTATGTGAATAACGATATTGAATTGGTATTAAGTTATGAGGAATGGCATCGTAATAGAGATGCTATGGCTGAACAATTTAGTATTGATGAAATTAATGATAATATGAAGGTTAAGTTTACAGAAGATGAAGTATTGGGAGCTGTACGAAAATGGAAAAATGAGGATTGGTTCATTGGTAGAATTAAAGATGAATTGAATAAGATTTGGAATAACAAAAATGGGGTTTTTTAACCCTTTTTTTGAGCCCTTTTGGGTGGGGCTGGGTAAGTACCCTAAAAGGTATTAGACCCGCTTAAAACCGCTAAAAAGTGGCTAATATGTATTAAACTGAATATCAATGAGTTACGTGGGGTTTTTGGGACAGCCGGGTAACGTGTTGATTTTCAATAAAGAATTTTTGAAAATAATTACCTAAAAATTTGGATATATGGAAACTTATTACTACCTTTATTATGTA
>Ga0209596_1002681_pt1 | contig 14570 bp, 12 predicted proteins | sample M_130807_MF_Meta_FD_187314 | JGI IMG/M metagenome (GOLD analysis project Ga0209596, IMG submission 187314) | Freshwater microbial communities from Lake Montjoie, Canada to study carbon cycling - M_130807_MF_MetaG (SPAdes) (version 2) | ecosystem: Environmental > Aquatic > Freshwater > Lake... | reverse complement strand
CGATCGCCGCGCAGGTCGGCGACAATCCCGACGCAAAGCAGCGCGCAAATTTCGGCCTCACGCAGGACAAATGGACGGACGGCATCACGAATTCCCCGCACGGCGGTTCGATTGACAAGGACGGAAACCTGATCGTCACCGAGTGGAGCGCATTCGGCCGGCTGCACAAATTCCTGAAGAAGAACTGATCGCGGTTTTTCAAATTTCTCCGGGTCATCGGATAGGCGCGGGCAAAGCAGGCAATGTTTTCTTCCCGCGCCTGTCCGGTTAGTTGTCCGAAAACAGGAATCTCGAACTGCAGGAATTTGCTTTCGACTGTTTTCGCGCCCGCCGCACCGGGGACGCTCAGAGCGGGGATCGGCGGCGGGGAGTGAGGGGGGTATGGCGGCGGGCGCGAAAGCAATTTCCTTCTAATGCAATGCCACCCGGAAGATTGATTCACTGGGCTCCACCCTAATAGAAATCAAAACCCGCATTTGCATCCATGACTCATATCTCCACACCCATCTCCACACCCATCTCCACACCCATCTCCACACCCATCTCCACACCCGCCGACGCCCGTTCGTGTTCTGACCGTTTCCGGTGCGGCGGGCGCGAAAGCAAATTCCTTGCAGTCGGACGCTCGGGAACTTCTACCTCATGCCGCTGCACGCCGTCGGCGACAAACGCAAGTCGTTCGGCGAACCGGACCGCGAACTCAAGGACATCGACACCGCCGGCCCGCTGGCGGAGATTTTGGCGTAACCGTGATTCGACTTCAAAACGGCAAGGTGCTTTGGTCACACTCTTGTCCTCTGAGTCTTTCCTTTACCGAACTGCTTTAACGAAAGGAACCGTGAAGTGAATATTCCAATGCATCGTTTTGAAATGGGGCGGCGCCGCTTTCTCCAGTCTTGTGGCGCAGCCGACCACGACTTGAGTCGGCGAGCCTTTTTCGGCTCGATGGCCGGGGTGCTCGCAGGCAGTACTCTGGGCCTGAACGCGCTCGCTGCCCCGACCGTGGTCGAGAAGCTGAAGAAGGATCAGAAACATGCCATCCTCATCTTCCTCGGCGGCGGTGCCAGCCAGTTCGAGACGTGGGATCCCAAGCCCGGCACCGACACCGGCGGTCCGTTTCAATCCATCAAGACCAGTGTTCCGGGAGTCCACATCAGCGAGTTGATGCCGGAGATGGCAAAACGGCTGAGCAAGCACACCGCCATCATCCGCTCGCTCAGCACAGTGGATATCGGTCACAGTGGCGTGAAACTCCTCGGCGGCGAACGCACGGACGTCGCCGGTATCAAAATGCCCACGCTCGGCAGTATTCTGTCGAAAGAACTCAGCCAGACAGACAGTACGGTTCCCGATCATGTCGCCTACTTCAACACCAAGAACGGCGCCAATTTTCTCGACTCGGCCGGCTTTCTTGCCAGCCGATATGAGCCGACCAACCTCTTCTCTCGCGTGCGCCCCCAGGCGAACGTACTGCCGCCCGCGATGACGGACACGGACCATTTGGAGCGTGCCTCACTCCGTGACCAACTCAGTCAGGAATTCCTGATCGGACGCCAGCGCGATTCCATACTCCAGAGTCATGGCACAGCCTATGGCCGGGTTCGAGATCTGATGGCCAGCGATTCGATCTTCGACATCTCCAAGGAACCACAGAAGGTTCTGGACCGCTACGGCAACACACTTTTTGGGCAGCAAGCGCTGGCCGCGTGTCGGATGGTCGAGGCCGGCGTTCCGTTCGTTAAGCTCCTCCGCGGGTGGTGGGACACCCATACCGATAATTTCGACGTCCATGCCCAGCTCGTCCCCCACCTCGACCGGGTCATGTCCGTCCTGCTCGATGATCTGGATGAGCGCGGCCTGCTCAAGAACACCCTGGTCGTCACCTTCTCGGAGATGGGGCGGACGCCGACGATAAATTCGGCCCGAGGGCGCGATCACTGGGGGAAATGCTGGAGTGTCACGCTGTCGGGCTGTGGCATCAAGCCCGGCGCCGTGTACGGCAAGACCAACGCCAGAGGCACCGAGGTTACCGAGGGCAAGGTGACGGCAGTCGAGTTCTTCGCGACCATCTTCGCGGCCCTGGGGATCGACCACCAGAAAGAATACCACGCGCCGGATGGACGCCCGGTGCCCATCACCCCCTACGGCACGGAGCCTATCAAGGACATTCTCGTCTAACTATCGGCTGCCCGGACATTCAGAACAGAGGATCGACCATGGCCACCTGGAACTTCGAGAAACTCAAGACGACGAAGAGCGTCGCAATCAAATCGGACCTGCTCTGCTTGGCCCGGACTCCCAACAGCGAACAGCTCTGGATCGGCAGCAGCGACTTCAAGATCTACTCGCTCGACCTCTCGGCGGAGAAGCCGCAACCCGTCGTGCTAGAAGGGCACACCAGCTACGTCAGTGGCGTGGTTCTGGCCGGGAAAACGCTGATATCCGGGAGTTGGGACCGCAAACTGATCTGGTGGGATGTCGAGAAACGCCAGTCGATTCGCACGTTGGACGCGCATCAACGCTGGATTCGCCGGGTGGTTCTCAGCCCGGATCAGAGTCTCGTCGCCAGCATTTCCGATGACATGACTTGCAAACTCTGGGAGGTCGGCAGCGGCAAGATGCTGCGCGAACTCAATGGGCATGAACTGCGCCTCCCGCAGTTCGATTATGGCAGCCAGCTTTATGCCTGTACTTTCTCACCGGACGGCAAATTCCTGGCGGTCTCGGATCAGTTGTGTCAGGTAATCGTGTGGGAAGTTGCGACTGGTAAAGAAGCGGCGCGGATTGACGCGAAGCAGTTCTACCGGTTGGATTTGAACGACAACAACTACCCGGTAGGCGACTTGCGAGGTCTCGTGTTTACACCCGATGGAGAGTCGCTCGCCCTCGGCGGGGCACGCCAGCCTGACGGAAGCGATAAGAAAGCCCCCGCGGTGGGTATGGTGCAGGTCTACGACTGGAAGGCCGGCAAGCTTACTTACGAGCTGAAGGGGCCCACACAGCCAGGACACAACAAACCGTTCGAGACGCTCTGGTTTCATCCCAGTTCAGAGTGGCTGCTGGCCTTCCCTGGTCTCGCGCGGGAGAACGTGGCATCGACGCTGATCTCCATCTTCGATCTGAAGGAAAAACGCTCCGCGAAGGACATTTCCAGCCCGATACCGAATTTCGGGCTGGTTGCCAGCGAGAAAGCCGACGTCCTCTACACGGTCGGCCGCGGCACAGTGTCCAAGTGGGAATTCACCGCCTGAAACATTCGCAAGGAGACTCGAAATGACTGCATACATTTTACGGTCCGGCCTGATCCTGGTCGGAGTGCTGCTGTCGGGAACGACCCGGGCCGATGAACTCCTGGGAGCGGATCGGTCGTTCGCAGACGTCATCGACCATTACGTCGATCAGAAACTCACCACGGCGAAGGTCACGCCAGCTCCGCAAGCCGACGATGCGAAGCTCGCTCGCCGGCTCTACCTCGACCTCGCCGGCCGCATCCCGACGCCCACCGAAATCGGTGAATTCATTGACTCGACCGACCCGATGAAGCGGAGCAAACTGATCGCGGAACTCGTCGCCTCGCCCGAGTTCATCCGCCATAACGCGACGGAATTCGACGTGTTTCTGCGCAACGAAAACAGTGATGCCAACATCGGCGTCCGAGAATACCTCCTGGCAGCGTTCAAGGAAAATCGCCCGTGGAACCAGATGTTCCGCGATTTGATCGGTAGCTCCGACACGCCGCACCCCGCCAAGCCCGAGCAGTACATTCTCAAGCGGCTCAAGGACCGTGACGCCCTGACCCGTGACATCAGCAGCGTCTTCTTCGGTCTGAACATCAGCTGCGCTCAATGTCACAAACACCCGTACATCAAATCGCTGACCCAGGACTACTTCTTCGGCATGCGCGAGTTCTTCGCGGCGTCCTACGACTTCCAAGGCAACCTCCTCGACCGCCGGTTCGTGAAGCCGGCCGATTTCAAGCCCAAGGCCGGTGCCGACCGACCGGTGAAGATGATGTTTCTGAACGGCCAGACGGTAGAGCGTGAAGCCGAACCAGCCGAGGATCTCGCCAAAGCGATTCAAGAGGAGTCGAAGGCCATCGAACAGCTCGGGAAAGCCTATGCGAAGGACAAGACGCTGCCGCCACAGCCGAAATTCCAAGCCCGCATCAAGTTGGCAGACCTGGCCCTCCAACCCGTAACTCGGGATCTGTTCGCCCGGGCCATGGTCAACCGACTCTGGTATCGCTTCTACGGCTACGGTCTTGTGATGCGGGTGGACCAGTTGCACGACAAGAACCCGGCGAGCCATCCCGAGCTTCTCGATTGGCTCGCACGCGACTTCGTCGCTCATCAGTACGACCTGAAACGCCTGATCGCAGGACTGGTCACCAGCAAAACCTACTCCCGCAGTAGTCAGTGGAAGGAGGTCCCAGTTCCGGCCCCGGAACTCTTCGCGGTCGCCTCCATCCGGCCATTGACGCCATCCCAGTGGGCGGCGTCGTTTCAACTCGCCAATAACCCGTCGCTTCTTGGCCGCGACAAGAGCCCTGAGGTAAGAGAGAAGGCGATCACCAAACTCGAAAATGGAGGGCTCCAAAGCCTCATCGAGTATCCCCGAGAAGACATGCAGATCCCGGTCACCGAGGTGATGCGGCTCAGTAACGACCCGGGCCTCAACAAGACGATCGGGGCGCAGTTGCTGCCGATGCTGAAGAAGGCTGGTGATCCCAAGGCGCAGATCACTGAGGCGGCGTGGGCCGTGCTGTCGCGCCCGCCAACCGCTACCGAATGCGAATTATTCGAGCGTTACCTGGAAGCCCGCAAGGATCGTCCGGATGTGGGCCTGCAGCAGATGGTCTGGGCGCTCATCAATAGCCCGGAGTTCCGGTTCAATCATTGAACTTAACCTTTGGGATGAGAATTGAGCGATGACGAACTCAAATGTCCGCAGTGTCCGGTTTACACGCCGACAGGCCCTCAAGGCCTGCCCCGACAGCAACGGCAGCTTCAAGGCGCTGCTGGTTTCGCTGCTGTCCTCCGAATCTTTCCTGTACCGAACCGTTCCAATTGCCGGACGGTTGGAGCGGCGTTATAACCTGCGCTTTCCATTAGCGACCGCTATGGAAAACCAAACGCTGCCACTGGGCTTAGCCTCGTTATGGGCCGGTTCAGGCGCTCGTTACACCTGGCGAGGTGTGTGCGGTTGCGCCAGCAAAATCTCCAACAAGGTGCTCGGTCAGCCACGACGACCGGCGCACGCACCGTGTCGCACACAAGCACGGAGCCATCTGCGTCCAGACCGACCTCTTCAAGAAGAACGGGCGCGCGTTCAACAAGGGCGCGGCAATCAACGCGGGCCTGAGCCGCTTCCAATACCACGGCTGGCGGCTGCACCTGGATGCGGACATCGCGCTGCCAGACAACTTCAGGCGTGTGCTCTTCAACCACACGCATCTTGATCCCGCGTGCATCTACGGCGCGGACCGGTGCGACGTGATCGGCCTCAAGGAAATGCGCGCCATCCGCACACGCGACCCGCAGCACTGCCACGGCGCGTTCGTCGCACCGCAGCACCACCGCCCGCTCTCACCACGGTATGTCGATACGTTGCGCGGTTACGTGCCCATCGGGTTCTTCCAGCTCTGGCACGCACGGGCACAGAAGCCCTATCCGTATTCGCTGGGTACGGCGGCGCACGACGATGTGATGTTCGCCGAACAATGGGCGTGCGCGCACCGCCGCCATCTGCCCACGGTCATCTGCCATCACCTGTGCGCGCAGGAACCGAAGCTCGGCGAAAACTGGGAGGGCCGCCGCCATCAGCCGCGCTTGGACCAAATGACGTTGCCCGGCATCACTGCAGGAATTTGCTTTCGACTGTTTTCGCGCCCGCCGCACCGGGGACGCTCAGAGCGGGGATCGGCGTCGGGGAGTGAGGGGGCAATGGGCAGGCGACGCGATTTTTCAGGCGACCTGCGGCGGCTCGAATCCGGGACGGTAAGTGCGGGAGACAATCTCGCTATTCGCCTTGTCGTGATTCGTAAAGCGGCACGTCGCGCTGTTCCAGCGCAGATCCTCGCCGGGGTAGCGCGTGGCCTTCACCGCGAGCAGCGCGGGTTCGGTGATGCGCCAGCCGATCGTGAATGGCGTCCAAAGCGGTTTGTTCGCTCCGAGGCAATTGTCCGCCCAGTCCTTCCAGTGATCGCGTGGCTCGACCTTCGGCAGCGGCTCATCGGTCACGACCTTGCCCTTGCGGAAGATGGTGATTTTTCCATCGGCCTGCAGCAGCAGCGATCCCTCCTCGCAGACGACCAGCGTGTGGTTCGCCGCAGCCTTCATATCGGGCAGCCCGAGCGAGGCGAAGGACGGCATCTGCGCGGAGTCGTTGTAGTGCAGCACGAATTTTTCCCGCGCAAACTTGCCACCGCCAGGGAACGTGATCGTGCTCTGGTTGTGCGCCGAATGCGCCGTCGTTGACGGGCGGATCGTGTGCGTCTGCACAGCTTCCGGCGAAGGAAGATCATACGCGAAGAAAAGCAGGTCGAGCAGATGGCAGCCCCAGTCGGCGAGCTGTCCGCCGCCGGTCTCCCAGAATGCACGCCAGCGCCGCGGCGCCAGATCCTCGCTGAACGGCAACTTCGCCGTGAGCGGGCCGTTCCACAGGTCCCAGTCCAGCTCCGGCGGGATCGGCTTGGCTGGCGTGTAGTCGCTCCAGGGCTCGACAAAATACGTCCCGCGCGCGACCTCGCCCGTCCACACATATGCCTCGACGGGACGCCCGAGCTGGTTGCTGCGCAGCATCTCCACGGCCTGCATCCGCCCTTCCTTGCACGCGCGCTGGTTTCCCATCTGCGTGATGAGCTTCGGCCGCGCGGCGAGCCCGTCGCGGATCATCCGCAATTCATCGAGCTGATGAACCAGCGGCTTCTGGCCGTAGATGTGTTTGTGATGCTTCATCGCCGTGAGCATCATCGGCGCGTGGTGAAAGTCGGGCACGTCGATGATCACCGCGTCGAACTGGTCCGCGCGCTTCGCAAACGCCTCACGGTAATCCGTCACCGTCCACGCGTTCGGATGCTCCTTTGTGATCTTGTCCAGCTCGCGCCGGTCCACATCGCAGAAACCGGCGAACTCCACCATCGGGTGGCCTTGCAACCCCTTGCGCTGCATCGCGGCGATGCCGCCGACGCCAATGTGGAAAATGCGCAGCTTGCTGTTCTTATTGATCTGCGCACGAGCCGCCCAAGGGAGGGCGGCGAGGCCGGCGGTGACGACGGCGCCAGTCTTCAGGAAACTCCGCCGGGTGACCGGGGAGAGAGGGAGCGGGAGGTAGTTTGTTGGCATGGGGTTTCTGGCAGTATGCACTGAGGGCGCGCGACCTCAATCCTCGACTGCAGAAATTCACTTCCGCGCCCGCCGCACCGGAAACGGTCAGAGCGGGATGCTCTTGATTCGCATGGGCGCTATCGCGGGTGCCGGTGATGGCTTCAAGTCCTACCTGGTCTTTGTCGCAAAGTCCGCGGGCGTCAGCTTCCCGGCGGCCCACACGGCGTCAGCAATTGCGCCGGTTGGCCGGGGTTTGAATTCCTCGACAAAGGAGACGTTGGTCCTTTCCGGTATTTCCTTCTCATGGCCGGTCAGCGACAGCATGGCATTGACCATCAACCGCCGCAGATCTTCGCTCAGCCAATCCAGTGACGCCCCGGCCGTCGTTGCAAAGGAACGGCCCTGTTTGCCGGAAGGTGCCGTGTAGGTCTTGAACCAGGCGAATGGCATCCGGGTATCTTTGCGCTGGTCGGTCACCGGCGGGTCGGTTGGTTTGAGGCCGGAAAGAACCTGGCCGTGAAAGAGAACGACATCGGCCGGGGTGAGCCGCTCGACTGAATTCACGTCAGTGTGGCAGAAGATCGTATCCGCGACTCCGCGCAGAACCGGGTGACTGCGCTCCGCTTTGTTCACGTGGGCCATCGTGGCCTCCTTTTGAAACACTCCGTAGTGGGCGATCCATGTGTCGCCCAGGATCTGCTGACCGAATCCGCCGGACCATTCCTTGCTTCTGAAGTCCCAACTCTTGTAAGGGCTCGAACTGTCCGGCGGATACCGGAAGGCGTGCGTGGCGTTGCGTATCCCCAAGACGGGTTTCCCGGCGTTCACGTAATCGACGATATGCTTCATGTCCGGGTCTGGAAGCTCCCGAAAACGGGCGAAAATCACCATCAAGTCGGCGCTGTCCAAGGCGACAAGGCCCGGGATGTTGGAATTGCGGTTGGGATTGATATGGCCCGACGCCGGGTCGATGGAAAACAGCACGGTACACTTGAAGCCATGGTGCCTGGCCAGAATCCTGGCAAACATGCTCATGCCTTCCTCCGATCGGTAATACTCTTCCCCTGTTACAAAGACGATGTGCTGGCCTTTGCCTATCCCCTCCCCTCCATGGATCGTCAGAAACGGATCCGCCGCCTCGCACGCCACAAGTGACAGCACCCATGCGAGCAGGGCAATGTTGCGATTGGAGGCTGTCATACAGTGAAAGAGCAAGGGGGCAACCGCCGGCTCATTTCGTGACGTCAGCGTGCGGGTAGGTTGAGACGGTTTCCCATGCGATTTTCTGCAGGATCGCGTGTTGCGCGTCATCCACGGGTATCTTTCCCTTGTCGGCCCTGGCAACATGTCCATAGAAGCCGTCCGAGGAGGCGAGTTTCAGGCCCACGGGCGATGTGCGGTGGATAGCGGCGAACGCACAATACACCGTGAGCACCACAATCTGGCTGCCACCATGGTCGTCACGCTTGCCGGCAACGTTATCATTGAACACATCCCCCTGCTTTTTCGCTCCCGGAAACTTGCCCGCGGCGATCATCTGCCGCAGCTTCATCACCGCCTCGCTCACCGGGATGATGTACATGACCCGCCGGCCCAGTCGGGCATTGATGGCATCAACCTTGTTCTCAAGGAGTTTCCGCTGCTTATCTGACATTGCTTGCATCGCGGCCAGGTCGTCATCCTCATGCGGCGTGTCGCCGGTGGTCACCCAGGGCCAGGGGTGTTGAAGATAGATCCGGCATTTCGGATTCCGCGCCAGAGCCATGTCCGCGATCGGGTCGAGGCCGGCTATCGGTGTGCCCAACTGGACGAACCCCAGGTAAACGATGTCGAACGCGCCGTTCTCGAAGACCTTTTTCCCCTGGGCATCCTTGTTTAGCGCCTGACGGATCCAGCCGCCTTCGACCGCTTTTGCGTCGGTATCGACGATGTTGTGGGTATGGAGGACAAAGGCCCGCGGCAGGCCGACCTGGTCGAAAGGGAATGGGCACGACCAACTGTTGCCAACGTGCCACATCCGCAACTCTTTGGGTGTCTGCTTCGGTTCGTCGGCCGTCGAGGTGGCACTCCAGGCAACGAACCAACCGAACAACAAAATCAATCCGTATTGTCGAAACATGAGTCAGGCTCCTAATGCTCAGAGGGATATTACTGCAAGAACTTTGCTTCCGCGCCCGCCGCATCGGAAACGGTCAGAACGCGGACGGGCGTCGGGGAGCGAGGGAGTCTGGCGACGGCGCTTTTCCCCCTCTGTACCTGCCGCCCCCAGGATCTGGCCGACCTTCCCTGGATACTTTTTCCGGATTGACCGCCAACGGCTTTCGCGCCGAAATGCCGCAATGAACACACCCACACCCCAACGCCGTCCCCACTCACGTCGTGAATTCCTGAAAACCAGCGGCACCGCCATTGCCGCCTCCGCGCTTGCGGGCGTTGCCATCCCGCACGTTCACGCGGCGGGCAGCAGCCTCATTCAAACCGCCCTGGTCGGCTCCGGCGGTCGCGGCACGGGCGCCGCGCGAGATGCGCTGCAAACCAGCAAGCTGGGGCCAATCAAACTCGTGGCGATGGCCGATGTTTTCGAGAACCGGCTCAAGGGCAGCCACGATGTGCTGAAAGGCCAGCTTGCCAGCCAGGTGGATGTGCCCGACGACCGGAAACATATCGGTTTCGATGCGTACCAGCGGGCGATGGATCAATTGAAACCCGGCGATATCGTGATCCTCACCACCCCGCTGGCGTTCCGCTGGGTGCAGTTCACCTACGCCATCCAGAAGGGGTTGAATGTCTTCATGGAAAAGCCGCTGACCGCGGACGGGCCGACCTCGCGCCGGATGCTCAAGCTGTCGGATGCGGCGTCGGCAAAGAATCTGAAAGTCGGCGTGGGATTGATGTCCCGACACAGCCGGGCGCTTCAGGAACTCCACAAGCGCATTCAGGACGGTGAAATCGGCGACATCATCAATATGCGCGGCTACAGGATGCACGGACCACTCGGGTCCGCGTTTTCGGACAAATGGCCGGGCAACCCGACCGAACTACTCTGGCAGATCCAGCGCTTCCACAGCTTCCTTTGGGCGAGCGGCGGGTTCTACAGCGACTTTTACATCCACCACATTGATCATCTCTGCTGGATGAAAAACGCGTGGCCCGTCAAGGCCCAGGGCATCGGAGGCCGGCATTATCGGGACAATAAAGTGGACCAGAACTTCGACAGCTACTCGGTGGAATACACCTTCGCCGATGGCAGCAAGCTGTACATGGACGGACGATGCATCGTCGGGTGCAACTCGATCTACTCGAGCTACGTCCATGGCAGCAAGGGCCTCGCCATCGTCTCGAAGGCGAACGACTGCGGCGCACCCTCGAGCACCTACAGGGGACAGAATCCGGATCGCGCCAATCAAATCTGGACCTCCACCGACACCAGCAATCCCTACGCGAATGAATGGGAGGATCTGATCACCGCCATCCGCAATGACACGCCCTACAACGAGGCGAAGCGCGGCGTGGAGGCCAGCGTGGTGACTTCCATGGGACGCATGTCGGCACACACAGGCCAGGAGATCACCTACGACGAATTCATCAACTCCGAGCATGAATACGCCCCGGGCGCGGACAAATTCACAAAAGACAGCCCGGCGCCGTTGCAGGCGGACAAGGATGGCATTTACCCGATCCCGATGCCCGGCATCTGCAAGAAGACAGAATTTCCGGTAAAGGCGTAACCAACGTCGGGGAACCGATTCGGGATCCTCGTCCAATTTGCCCGCAATCCGCCCGGTCTCCTGCCACGATATCGCAAGGCGCGATCACTGTGCTCGACTCACCCAGCGGGTGAATTCCCGCGTCCTTTTGCGCCCTTCGCAGACCATTCAATCCTGTTGAACTGCAGGAAATTGCTTTCGCACCCGCCGCACCGGAAACGGTCAGAACGCGAACGGGCATCGGGGAATGAGGGGTCTGATCAAGGACGGAGTTTCGGACGAGCAACGGGCGATTCTGCAGAAACTCGCCTGGGACATCGTGTCCAAATATCCCTATGCGGGCGTGGCGAAGTAACCATTGCCAACAAGAGTGAAAAGTGGAAGCCCCTCTCCCACCGGCGCCGATCCCGGCTCTGACCGTTTTTGGTGCGGCGGGCGCGAAAGCAATTTCCTGCAGTCGCATCGTCATCGGGCTGTGCCGCCAAAATCGCTTGCTAATGAATCGTGAGGCAGGGGGTCAACGTCCTGCAGTATGCCGCACCGCGGCAATGATTCACTTTACGCCACGACATGCTCACAATCTCCGACACAAGGATGGCGCACAACTGCGCGGGGTTTTCCCGTCGCGATTTCCTCAGGGTCGGTTCGCTGGGGCTCGGAGGGCTCACGCTGTCGCAGTTGCTTGGGGCCAGGGCGGGTGCCGGTGTCGCATCCGGCCTGAAGCCTTACATCAAGGACAAGTCCATCGTTCTGCTGTTCCTCCATGGTGGGCCGCCGCAGCATGAAACATGGGACCCCAAGCCCGACGCGCCGGGCAGGGTCCGGTCGATGTTTGGCACGGTCGGAACGAGCCTGCCCGGGGTTCATTTTGGTTCGCATTTTCCCAAGATGGCGAAACTCGCGCACAGGCTGGCGATTGTGCGTTCCTTCCAGAGCCGGTCGGCTGAGCACACTTACCACGCCGTCTCCACCGCGGGCAACCCGACGAAGGCCGCGATGGGCGCGCTTTACGCGCGCCTGGCCGGGGCAAACCACCCCACCACCGGCATGCCGACGAATGTGCTGGTGCTGCCCGAGGCCGTGCAGCCGGACATCGCGCTGGGTTCTAATTTTGAGACATCGGCCCTTCCGACCCTTACGCAGCCCGGTTCGCTCGGCCCAAACTACGAGGCGTTCAACGTCGCAGGATTTGTCAGCCATGGTGGTTCAGGGAATGGGAAGCAAGGGACGCCGGGCCGTGGCAATGGTGACAACACGATACGAAGCGAGATGCAGATGCGCATCGATCCGGACCGCTTCACGGACCGGCGCCATCTGCTGGACCAGCTAGACAAACTGAAGCGCGGAGCGGACGGCCCGGGCGTTTATGATGTGATGGATCACTATCAGCAGCAGGCTTTCGACGTCATTACCAAGGGCGTCGGCAACGCGTTCGATCTTTCCAGGGAAGACCCGCGCACACTGGCCCAATACGACTCGAGCAAGCTGTTCCGCCTGGAGGATGTGACGCGATGGGGCGACATGAAACGGGCAAGCAACATGCTCGGCCACCAGATGCTGATGGCCCGGAGGCTTTGCGAAGCAGGCTGCGGCTTCGTGACCGTGAGCGACTGCGGCTGGGACATGCACTCCAACGGCAACAGCCCGAAGAATCTTGGCGGCATGCACTGGCTCGGCAGCCAGGTGGACCACGTCGTGGCCGCCTTTTTGGAAGATGTGCAAGCGCGCGGGCTGAGCGACAAGATCCTGCTGGTCATCACCGGGGAAATGGGCCGGACGCCGCACATCAACGGTGATGGCGGACGCGACCACCACGGCGACCTCACTCCGCTCGTCCTGGCCGGCGGTGGATTGAAGATGGGGCAGGTCATCGGCCAGTCCGACCGGCTCGGCGCCCGCCCTGCCACCGAACCCTACGGCCCTGAAAATCTCATGGCCACGATCTTCCACACCGTCTTCGATCTGGGCCAGATGCGGATCGACCTGAACGCTCCGCGCGAAGCGGAGGGTGTCGCGCAGGGTGGAAAGCCGATTCAGGAATTGTTCTGACGCATTTTCGCGGGGTGGGGCTGTGTTCGATTGTGGAAATTGCTTTCGCGCCCCGCCGCACCGGAAACGGTCAGAGCCGGGACGGGCGTCGGGGAGTGAGGGGGCTGAAGGGAACTGGGCAAATGGTTCTTCACGATCCCCCGCGTCCGCCTCCTGCCGCAGATGCCGCACTCCCGAGTCGTGAACTGGCGAGTTATTTATGGCCGAGTCCCTTAGCCTCCGGCTTCGGCGCGTTTGGCGGGACAGCGGGAGTCGTGGAGGGCTTCGCAGGAGCGTGCGCTTCATCCATCAGCGCATTGAGATCCGCCGCGGTGAGCGTGGGCGAAGGCACGCCATCCGGCGGAATCTCCAGTCTGGCGATCCACGCGACTCCATTGAGCAACGTGGTCCGGAAGCTGTCGTTGGCCATGTTGGCGAAGACGTGGAAACCCGTGAATCCGAAGCCGCGGCCGCCGCCCGGCCGTTCGCTCGCCCACGCGAGATGCTGCGGTTCGCCGGCCTGCACGGCCTTCAGGACATCCGCATTTCCGCCCCAAGGGCTCGGCTTGTCCTTGAATTGAACCGTGCTCACCGGCGGGACCGCGGTGAGGATCGGCGTGACACCCTTCATGCCTTCGCGAAAGCGCATGTGGTAATACCATTCGTCGACAAGCTTGAAGGGCTTCACGCCCCGTGCCACCGGGTGATTTCCGAGTTCGCGAATGTCGGCCTCCCAGAACGGATTCACCGACCAGAACTGCTCGAAGTAACCGCCCATCCAGTCGAGGTAATTGTCCCCCTGCTCGCCCTTGTTGACCTCGACTCCGTAATGTATCGCCATGAATCCGGCGCCACGGGCGGCGGCAGCCTTGATGCCCGGGTCCATCGCCGCACGTCCGCCGTGATTCAGCCCCACGATGATCGCATCGGCATTTGACAAATCGGTGGGCCACTTGTCGTCCGTATAAAGAACCGCGTACGCATTTGGATAGACGGCATTGATGCGCCGTGCCAGGTAGATCTCCCCGGCCAGAAACTCGTGATTGCCCCTCCCGCCGTGCTCGCCCCGGGTGGCGATGAATACGATTCGTTTCGTGCCGGGTGCGGCAGCGCGCTGGGCTTCGTAGTTGAAAATGTCCTTTTCCGCCGCCGAGAGGCGGCCGGGGGAGAACGACGCAAAGAGGGCAAGGATGGAGAGGGCGAATCGTGCGAGCATGGTGGATTATTGATGGATGGGGTTTTGTGTCAGGGAGTTGCCAGCGCTGTTTGAACGGACGGGCGAGTATCATTAGCTCAAAATTGCGCCGTTGGCCAGCCGACAGACGCGCCCCGAGGGTAGGACGCGTCCGTTCACGCGGTGAAAAACTTGGAGCGGAATGGCTTAAACTGAAGACGATCTTGCAAAACCCAAAGCGCGGAGCGCGGACGTGAGAAGGGATGGACAAAAAGTGGGGGCGAAGGGGCGGGGAATGGAGTGACGCGCAGCCGGAAACTCAAAATCCGGGCAATG
>Ga0209596_1002676_pt1 | contig 14579 bp, 25 predicted proteins | sample M_130807_MF_Meta_FD_187314 | JGI IMG/M metagenome (GOLD analysis project Ga0209596, IMG submission 187314) | Freshwater microbial communities from Lake Montjoie, Canada to study carbon cycling - M_130807_MF_MetaG (SPAdes) (version 2) | ecosystem: Environmental > Aquatic > Freshwater > Lake... | reverse complement strand
CGCTTAGTCGTTCAGGCTGCTTTCGCTTGCCCCTTGTTGTCCTCTTCAGGAGTTCCAAGTCAATCAGAGAGAATTCTCACATCTGCGTTTTAATGCAGAGTGACCCCAACATTAAGGAAGAACATGTGGTTAGCGGTTGCAGAAGAACCGATACCACCATCAAGCACCACGTCCGAAGCCATACCTGCGCCGAAGTATTTCAGCGAGGCAAAGCCAGCACCAGCCATCGACGAACCGCTATCGGTAATCCGCTGAATCGACTGGAGCGATTGCAGGTACAAACGATAGTAGTTATTGTCGGCCACGATCAGGTCAGGCTTATCCGTACCCCGTATCAACTGAACCGCAACGCTGTCCATGTACTGCTGAATGTTGCTTGCAGTAGTAGCAGCGCCACCGTTAGTGACAGCGGAGTAAGACACCGAGCGCCAAAACGTCCAGGTCGCACGATCAATACCGCCGTAAGTACCGGTGGTTGGGCTATCAGGCACAGCAGCGCCCAAGCCGGTCAGGTTCTTACCTGCGTTGCCCGTTCCGTCCAAGTACAGGTCGCCGCTGATACGGTTGGCAATCTGAGCCTCGGCAACAGCCATACGGCCATCGAGCAAGTCGATGATCGCTTCTTTGCCGCTGTTCTGAATCATCTCAAGACCGCTGATCGAAACTGCCGAAGCGTACTGAGTGATCGAGAACTGTGCTGCACTACCATGTGTTCACAAGGATTCGTTAATTCCTTGCCGCCCTTTCGGACTGCTGCATATTTCTATGCAGAGCAGACTATCTCACAACCCTTTCGGGTTCTTTGCACTTCGAGCCACTTGGCTCTACGAGGAGTCACCCTCTAGTCGTTACACCTTCCCTTGCGGGCTTGGCTCGGTATTGCCTTCAACTTAATGGTCAGGGTTTCACCGAATTCACAAAGTTATTCAGTGCAGATTTCTCTGCAAGGCCACTAATGCGTCAATGGGACTGTTTTGGGACACGTTCAACACTTCATAGCCGCTATAGCTGTTGGTGTTGTTGGTGGCCGTGTCGTTGTACATAATCTCTTGCAAGATCACGTTACCACCGGAGAAGGTCTTAACGTTTCCGCGTTCCTTCAGTCGGCGCAAGAGTGCGTTGTTGTTTGTCCTTTTTGTTCATGTCCTCGGCTCTTTATCCGAAGCTCCTGCATGTTTTCTTCCATGCAGAGCAGACTATCTCATCGTAAGTTTTTCGCTTGCTTGGTGGCGCTAATTTTTGCACCGTGACCTTTCGGCTTTCCAAGCTGCGCCAATCTACGTTTCAAGTTGCTTTCCGCGTTTGGACGGTAACCGTTGGCTACTCGTGCCGCCGCTGCCTTTTTTGGAGCATCCGCAGGGGGTCTAAACGATAGTTCATTTTCGTTTAGCAACAAATCTTGTACCCTGTAATGCTTCATCCAAGACAACTCACGCTCGCGCTTCTCAATCACGGATACATCTGCTGGCATTGTTTCTAACACTTTCATTTGAAACAAACCAGCGTGATCGTTCCACGCTTCCTGCAACCGTCTAGAAGTGTGTTTCCCGGTTTTCAACAGGCTGCGGTGCTCGCGCATCCGTTTACCTATCTTGCCCGATGTGCAGCCTACATAAGCCGCGCCGGTACTTGCATCTTCTAATCCGTAGATCGTTACCATTTGGGATTCCCCTCTTTGGTTAATACTTACGCTCCGCGCTCGTGGGACTTGACTTCCATCGCATCCTAGTCGTTACACCTTCCGCAACCCTTGGTTATCCTTTGCGGCTTGGCTCGGTGTTGGCATTTCAGCTTTTCACCGAATTCACGGAGTTTTATAACGTCTATATGTTAAACGTTGTCAGCGAGTTCACCAGTACGACTTTGGATGTTGGTCGCAATGATATCGCTGATAGAACTATTGGCGAAAGCCATTATATTCTCCTATCAGTTTTTAGAGTCGATCCGCTACATTGTCGAATTGTTCGGCAAGCATGGATCGTCGATCTTGCGCTTTGGTAGCCGTTGTCGCACCGGGTGCGGCGCTTCTGACACTAACCGCTGCCGCTCTAGCTTTCTTAGCAGCATTATTCGCTGCCACCTTTTGCTGAGTCTCAACTTGAGCTTGTCGGCCCTGCTGAACCTGCTGATAAAGGTTGTCGTCTAGGCGTATTGCTTTTTCATACGCTTCTTCCAATGTAGCCGCCACACCGCTTTGCAGCAGCGAAATCATTGTTGGTCGCGCTTCCTCGAAATGCTCAGCACGCATAGCGAAATTGTTGATCTCGCCTAGCAATGACTGATTCTGCACTTGCTCTTGTTCTTCCTTCCAACTCATCACCTCACCACGAACCCGATTGAGTTCCTGCTGTAGTGCTGAGATGCTTGGATCGACAGTCGCCTGTTGTTGCAGTTGACTACCATCACCAAAATTCACACCGTACTGCTGAGCGAGACGCAAGAAAAGTTGTTGCTTTTGCTGCGGGTCGCTGTAACGCAAAGCATGATCTGCTTCCATCAACGCTTTGACGGCTTTTGGCCCATCAATCCCCAGTCCACGGATCGTGTCCATGTAAGGGTTCATAACCTCTTGATACTGATCTGCGTACTTTGCTTTTTCCATCAGGGGCTGAATCCCTGCTTTCATTTGTTCTTCGCGCGTCCAGGCGTATTCTTTCAGCCTATCGTCGGCAGTCTGCCATGCGTCGTGATAATCCTTTTTCCATGACGCGGGAGGGCGCTTCCACACCGGTTCTTCAGCGGATGGCTGCTCACCACCTGCCTGCTGCACCATCGTCTGCTCGGCTTCACGCGGGACAAACTTGCCTTCCGTATCTCGCGGCACATCCTCACGGGGCATCTCGCCTGGCGGGGCATTGACGGCTTGGTCAAACTGCTGCTCAAGCATTTCCCTGCGTGTATCTTCAACTGGTGCTATTGCGTGTAGATCGCTCATTATCGTTCCCTGTGGGGGTTAGTAAATCTTGCGTCATCACGAAGTCTGCTAAGAATCTTGTTCGCTTCGGAATGCGTCATGCTTGACAGTTGCGCCCGCAAGACTTCCCTGCGGTTATCTTTGACCGGAGCAACTTTCGTTTCCATCTTCTCGTTGCCAATTTCTATGCAACCATGCGCTTGCAGGTGTTCCCTGTGGCGGCTGCGGCTCGTAATCATTGACCCATCAACCATCGACTGATATGGCTGAATGTCGGGCATTACATGGTGCAAAGAAGTTGGTTCGTAGTCACCAACCTCTATCGCCTCACCGTCAACATATATCCAACGTTTTCTCATAGAAATAGCAGAATTTCCTCGTCGTCAATTTCAACGTGCTGATGCCATATCTGTTCAGCATTCTTAAGATCAGCAATCAATTTATCAAAATTAAGATTACTTGTCAAAATCTGTTGTTTGGTTATGTAATTCAACGGCTCGACAACTTCGGGAATATCTTCCTTGCCTTCAACAATTCTTTCATACAGGGCGAGAACTTCCCGGCGACGCTCCTCCCTTACCGCCTTTTCCCTTGCAAAGCGGTCTTTCAGTTTGTCGCCGTCGTGGGTATCGAATTCGACAAGAACCGGGACGTAATCCCATGTCGCTTCATCCCATGTGCCGGTGTCCCATACGCCGTTCATACGGCAATTTCAACGCCTATCGCTTTGCCATCCGGCCCACGAACTATGCGTTTCGGCGCATTCAGCGTTTGGATCATTGAGGCGATGTTGTCCATCGTTGCGTTAGTCTTGTTAGCCATATCCTCGTGCAGATTGGCAACCTGCTGGACGGCAGCAACAACATTGTTTCCAAGTTCCGCTGTCATTCGTTCTGAAGCAGCATTTGCCGCCTCCAGCAACGGAATATCTGCGCCAGGATTAGCCCCAATCCTTGCCACGGTAACTTTTGTTGCTGCATCAAGCTCAGTTTTCCACCGGTTGTATTGCTCTTCCATCGCAGCTTTCTGACGGTCAAACTCCATTTTCTGAGCGTCCATCTGAGCACGCATCTGCTCGACCTCGACCTCGCGTTGCGTCTTAGCCTGCTCAATCTGCAACTTTGCTTGATCCATTTGCATCTGCGCTTGCAACTTTGCTTGCTCAATCTGCATTTGAGCTTGCATCTTGGCCTGTTCAAGCTGGCTGTCCGCTTGCATTTTCAGCATTTCGGGGTCGGGTTGCGGTTGCGTTGCAGGCTTGTTAACCAGCTTATTGATCGACTGGTCAATAGCGCCCTCAATCTGCCTTGCACCCTTAAAGGCTGAAACGCCAAACTTCATTACCTCGCCAATCATCGGGATCATCTCCGGGGCGGCTTGACCTAGCGGTAACGCTTGTTTCAAGAAATTACCCAAAGCACCGATAAATTCGTTGCGTTCAGATTTCATTTGTTGCTCGTCAAGCTGAACGAGGGAGTCAGCAGCTACTTCAACTCGGAAGTTACGCAACGGCTTGTCTTTCAGCAACGCGAGAGCCTGGGGAATCAACTGCTGATCTTCGGGCTGCATCTGATCTGCCGCTGCAAACATGAGAATGGTTTGCGGTTGAAACTTGGTGCAGATAACCTGCGCCTTTAGCCGTAGAAGCTCCGTAGCAAACAGCGCCACATCTTCTTGCATCGAGCGCAGACGGATCGAGGCATATTGCCCCTTGATCTGCTGCGCGGTCGCTGTCTCAGACGCAAACGACGATCCTCGAATAATGTCCGACAAACCCGTGATTTCGTATATCTGATTCTTGATTTCAGTTCGGGCTTGGTAGCATTGGATCAACGTCTGAGCGATCATGTCGATTGGCAAAAAGTCAATCGCGCCTTTCAGACCGCCCTTCTCACCAAACGCCATCCACGTGTTAACGGGCAGCAAAGCATTGTTCTCGCCCTCAGTCATAAGTCGCTGCAAAGCGGGCTGAGAAGCGTCATAAACGCCCCTGACGCGCAAAGCCTTGACCAAGCCATCTATCCTATCGGAAAGAATATCAAGCTCGTTAGCCTGATCCTGGTACAGCACAAAGTCGGCCACCGGCACAAGGGTGTCGCTCGTCATCGTGGCATACAACGGCTGCGGGCAAGGAAAGAATCCCTCTAGCTCAAGGGGATCGTCGCGCTCGTCAATGATGTTTGGCATCGACTTGCTAAACCAATAAACCTTGCCCGTTTCCTTGTCCCAATACTCACAAATCTTTGCGCGAGTATGTTCTTTTGTGCTTTGACCGTACTGCTTGAGGGTATCCGGGCCTGCATCGAAAGGTATCTTTTCGCCCACTTCCTCGCCGAAACGTTCTACCAACGCCTCGCGGGTCATATAAACCCACCGCCAAACAGCCGTTACTTCTTCCCAAGTCCTGGCTACTGAGTGGCCAAAGTCTTTCCAATGCACATAGTCAATGGGAGCGCATTCGTACTCAATCTCCTCCATTGGCTCTTCACCTGCAAGAGCGTCATCGTGTGCACCGGGTTCAGGTTCGTCTATGTCCTCAGTCACTTCCAGGCCATCTTCGGGCATATCAACAGCGTGAACGTGCGGTTCATAGCGCACCCAAGACGTGCCACGCCCGCCGAGAAAGCGATCCTCGACGCAATGCTTCATCGTGCTGCGAAAATCGGGGTAATGCTCAATCTCGAAATCTAGCGCACGCTCTATCAGCAAGGAAGCAACCCGTCCCACTTGGTCGTTATCACCGAAACGCCGCGACACATCAGCTTTGGGCAGGCGAGCATAGACCGCAGGGATGAGCGTCTGAACGTTTGACCACAAGATGTTAAACTTGGCAGTCTCGTTCGTGTTTTGACTGCGGTTGTCGTCCCGGTAACGCTTGATGATCTTCTGAGCGCGGGCTTCCCACTTCTTAAAGTCACCGTCATACGCTGCGACGTTATGCAGCAGCTTTTGCAAGCCTGTGCTTTGTTCTTCGCTCATTTGTTTCGCTCCGAGATTGCATGAGCCTTGGCGCGGGCATCTTCTTTACTTGATGCGCCCCACGCCTTCAAAGCCAATGCCAATCGAGTAGGACTACCATTCTTTTCCATCGGGCCAGGCATATTGCCCATGCGAGCAAGGAATGAAGCTCTGCGCGGGTTATCGCCTGCCTTAACGGGAGGTTTCAGCGTGCCTCCAGTCTCAGCTTTGTAAGAGGCTCGTCCCTTGGCGTTCAAACCGCCCTCGGGGTTCTTACCTTCGCTACGCGTCCATGCTGCGCTCATTTTTTCTCCGGCTTTGCAGTCTTCGCTGATTCGCGGAAGTCTTTAGCAGTAGGAGCACCGGGGTCGCCGGGCTTACGCATCTTCTCGCCCGAACCGGCTTTGATCCGTTCCTGCTTGGCTAGGATATTGGCGTACAAACCGGGCTTGTTCATCAGCTAAATATCCCAACAGCCATCACTTCAACGCCTGCGCCGGTGGTTACTTTCCACGCACCGTCTGCGCTCACAGCATTGACCTCGATGTTGTAGACGTTGATGCCTGTACCTGCAAGCGCGGGCAGTACGGTGTGCGTCAAGATGCCCGTTCCCGAACCGTCAACGATAACGACGTTGCCCGTTGCTGCGGTTGAGACGGTACAGATTAGCCTGTGCAAATAGTCGCCTTTAGCGCCCGTAGTACCCAATACTTGTGCGCTGCTGCTCGCTGCAATGTGCTTATATTGATAGCGATACGGATTGTTTACGCCACTCATATTCGTGCTCCTTTAGTTTTAGTAGTTGCCCACATGTCGTTCAGGGTAACCGTGTTCGTCGGGCCTACCATCAGAGGCTTCTCTCTATCCGGCGCTCTGAATACCGGTTCATTCTTCCAGCTAATCGCCATCATACGAAATGCGTCGGCAGGGTGGCTAGTCCAATCGTGCCTTGGAGTCTGCCTGAAAGCCTTCTTGTCCTCGTCATACTCACGTTGGTATTGCTTCAACGCCTCGATGCCCTCGTAACACTTGTTGTCGAACCAAGTCGTGGGGATCATCTTCCTCACCGCTTGGATGCCGTCCTGTACCGAGAGATCAGGAACGATGCTAAGTGTCCCAAGCCCCAAGTGCTGTGCAAGCTGTTCGATAATGCTCTTTCCACCGCTTGCAAGGGTCTTAGCCTTTGCGTCGTGCGGTAGGTAGTGCTTGCCGTAGCGGTAGCCGCGGTCTGTAATGACTTGTGCAAGTTCCTCGATGTTCGCGCCCGATACCGAGTAGAAGTCGATAACATGGATTTCTCCCCGAACGACCTGATACCACCAAATCGCGGTGTCATCGCGGTAACCAAGATCCCAGGCACTATGTACCGGCACGTTCGGATCGACAGCAACATTTGTAATGCGCCCTTGTTCTTCGGCTTCCCTGAGTTCTGTGCCATAAAAAGAACCGAGAATTGAGGCTTCAAACGAAGTCTCCATCTCTTGCAGATACTGATCCTCGGTTAATTGCGCCCTAGCTGCTTTGAGTTCAGAGGGAGGTAGCAGCCCCGACGAAGAGGCGGGCAGGCGCAGCAAGAACCATTCAGCAGGGTTTTGCCTAGCTGTCTCGTAGATGTTCCAAAACTGATTCTTTCCTTTCGGCGTGCCCCCGAATACGCACCAACCCTGTTTGTCAGCGAGGGCGGGTCTTATGACGTTTCCCCATACGCTTGCGCGAAAATCCCCATACTCGTCCAGGTATATCCCATCAAAGCCTAGTCCCCGCATCGCGTCGGCGTTGTCAGCACCAAACAGCCTGATCTTCGCCCCGTTCATCAGGGTAACTGTCAGTTCGGCCTCGTTGCTGTCCAAGATGATCGGTTGAGCAAAGTTCTTCAGATAGTCCCAAACGACTGACTTAGCCTGGCTACGGTACGGTGCGACATAGCCAAACAGAGGGAAAGCGCTCTTACAGGTAGCCGCTGCCCTGATAACGTCGTTGATAGCCGCTACGGTCTTGCCTGCACGCCTATGCGCTACGAGACAGCCCCACCGCTGCGATCTTGCATGGAACGGTAGGAATGCCGGTCTCGGCGCATAAGGAAGGATTATTTCGGATCGGCCCATCGGATCACCATTTCCTGCGGCCCGCCCTCATTACCTACGTTCTCAGTCCTAGCCAGGTCAGGAACAACCTTCTTCAGCAGGATATCGGCTGCTTTAACTTGCGTGCTGGATAGCTCAATCTCGCCCTCAACGTGCCGTAAAAGGCGACTCATAATCTGACCGGCTTGGATTTTCTCTCTCCAAGCATCAGACAACACAACTTTCCGTTTTCTAGCAGCCATGTGATTGATTTGTAACAGATATTGTTAGCATACTTAGTTAATCTTTACTATCCATTCGCTTCATGGCTTCAGCCAGTTTTTTGCCTTTGTCGGCCTGATTGAATTCCTTGGCTACTTTGACCGGTACGCCGACTTTCTTGGCGAACTTGGGGTCATGGGCAGCAGCGGCCATCATGCGGGCTTGGGCGGGAGAGTGGCTAGGCATTATTTCAAGAACCGGAGTTTGTAGAGGGTCGAATCAATCTGATCCGCAATCTCGTCCACGATGTTCTGAAGCTGGCTCTCGCTTGGCAGGTCTTTGCGGATATCGTCCACGAAGTCTTTGATCTGCGTTAGGTACTTCACCGGATCAGTGGCCAGGTGGAAGTCCTTGGGGTAATTCGTGATGATGTCATAGCACCCCTGATACGCCTCTGCCCACTTGTCTGCGAGTTCGACGATAGCGTCGTAATACTCACCGAGCGCCATGTGCTGTGCGAATGACTTGGTTTGTAGGTGCATGAAGTGCGTGACGGTTGCTGAGTGAAAAAGAACACTAACAAAAGCCGCCGCCGATTCGTTGTATTTCGACATTTTTCACCCTTTTTCAGCAATTTCACAATGATATTCTGAATTTATCAGGCAGTCAAGCGCGTAATTTGACCATCTGAGCAATCATGATTTCGACCGTGTCTTTGACTCCTTGCTTGTCTCGGACGATTGCTCTGCACCCTGTCCACTGCAACGCAAACTTTTGTTGATCCTCGGTCTCTTTACCCTTTGGCCCTTTGACTTCAACGAGCCATGTAACGCCCCCAAAAGCCACCAACAGATCGGGAATGCCTCTACCCATCGGGGCGAGGGATAAGACCGCACAGCCGCGCATTTTGAACTCTGTAACGATCTCTTGATGATTCGCATCGACTTTAGCAGCGCGTCTCAATGGGAAGCCTTCTCGATGGCTTTGGCTGTCTCGATTTCGGCTATCACTTCCGGGCCAGTCTCAATTGTGATCCGCATATCCTTCACCAACAATTCCATGCACACGCCCTCTGAAAGTTCTGTTTCTGTGTAATCGCTCTCAGTTTGCCCATATTCAAGGAATGCTGTGCAAATGCCATGCAGCACCCGCAACGCATCCTCTTGGCTTACTTTTGGAAACTGGCACATAGTTCCTCCGTCCTTTGTAACAATTCTTGTTCTGTCCCGTAACGCTGCTCGAAAGCTTTGCGCCAGGGGTGTCGGCTCACGTATTCCGGCGTATTGCGACCGCTGCGATGATGGGTCGGGCACAGGCATATCACAAACATTTCACCTTTGCGCTTGCTGCCGGACAAAACGTGGTGAATATCGCCATCGGATCGGGTTTCGTGGAACAACCGGCACACAATGCAGCCCAAGTCTCTGACCTTGGCGTGCCACTCCTGTTCAGCCTTGGTCAACGTTAACTCCCGCCTCAATCGAGGCAAAGTTCAACCAATCAAGCCAATCGCTGAATTTTTCCCGGTCATACTTACTCGTTCGCCTACCTAGCATCACAATGCCTCCATGAAGGCCAGGAGCAAGCCTAGGAGCGATTTCGCCCTCGTAGGTGGCGGTGAGTATGTCCTTCCAGTCCTCGTCGATTAGAAACGTCTTTTGGCCGTTTATCATCCATTCCTTCTGTTTTGCCCACGCGCCGAGGATTCGCCACTGGGCTGCGTTTTGGTCGAGGGTGCGGAGCTTAGTATTCATAGTTCACTGTTGTTCGGTTGACTTGCAGCACTTTTGCGCCGTTGCGGATGTGAAAGTTTTGCGCCATGTCAGTCTTGGGTGACATCGTTACGATGCGCCATCCGGTTCTTTTTTGTATTTTTTTGACTAATGCTTGCACCAGCTTACTTCCTGATCCTTTTTTGTATGACCACACCGAATACAAAACCGCTTTGTCAGGCCATTCCCAATCTAACTGAAACAATTCTTTCTCAGCGGTCGGAATCAATGCTTCATGCGCGACGCACACAATCGCGCAGATTTGTCTGTCCTCTATCCACGCATACACGCTTCGATTTTTCCCTTGGACACGGCGTTTTGGGCTGATCCTCGGACGCACAGGATCATCAAGCAGGATCGGGTCAGGTTCTAATAGTTGGACTAGCATCCATTTTTCTCCCGCAGCTTGTTTGTTGTGCTTTAAGTAGTGCGTCCACTACTCTATTTCCTCATATATTTCACGAAGTTGTTTCCCTTCGGCAATCGTTCTTAGTTTGCGTAACGCCTTTGCCTCTATCTGCCGTATCCGTTCCGTAGATATATCAAACGAATCTGCAATTTGATTCAAAGTTAAATCGTGTTCAAACCGCAAACGAAGTATTTTTGCTGCTCTAGGTGGCAAGCTGTTCAATATGTCATTTATGACGCTGGATGTTTCGGCTTTTATATGTTCGTCCTCCGGTGAGGGAAGCGTCATCATCGTATTGTTTTGTTCCAACAACCAAGGTATCGCATCTTCTGACACTACCTTTTCACCTCCATTTTTCTTTAGTCGTAGGGTCAACTGCTCTTGACTCCACAAATCAGTTGGGGCTGCGCCTAGTATTTCCATCAACTGCGTAGCAAGTTCGCAGAACTCACCATTTATATTAATTGGCGGAATTCGCATAGCAACCATAGCTGACACGTTGTTTTGACTCAAAGAATTGACGCGGCAGAATTGAGCAGAATTTTTGTAACCAGCGTTTTCAATAGCAGTCAACAGAAGGTTGTTTCGTACCGTAACCTTAATCCTGTACTCATCCACCGTTCTTCTCCCGCAGTTTGGCTTCAATGGCTTCATAGACTTGGCGGTTTGTTGCAATAGAGTCAAAACTTTTTAACCTGATTTCCGTAATTTCCTCATCCGTCAGCCCTACCCATATGTGCTTTGTTGATGTGTAGAGAGGCTGATAATGTGTATCAACAACTTGGGTCGGCTGCGTATATGCAACATGCTTTAAGCCTCCGTAAGTCACCAACCACGCCACCGGCTCTTGCTTCTCTGCTTCTTTGATGGCTTGGCGTATTGCATGGCGCAATGGGTCAGCTAGTAAGACATACTCTGTATTGATTACAAAATTTTCGACTTCCTCTTGAACGATTTGCTCAGTATTCATTCATTCCCCCTTTCTCGAATAGCTTCAGCACACGCCTCACGCTCTGCGGCTGCGACAAGGGCGGCAAAACGGACAAGGCTTTGTTGATAAATTCCATCTAAGTGTGGGCGCATACCTCATCAAACACCTCCAGCAGTTTTTGCTCTGATTTCTTTTGCAAATATCTTTGCCACTACTGGTCCTTCAATAAAAAAAAGCGTTTCACACAACTTTGCACAAGCCTCCTTTTCTTTCTCTGCTACCAGTTTGGCAAAATTAGCGAAGCCCAAAAGCCCCATCATTTCCGCTACACCATCAGCAAAACCGGCCTGTTTAGCTAGTTCAATTATTTCATCTTTGTTCATTTTGTTTTCTCCATTGACTTCTTCAATGCTTCGTCTTTATCCACCGTTCTTCTCCCGCAGCTTGGCTTCAACCATTTCGTAACATCGACTCCAAACGTCTATTCGTAAATAACAATCGTGTTTTTCTTCATCGGTCAGCCCAACCCATTCGCGCTGTGGTGAGGCGGTGTAAAGGGGAATTGTGTGTTCTTCAGTTTGCTCCCACACAATACAATCGGTGCAATCTTCATCCTCACGCATCCACGCTACCGGCTCTTGCTTCGGCTTGGGCTGTGGTGCATTTTTGTTTTTACCGTCATGAAATCCGCTCATGTAAGCAATGGTAAGGTCATCAGATTCTTGCTCCGGCTGTGACAAGGTTTCTTTAATGGCTTTCATCGCGTTGCCAACTTTTGTAATCTCACAAACATGCAGCGGCGAACAAATACAGTCCAACGCCTCAAGCGCCAGCTTCAGTGCTTCGCGCTCGTTCATTTCCGCACCCATACGCGGCACATACGACCGCTTGCGCCTTTCTTCTTGCCATCGGGGTAAACAAAGTCCAGCCGTTCTAGTTCGCTCATGCGCCTAGCGACTGCGTTGTGGTCTAAGTCTGTGCGGGCAGCTATGTCGTAAATCGTGCCAGGCTGTTCTAACGCTTGCAGGATAATGCCGTGATGCTTAATGGCTAGTTCTGCTGCCTGATCCGCTGCTGCATGACTGGTATCAGGATCGGTGTTGCGTACACGCGGAAACAACAAATTCGGAAAGAATTTATCAAGCATCATTTTTTTATCCATTCATAGTAAAGGTTGTTTTCATGTGCCCTCACTTCTACTACCGAAAACTCAGCCGCAAACGCCCTCACGATCTCGGCTGACATAGGCATAGCTGTTGCCCGTTCTTCTCGCGTCATGTTCTGCTCGCGCACTGCCTTTGCTACCCTATCCTGCCACTTCATTTTGCTTTTCTACAGCTTTACGGGCTTCCATCTCCCGAATGTCCATTGCTGCATCTGCTACGCCATGCCAATCGCCTTGACGAACTTTCAGCAGGAGGTACGCCTGCATAATTTCAAGATCGGTCATTGTTCTGCCTGTTTGTTTTTTATGCCATCAAGAATCGCTTTGATTTTGGCTTTGTTGCGAACAATCTCCTCCGGCGTAATCTTGGCCTCCAACATAATCGGCGGTGTCCAATGTGACCGGCACAATTCCACAAACTGAGGCAGCGTCGGCGGTTCAAGTGGCAGGCTGTCCAAAGCCCGCTTGATGGTGTCAGGGCGCTGATTTGCCAGCTTCTCAGCCCATATTTGCATAGCGTTGACTATCCCCACGTCCTTGCCATCAACTACCTGTCCCGCCATCCACATCCGCAACCACTTCGATCCGTAATTGGCGTGCATTACCTGAAAGATTTTCTTGATCCACGCATCCGGTAACTTCTCTTTCATGTCTTACCCCTCCAAAAATTGATGATCCAGTGGTCGTTAAAGAATCGTGGTAATTGCCTTTTTTAGTTAGCCACTCAGCTTTAAACCCAGTCCAGCCCCTTGCACACATTTCTTGCAAAGCTGCCTGTAGTGTTAAGCCAGCTTTCTGTGCCTCACGCTCTATCCCTTGCATAGCCGTCTTTGTGACTGTCGCCCGCTTAGTCTTTCTAAGCGAGAGAAAATCTTTCCATACGGATTCTGATACGCCTTCAGGCGGTGTATTTATTACTGGTGACTGGTGTTTGGTGACTGGTGACTGGTGAGCATTGCCTTCGCTATGCGTTCGCATTGCGTTTGCATTGCCATCGGACTGCGTTGGCACTTTGCTCCAACGTGCGTTTGCACTATGACGGGCCTTGTCTTGCTTCTCACGAAACCGAGCAATTTCCTGATCGCACCTTTTGTTGTGCCAATGCCCATCTTCCAAGAAAAAAAACTCCGCGAGCACCACATCAACCGCTTTTCGTTCCTCGCGGGTGCGGCAACCTATCAACCTTTGTATAGCTGAAACGTCACCCGGCAACGGGCTTTCCTCGGCATAGTATTTTCGGATCATCCGAAGATATGCGGCATCCTCAAGAAAAGTAAGGTGCGCGGTTGCTTGCGCGTAGTCGCCTAAGTGGTGCTCGTAGTAGTTCATAGCATCCCTAAAAACAAAAACCCTCAAGTGGGGAGGCGGTTGGAAGCCTGCACAAACACAGGTTGCCATCCCCACTAGAGGATTCTTGTGCTTGTGTTCGCGCTTCCAACGCGGCCCGATATTTCTCTCGGACAAACACACAGTAAACGACTATTTTCTGTTTGTCAACTACTGCTGTGGGACGATCTCGGCCACCATCTGAACGATTGGGATGTAGTCATTGGGGTTGACCTTCAGACCGCCCTCTGTGAGCACCTCGAGCTTGTAGGCGATGCCTTCGGGGATTCTGCCGCGCCTCACCCATTGGCTGACTGCTTGGGTCGTAATTCCTAACGCCTCGGCTAGTTTGCGACGATTGCCAAAATGCTGCTCTGCTTGTTCTAGTTTCATGTTTACGCTCCCGCTTTCTTAAGCCAAGCAAGAACGTCCTTGCGCCGCCATACGGTGCAAAAGTTACCGAATGGGCGAATGGGTGCAGGAAAACGTCCTGTCCTCACCCAAAGCCAAACCGTCGAGCGTTTAATCGGCAATACAGGCAGAAGGTCGCTGATACGGCAAAGCGGCGGAAGAGTTACTTCGGAGTGAACTATTACGGGTGCGGCTTTAGCCACGGGTGACGCGCGAAGCGTCGTACTTGAGCGTTTCATTTTTAGCCTTTCAGCGGTTGATTAAAGATAACTTGCAAAGCATCCTAACCTATGCAAACATATCTTGTCAAGCGACATTGATTTAGTTAAGAATACTTTACAATTTTCCTTTGCAACTTTCGTAATTGATCCAAGAACTATGTAACATTTGTCTGCGGTAACTGATTGA